>Ga0302320_10005064_pt1 | contig 29649 bp, 42 predicted proteins | sample Bog_T0_3_FD_202130 | JGI IMG/M metagenome (GOLD analysis project Ga0302320, IMG submission 202130) | Peat permafrost microbial communities from Stordalen Mire near Abisko, Sweden - Bog_T0_3 | ecosystem: Environmental > Terrestrial > Soil > Wetlands > Peat | place: Sweden: Abisko, Stordalen Mire...
CGTACGTACGGAGTGCCTTTAATACTCACCAATATTATGAATACTTTTGGAGAAATGCAGGATCCAGAGAAGTTAATCCCTATGGTAATAAGAAAAGTCCTTTTGGGAGAGAAGGTAACTATCCATTCGGATCCAACAAAGACAATCTCTGGCGCGAGGTTCTGGCTACACGCCCGCAACACCTCAGATGCTCTGCTTTTCATGCTTAAAAACATTCCTGTCCCCTTGTTCCCGCAGTCTAGCCGCCCAGAGAGATTTAATATTGTAGGGGGGAAGCAGATAAGTAACCTAGAAATGGCACAGCTAATCGCTAAAATAATAGGAAAGCCATTGAATTATGAGTTAATAGACGCTACTACAAGCAGAAGTGGTCATGATATGTTTTACGGACTAAGTGGAGAGAAATTATATAATTATGGCCATCGTTTTCCTAAGAATTTAGAGAAGTCTTTAGAGGATACGGTTACCTGGACAGTTAGAAATCCTAGATGGGTGGGATTATGAGATATTTGTTTCCCTTAAATCCCTACAACCAGCAAAGACAGTTCGAGAAGCCTGTATGGGTTTACCCTGCTCATTTAGCTATGTATGCTACTTATTTAAGGAATCAAGGTAATAGTGTTTATTGGGATTGGGAAGAAGATTTTGTTAATGGTGCAGGGGACAAGATAATATTAACAGACGACCAAATAAACGTGTCTTTTGAGAAACTCCCTTATCCAGACCGCATATTCACAGACGCTAAGAACCCTAGATGGCAAAGTTACGGGAATTACCGATGGCATCCTGCCACACACATGATGTCATCAAATCTTTGCTGGTATTCTAAGTGTACTTTCTGTATTGACACTAAGAAACTTGAAGATGGAGAAAAGCGTGGTATTCGAACAGTAGATCACGTCATGGAAGAAATAGACGACCTTATTAAACATGGATACAGAGAAGTTTTTGATGATTCAGGGACTTTCCCGATTGGTAAATGGCTAAACGAATTTTGCGTTAAGATGATGGTTAATAATCGTAAGGGAAAGATAAAGATAGGATGTAACATGAGGGTTGGTGAGGCCCCTTGGGAGATGATGGCTGGTGCCGGTTTTAGGTTTGTACTTGTGGGGATAGAATCTGCTAATCAGATTACACTAGACAAAATTAAAAAGAGCACTAAGGCAGAAGAAACAATCAAGGATATGAAAAGAGCAAGCGAATCTGGAATAAATATCCATGCCACATTTATGACGGGATATCCTTGGGAAACGGAGAAAGATGAACGAAGAACGATCGAACTCTGTCACTACCTACTCAGGAAGGGGTATATTAAGACTGCTCAAGCAAGTGTATACTCACCCCCTCGTACAAGCCCTAATCCTACTTCTATCGGTCATAAGTATTTGCCTAAGTTCTATGATGTTTATAAAAGCCCTGAATTTATTTTGAGGAAGTTTTCAGATATTAAATGTTGGGAGGATTTTACTTATCTTTTAAGGGGGGCTCGTTTAGTTACGGAGGAAAAATGCAGGAAATTATTACACAAAGCCTCATAATATTAGCAGTAAACTTTCTATTCTACGCTAAGACATTGAAATTTGAATATGTCAGCGACGACGTTCCATCTTCTCAACGCCCAAAAGAGAAGGGGTGGATTCAATGGTTCTGGGTATTTGAAGGAAAACTAAAATCAACTCCGAGGATAGACCATGCTATTACTACAGTTCTGCACTCTCTCGTTTGCGTTGGGATTTACCTTGGCTTTGGTTCTAATGACATTTCATTCTTGGCCGCGTTATTATTCTCGTTCAACCCAATTAACAATCAGGGATCAGTCTGGATAAGCGGGCGCGGATACGTTTTAAGTGCATTAGGGATGGTTTGGGCATTAGTTCTACCTATGGAGATGGGCGGACTAATGTTGCTGGGAGCGACCTATTCAAATGCGGGATTCCTATTGCCGGTAATCTTGCTTGGCTCAAGCCATCCTTATTTATTTATATTTGCGCCTTTGGTATGGCTATACCACTGGAAAAGGTTTAAGACTAACGTAGGGGCCAAGATGACTATGGAGTTATTGCCAGAGGACAGAGAATGGCATCCGCGCAAGTTCATGTTAGTTATAAAAACATTTGGCATATATCTTAGCCACGCGATTATACCAATCAAGACGACCTTCTATCATTCTTATTTAGAAAGCATTGCCGGTTGTAAGAAAGCTAATGCCTATACGCCTTGTAAGTTCTTTTGGTTTGGGACAGCATCAATATTACTAATGGCTTGGTATGTTATTTTTCATAAATGGGACATAATCTGTTTTGGGGTCCTTTGGTGGTGTGTTGGGATATCTCCTTTCGTGAATTTATATCGTATGCAACAGGAATTAGGAGAAAGGTATGTTTATGTTGCCAATATCGGACTTATGCTTATCCTTGCTTTTTATATACATAATAATCCGTATCTTGTCGCAGGATTCCTGATGATGTACGCTACAAAGATGTGGTTTTTCATGGACGGATACCAAAATGATTTCTGGATGGTAGAGTTCGCGCGTATGCACCAGCCTAAGTCTTGGTTTGCATGGCACATAGCAGCTATGAAAAGATGGGAGAAGCAATCATATACCGAAGCTGTGATATTCTGGGTAATCGCAAGGTCCTTAAGCCCAAAAGAATTTAAACTTCTTTATAATCTTGCCTCATCCTTAATGATGTTAAATAACAAGAAAGAAGCAATGGAACTTCTAGCACAGGCCAAGACTAATATTCCACGGGGCCAAGAGAAAGCGTGCGGAGAAATAATAAAAAACTTTGAAGAAGGAAAAGTAACTATTCTAATGTGAGGTGATAATGTTAAGTATTATATGTCCAAGTCATAATTGCGATACACAGAAGTTTATGGAAGAAATAGAGAATGAAGTCCCGGGAGACATTCAAATAATTGGTTGCAATGATCGAGAGGCCAAGGGTAAGGGATGGGCTATGAGAACAGCATTAGCTCAAGCTACCGGCACAACAGTTATATTTATCGACGGTGACGGTGACATATCCCCAAGAATGATTTTGAGGTTATTGCCTTATCTAAGGGACTATGACATTGTGTGCGGAGTGAAACCTATTAGTGGCAGATGGTCACGTAGAGTGCTATCGTATTTTTCACGCATTTATATAGCTTTACTCTTTGGAGTAAAAGTAGACAGCCAAACAGGGATAAAGGCTTTCAGAACATACGCCCTAGGGGATTGGTATAGCAATGGCTGGTTATTTGATTTAGAAATACTTTCAGTGGCTAAACAAAAAGGTATGAGCATGATAGAAGTGCCTATTGAATTTACGCCCGGCAACAAGAAAGTTAAATTAATATCAATATGGAAGACTCTAAAAGAAAGCTGGACATTATGGCTGGAACTGAGGTGATTTGCCCCTATTGCAATAAACGCCCCATCCTCCGCAAGACATGTGGACATTACACCTGTCAGTTCAAGAGACACATTTTACACATGAGATTAAACCGCAAGACCGATAGAGTTTGTCCTTCCCGTAGAGTATTAAAATAACCCCAGTATACAATATATTGTGAATAGTTATTGAATTATTTGCAATTGTACCTAGGTTTAATATACTAGAGCTATGGGACAAGGACAAATAACTGCACAGCAAGAAACCATCCGTCAGAAAGTCCTCACAAAGCTATGGGATTATGTAGATGAGAATTTTCACAAGTTTACTGAGGCCAATAAGTTAAAAGTCGTTGTTGCACTTTGCTCTAAGTCCATGCCACAGATAGTAGAGGGCTCTTACTCAGTCACCAAGATGCCAACAGTTAAGATAGATGGTAAAGAACAGGAGCTAGACCTTGGAAGCCGAATTGCCGACTATACTCCAAGTTCCAACTAAGCTATTGCCCCTTATCCAACAATTCAATGGCAAGAGATATTTCTTGATTGATGGCGGTAGAGGTGGTGGTAAGTCTCATGCTGTTGCAAGATGGATGCTTTACTTAGCAGAGAAATATTCACTAAGAATAGTTTGCGGCAGAGAGATACAGAACAGCATTAAGGAATCAGTTTATTCAATCCTCACCGATCTTATACAGCAGTACAATTTAAACTTCACCATACTAGCCAAGTCAATTATTCACCGTGATACAAAGACAGAGATTAACTTTCGAGGATTTAGAGAGCAGGGAGCTTTTAACCTACAAGGGATGGAAGGTATTGATATAGTCTGGATAGATGAAAGCCAAGCCTTAACCAAGCAGACCTTAGACATTCTTATCCCCACGATCCGCAAAGACAATGCCAAGATAATATTCACAATGAATAGGTTTGTGAGGAACGATCCTGCTTATGTGCAATTCATTGACCGAGACGATTGTTTACATATTCATCTTAACTACAATGACAATCCTTTCTGTACTAATGCGCTCAAGAAAGAAGCTATTGAGTGCCAGAAGAAGTCAATGGAAGACTACAACCATATATGGTTGGGCTTACCATTAGACAAGACAGAAGACTCTGTGTTTACACATACAGAGATTGATGGTGCCAAGAGGGCTGTCTATCCAAAGAGAATGGGATATGGCACAAGGATAGCAGGTTTTGATGTAGCTCGGTACGGTGATGATAAATGTGCTGGCGTAATTATTGAGCAGGTAGGAGCGTTACACTGGGAAGTTGTTTATGTCAATCAATGGGATCACAAGGACCTCAACTGGACAACTGGCGAGATTCTAAAGGTTCACACAGAGCAGAAGGTAGATAAGTCTATTGTTGATGAAGACGGTATAGGTTCAGGGCCTCTTGATACCTTGACTAAAGGCAGAGGCTTGGATAGTTTTACAGGGTTTAGGAATCCATCATTGGGATATGATAAAGATAGATTTTATGGTAATCCACGCACTTCAAATACGTACAGGCTTAAGGATATGATGCTCCAAGGACACATTCATATTACTGATGAGGGTTTATTGCAAGAGCTTGAGACTTTAAGATATGAGTACGATCATAACCAGCGCAGGATATTAGTGAGCAAAGAGAAGATGAAGAAGCAGGGGGTCAAGTCACCCAACATGGCAGATGCTTTGATAATGGCTGTGAGCTTAATAGATGAGGTTACAAAGAAACAACAGAATGTGTATGGGGCGATAGCTAACCAGCGCAGGCCACAATCAGACAACTTGTTTGAAATAGCGGGAGTTCGATGAAGATAGCAAAATACTTAATGGATAATTACTATGCTCACACGAATAGAATGGATATTGTACCGACTCATGAACAGATTAACCAAGCTATTCTGAATCATCCTAACAAGATAATCGTTGTAAGGGACAAGGGAATATGTGGGATGGCATGGTTTCTTACCTTATCAGATGAGACCTATCAACGATTAGAGGACATAGATATTTCAAGGGTTGATGTATTACAAGCCTTGTGTTTAGAGAACGGGAAGAACTTTCACTTTGTATTACTTGCGGCAAACGGATTTAAGACAATTAAGATAGGTTTACGCAGGGCAATGAAGTTAAAACCAAAAACAATAAGCTGGTGGAATCCCAACTTTACAAAACTACATAGGTATATATGCCAATACTCCCATTTATCATAGCAGGAGCAGCCGTAGCAGGAGCAGCTACATCAATAGTTTCAGCGGTGCAGTCCTCTGACCAAACTAAGAAAGCAACCGAGAACGCCGCTAATCAACAAGCAGCAGCTAACGCTGCATTGGTTACGGCTCAGGATACAGCAAGTAGCCAAGCACAAGCGGCATTAAGTCAGAAGCGTCAAGCGGCAGGTGCTAGCCAAGACGTTTATACTTCACCATTAGGACTAACAACCCAAGCTAATACTGCGCGTAAAACACTTTTAGGAAACTAATATGATAGGCACAGAAGAACCAAAGAAGGTTAATAACGCAAAGCCAAGAGCAGATCAACTCCTAGACACGTACAGGATGCACAAAGGATTAAGGTCTAACTTTGAATCTTATTGGCAGAGTCTACACGACTACTTTTATATCGAAGCAGAAGATGTCAATACAACCTATTACCCGGGGACAGAACTAAACGCGTCATACCTATACGACTCGACAACCCTAGAGAGTGCGGACGTCTTAGCATCCGGGTTTATGAATTATCTAACGCCACCTACAAGCAAGTGGTTTGGTTTGACCCCCAAGAACCCAAAGAACAGGGCCAATAAAGCAATATGTAAGTTCCTAGAAGATTGCACGGATGAAGTTAATTATGCGCTCAACAAATCGAATTTCTACAATCAAATCATTGCGTCGTATAAAGGATCGGGAGTGTACGGCACAAGCATTCTCATTGAAGAAGAAGACTTGGAAGATGACATACGATTTAACTCCCTCGCTATCAAGAACGTTGTTTTGGTTGAAGATGGAAGGGGAAGGGTTGTCCAATACTTCATAGAGTTTGAGTATACTGCCAGACAAGCAGAGAGCAAGTGGGGACGTAAGGCTTTAGCTAGGCCGTTACAAGAGGAGTTAGAGTCTGGTAGTGAGAAGGCCAATAAGCACCTATTTTTACTTTACATAGCGACACGTCACGCAAGAGAAGTGCAGAAGTCAGATAAGAAGAATATGCCGATAGAGGCGGTTTGGATAGACCAAGAATCGCGTGTAATCATAGATGAGAGCGGATACAATGAGTTTCCTGCGTTCTGTCATAGGTTTGACAAGAGGCCATCCATTGTGTGGGGATTCAGTCCGGGAATGAAGACGTTGCCATTCGCTCGCATCTTAAACGCTATTGCCAAGACTAATCTAAGGGCTATGATGAAAGCGACTGATCCAGCCATAGCGTTGCCAGACAATGCTTTCATCATGCCGTTTAATCAGAATCCTAGAGCGATTAACTATTACAATAAAAAGATTATGGATCGCGGGGCTGCAGACTTGTTTACTTTACAGGGTGGCGCTAATCCAGAAGTCGGTATGCAAGCGCTTGAGTATTACACTAATCGTGTCAAGGCCATGATGTACAACGATGTTTTCCTAGCTTTTGATGCAATAGATAAGCGCATGAACAATCCAGAGGTCATGGAAAGAATTAACGAAAAGATGACCATGTTGGGGCCTGCGGTTGGTAGGTATGTATCTGAGATGCTTAACCCTGCAATCATACGAACCTTGGGTATCCTAGCGCGCAGGGGACGCCTTCCAAAGCCTCCTGTAGAGTTCATGATGGATCCTGACTATGAGATTGACTGCGTAAGCCAATTAGCACAGGCACAGCGTAGAAGCGAGTTAAATGCTTTAGTTGGTGGTCTGACGATTGTTTCACAGATGGCTCAGTTTGCTCCACAGGTAACTGATGCGGTTGATCCTGATAAGGTAGTTAATGAAGTCTGGGCGATTACGGGTGCTCCTGACCGTGTGTTGAGGGATGATGCTGAGATAGCGCAGTTGAGGCAGGTCCGTGGTCAGATGGCAAAGCAACAACATGATATGCAGATGGCGCAACAAGGGGCGGCGACTGTGAAGGATGGCTCACAGGTAGATTTGAATGTTGCAAAGGCTAAAGCGCATACAGGGATAGTTCCCCAAACGAGGGCGCAATGACAGTTGCAGAAGCAAAGACATTAAAAGCTAATATACACGCCACGTTTGAGAGTGCTCATGGCAAAGAAACAATGAGGTATATTGAGAAGATAGGATGCTGGACTCCTACGGTATACGATTCAGGAGAGACAAACGAGATTATCGCCCGCGATGCTAACAGGCGCTTAATAGGAACTTTAAAGTCAATAATGATACTGACGGCTGAACAGATAGCCGCCTTAACGGAGGAATGATATGTCTGATCCATCAATGCCCACATATGCTTCAGGAACCATCGCTTTAATGAGTACAGACGTTATCGCAGACAGCTCAACGAATACGACAGGAAGCACAACATCTTTAGTACAGCTAAGAGCGATAGGGGTTGGTACATTTAATGCAGACCATAATAATTGGGCGTTGTCTAAGGGCACGCCACAAGGGTTTCCGGGGCTACAAACATGAGTCAACAATCAAGTTCAGCGCAGGATCCAACGTGTCCTACATATGCGGCCGGTACAATATCAACATCTAATGGTTCAGCTATTATGATGAATAATAACGATAGCGCGGCACCGGGGCAACCCAATGGATACGCCAATACGTTCCCGGCATTAACAGTTGGTTCGTTCAATGCCGGATGGACAAACGGATATTTAACACAAACAAAACAGCCGGTCTATTGTAATGGGCTGGCTTCTTTCGGAAACACGGGACTACAAAGTTAAAGGAGAGAGTATGTCAAGAACAGGTAGAGCGCATCCGCGCAGAGGTAGTATCAAAGTACCAACCAATCCAGCACAACCGAAAGGATAAGTATGCCAGAAACAATCGTGGACAACACAGCCGCCCCAGTCGTGGATAACGGAAGTGCCCAAGCAGCAGCTGCAGGTTTAGAAGCGGGAAGAATAGACCCTAATAGGGGCGCAGCATGGAAAGAACGCATAGCTAATGCCGATGTAAGAAACAGTCTTTCAAAGTTTGATGATACACCCGAAGGCATTGGGAAGCTTGCAGAGAGTTATAACAATCTTGAACAGCTCTTAGGACGCGACAAAGTCCCAATCCCTAAAGACATTAACGATGTTGAGGGATGGAATCGTTTGAGTAAAGCTTTAGGCGTTCCTGATAAGGCAGAAGGTTACGGCCTTGCGGATGCTTCTATACCGGCCGATCTTGCACAGATGGGTCTGACTTTAAACAAGAACGAGTTTGCAGAGGTCATGCACGCTCACAAGGTCCCACCGGGTGCTGTTAAGGGTATCTGGGATGTTTACCAACAAAAGGCTATAGGCGCTTACAAACAGGCTATGGTCAAACAGAAAGAGCAATTAACCAACACCGTTAATACGCTTCGGGGTGAGTGGGGAGATTCTTACGATACTAACGTCGAATTAGGACAGATGGTTATAAATAAGTTTTCAGATTCTAAAGAGACAAATGATAAGATCACTGCTTTGTTGTCGAGAGATCCTGCTGGTATTAAGTTTCTTGCTAAAGTGGGTGAGCAGTTTGCAGAGAACAAAGTTCCAGAGTTCCAAATGAAGCGATTCAGTTTAGCTCCTGAGGAAGCTTTGGAAGAAGTCACTAAGATCAAGATGGATATGGACGGCCCGTATATGAATAGCAAGGGTCGTTGGACACCTAAAGAACATGATGCGGCAGTTGACCGGGTGAACCATTTGCTCGGAGTATACCAAAAAGGCAGACAAGGGTAACCCCTGCTGATTGGTTTGTAGTGCGGACAAGCGAAAGCCCCGCGAATGTAGGTGGTTCCATGAGAGGCCCCGAAAGGATAAGCCAAACAAGAACAACAAACTTGAATTAACTTTATCTAAATAGGGGATGTCAAAATGGCCGATACGCAAAATGCTATCTACGCCCAAGCCTACTCACAAAACATTATGCAGTTGGCACAGCAGAAGTATTCCAAGCTGTACAACACAGTCTACATGAAGCCTAATGTCCGTGGTAAGGCTTTCTTTCAAGATCAGATTGGGCAATGGGCAATGTCCTTAAAAGCTGGTCGTAACTCGCAGACACCTAACAACGATCCTAACTTAGCACGTCGTATGGGTCTGATGTTTGATTACAACGATAACCGTTTGCTAGATAGAACAGACGAGTTAAAGGTAATCTCTGATCCTCGTAGTGCTTATACGATTGCTGCTGGTGCCTCATTGGGCCGTCAGATTGACGACACCATTCTGCAAACTGGTTTACTCGGGCTGTCTTACACAGGTGAGACTGGTTCTACAACCACGACAGCAGGTAACATCACTCTCATGTCGTCTGCTTCAATGACCTTGGCGCGTATCCTCGCTGTCAAGCAAGTCTTTGACGTGAACGATATTGAGATGGAAGATCGGTTTATCGTAATCCGTCCTGATGCTCTGGACAACTTACTTAACACTACAGCCTTTACTTCGAGCGATTACAACTCTGTAAAGAGCTTGGTGCGCGGTGAGATTGACAGCTTCTTAGGTTTCAAATGGATTATGTCAACCCGTATCGCGGCAGCTTCTACCTCAACACTTATCGGAGTGGCTTATCACCGCAATGGTATTTGTATGGCTATGGCAGATGCTCCTGTGGTGCGTACAGACGAACGTACTGACTTGTCGTATTCTTGGCAAGTGTATTATGAATTAAACATCGGCGCTGTCCGTCTTGAAGAACAACGCGTCGTTATTATGAATGAGGGCTAAACAGTAGGCAGAGAACCTACAAGGAGATTAAAATGGTTAATTATGTGTCTTCATACAGCACCCTGTATAACAGTGGTGCGTCAGGTGATAACCTTATCCCTGATGGTTATGTTCGGGCAGTTGAAAAAGTGTGGATTGATTCGTATATCTTCAATACCGCGTCAACTGCGTTAATGACTACGAGCGATACTTTGGTCATCGGTTATATCCCTGCGAATAAGAAAATCGTCGGTGTGGAAGTTTATCTTCCTACGACTTGGGCTCCTACGAATTGCGCTATCAACGTAGGCCCTTCTTATGCGACAGCCGTGTTGATTTCAAACTCTACTGCGTATGTGGGCGGGACGAACAGCACCCTAGTCTACAATGTGGTGAGAATGAATAATCAGCCGGGCTTCGCGTATGTAGTTACCTCTGGTACTACAGCCGTTTCTGGTGGTGTTATTCTTACCAACGTCAATACGCCTATATATCTCTCATTGACAGGCGCAAACTTGACTACACCAACATCTGGTACGTTAAGCACTATCATACGTTATACCTAATCTTCAAGGGGCGAAAGCGAAAGTGAGTAGCCCCTGAAAGGTTTTATGACCATTGCAAATTCACAAACTCTGATAGTAAACAAAGCCCTTGTTCTTTGTGGGGCTGCTACGATCACAAACATTACAGACAATTCGCCTAATGCGATCGCCTTGAACAACGTATATGAGCTTTCTTTACAGTCTATTCTTTCCGAATGTAAATGGAATTTTTGTACGATAAGGAATATGCCGTCGGTATTGGCTTCTAGTTCAACGACATACCCTGCTTTCTTAATGCCCGGAGAAGTTGTTGTTTACGCTTTACCAAGCAACGTGATAAGGATATGGCAAACAAATCCTATTAACGCACGGGTGCGCGAGGAGAGTGGTAATTTAATTTCAGACACAGTCAATCTTGGAATCTTCTATACATATTATGATGACAATCCTAATGACTATCCGAGCTATTTCCTTGACGCTTTTATAGATAAACTTTGTTCTGACATAGCATATTTAATAATAAACAATGCACAGATAGCAGCATCATTCTTAAAGAAGTATGAGGGCGTTTCTCTGCCTAAAGCCATGTCATCAAATTCACAAACAGGTATTCAGCAAATGCCCAGAGATGGCGCTTGGGTAAATGCTAAATTCTATGATAGCGGTAATTACGATCCGTCTGAAGGCGCGGTCGCAATCTAGAAGGATATTATGCCATCGGTAACAATATCAACAACGCCAATTCTTATATATGATATTAACCAGTATAGACTTGATGCGATTGTAACGAATAATTCTAGTGTGACTTGTTACATAGGGCCTAACGGCACTATCAGCCCGTCAAACACAATCTATTTAAATCAGAATGACGTGTTTGTAGATGACTACACGGGAATAAAAGGATATCGTGGTCAGCTTTGGGGGGTGACCTCTAGCGGAACGGCAACGATTACTTGGTGGGAGAGGGATCAATGAGTTCAAGTCTGATACGGGCAACGTCTTCTGTTATCCCTGAATTAACATCAGACCCCTCTAGTCCTAGCCCTCAACAAGCTTGGGTTTTAGTAACTCAAAGCGGTCATGGTGTGGTGGGTGGTGGTAAGTTAAGGAGTTTTCTTGGACTTGGGTTTACATATGTTTCGGCAGGATCAGGCGGGACCATTAGTTATAGTTACCAGTTTTCTTATCGCACGAATGAAGGAACAACTAAGAGAGTGATGATTTCATAATATGTCAACCACAAATCAATTCACGATAGATACGGGGTCAACGATATACGTTGGTTCGTTTTTAATCACACAGAGCGCTGTGCAGGTGAATCTTCCTATAAGTGTTTTAGTTGATGGGACGGGCGCAGAGAAAGGGTTGCCAACGAACCCCTATTACGTCATTCCTTCGGGCGGTTCAACCACGATAACAGGTAGCGTTTCTATATTAAGCGCACCGGCATCAACTACAAACTCTGTCATCACGGTTCTACCGTCTATTACAGGAAGCGTTACTGTCTTAAGTATGCCTGCGTCTACAACAAATTCGGTCATAACTGTACTTCCTTCGATCACGGGTAGCGTGACGGTATTAAACGCTTCGACAACAAATTCAGTCATAACTGTTCTACCTGCCATAACTGGAAGCGTGTCTATTGTTAATCCTATTACTGGCTCGGTGTCTTTAGTGGTTATGCCAAGCTATAGTTCGGCAACGATTAACGTAGGCACAGCAGGGACATCAATCATAGTTCCTTCAACAGCGACAAATGCAATCTATTTAACAAGTATTTTAGTGAGCAACGGAAACACTGCTGGCACAATTTATTTTGGATATGGTACAGGGGCAACAGCACCGACGACAACGGCTATAAATATTCAAACATTGTATTTTGCAGCAAACGGCGGTATGACTTATCCCATACCTCAACAAACGCCTATAAAGATACCAGCATCAAATAATTTTATTTGTACAGTAAACTCTGCGGGATCGTTGAGTATTCTAGTTAATTATTATGTAGCACCATAAAAATATGTCTGAATTCTTAATTAAAGCAAGCGGTCATTGGCAAGACGATTATACGCAAGACCAAATCAATGCGTTAAGTCCAGCACAGTTAGCTGATTTTAATGCAAGAGTTCAGCCTGGGGATATTATTGTTGTTCGTGATGATGGATGGGGATGGGAAGATATGGAATGTCCGCCTAATTTCATTGTTATCCAATGTCCTGACATTGCCCTAGCAGATGCACAGCAATATGAAGGAGCATTGTACGATAATACAAACCCGCAGAATCCGATATTATTAAAGTGTTTTCAGTACAGCGTTTCAACTGATGTGGTTCAATCAGGATTAACTGGTGTAAGTAGCGGTAATATTAAGAATGGTGGAACTTTGCAGAATCCTACTGGCATTATAGGAATATTACCTTTAGATGGCCCAACATTTACAAGTAGTGTTATTAAAAAGGCACAATGATTACTTGGATAACGGGAAATAGCGGTTCAGGAAAAACAACTTTAGCAAAAAGGCTAAAGAAGAATGAGGTTATCCTTGATGGTGATGACATGAGAGCCGTATGGCCAGGACTTGGGTTTTCGCAGGAAGATAGAATAGAGCAGAACATGAGAGTGGCAAGATTGGCTAAGAATCTTGAATCTCAAGGGTTTGATGTGATAGTTTCAACTATTTGTCCCTATAAAGAATTAAGGAGTCAGGTTCAGGAAATAACAAATTGTAGATTTGTTTATTTAGAAGGCGGTAAGACAGGCGATGACTACCCTTTTGAAATCTAGCGTTATTCCAAGGGTGTGTGTTTGTTGTCAACCTCGTTCTGGCTCTTCAATGGTAATGAGGATGTTATCGTTTGGGGGATTGATTGTAAGAAATGATGATTATTTAAATATAAAAGAAGCATTAGAAACCTATAGAAATCCATATGGATTCTTTGAAGATGAAAGAGTTGCAAATCGAACAGATGGATGCACTAAATTAATGTCTGTTTGTATGCTTCAAGGTACGCAAGGTATGAAGTTAATATATTTGCAAAGGTCAATCAAAGAAATGCAATCATCTTGGGATGATATTTATACAAGAGAAATGTTTCTTGGAATTAAAACATTAAAACGCAATGTTACAGAAGTAGTTGCGCCAGATGACTGGGATAAAGTTTTTACAGGCAGAAATGATATTTTAAGATTGGAATATAATGCAATATGTAAAGACCCATTAATGGCTGCAAAACAAATTGCGGATTTTATTAATACGGATGATTTCAAATTTAATTATATTAAAGCATCAACAGCAGTAGACAGTTCTTTATATATCGACAGGAGAAAATAGTGGCAACGCCTTTTACAGTTTCAGTTATGCCATCATCGGGAGATTTCTCATCTCTTAATGCAGCTTTGGTTGCTTGCGAATGTGATTTAACGGCTGCATCTACGGGGGTGTTTTCCATTACTGGTGGAATTACTGGAACAATGACAGACAATACTTCCGTAACTGGCCTGACTTCTGGAGCAACAGGAACTTGCGTTCATGCTTCATCTGTCAATTCACAAATTCTAATTATATCAATTTCAGGAACTTTTCAAAATGGTGAAATTGTCTACGAAACTTTAGGAACAAATTACGTTACTCTTGGGAGCGTCAGAGCAAGCCCTTATTTAAACATAAAGATTGATGGAACATGGTCAAGTCCAGATACGACGGCTGTTACTATTTCAGGATATACCTGTTCATCTACGAATTATATAAATATTTATACAACACCAACGGCAAGACATAATGGAACTGTTAGCCAAGGTTATATGTTATATCCTTCTTCTAGTGGGGCAAATTGTATTGGAACTCTAGCTCCAATATATTTGAATATTACGGGATTAATCCTTAAAACTCGTGTGCAAGCATATAGTAGTCCTTCGTGTATTTTTCTAGGGTATCAAGGTACATCATTTTATATATCCGACAATATTCTGATTAGTGATAATGGTACCATTAATCATTCTTCAACGACAGGAGTACAATCCTATAATAATCATGGGAGTGTATATGTTTGGAACAATCTTATTTATGCTTTACAGGGAACAAATTCTTGCGGAATACTTTCTGGAGGAAATTATTATGACAATATTTTTGTATATAACAATACTGTTGTAAATTGCGTTGTCGGCATAAATGCTCAAGGAACAACAAAACCAGTTTGGTTAATCAAGAATAATATCTGCGTAAACAATTCAACCGCCGATTATAGTTTTACAAATTCATCGGTATTTAGTTCACTTTCAACTAATAATCTTTCAAGCGATGCAACTTGTCCTAATATTGGGACGTATCATACAGGAGCAACAGTAACTTTTGTTAATTCGGGAAGTGGTAATTTCAACCTTGGAGCAAGCGATACTGGCGCAACTGGACTTGGTGCAAATCTTTCAGCAGATACTTATATTCCTTTTTCAAATGATATTGTAGGAACATCCCGTACTGTCCCTTGGGACATTGGGGCGTTTAAGGCGACAACAGTAGCGGTATCAGCTAAAGGAATAATGAACCTTAAAACAGGATGGTGGGGGGACATTTGAATAATCTTGATCGCGGGAGGGAGTGATGGAAGAGCGTAGAGAATTAAACACAAGAATAGTAACCTTCATGGCTAAAGCCGAAGAGAAGCTGGAAACTATACACGTTGACATTATTGAACTGAACAAAAAAGTTGCTATTCAGAATGGTAGAGTTTCTGAGCTAGAACATGATAGGTCTATCCTAGAGGGAAAGAGACTCCTTGTAAAACAAATATCTTGGGTATCAGGAGGAGTGATTTCACTTGTTACTTTACTTGTGTTGATTGCCGACCATTTTAAAAAATGAACGAAGAATACATCAAACACAAGATTCAAGAACTAACTCCCGATTGCCATGAAGGGCAAAGGGATGAACTTACTAAATGGATTTTAGAGCACATGGAACTTAAACCGGAGAAGCCTTATGGGAGGGGGTCGATATGAAATTCTTACAAATGGTCGATGGTAACAAAACGTACATTTGCGCAATAGGAGCGGCAGTATTCACCTTAATCCATTTTTTTATTGTGAGTGACTACAGCTTATCATCTTTTATAGTGCTATCGCAGCAAGCCACTATAGTTGCCGCAGTAGCGGCTTTGCGTCATGGGATCGCAAAGGTGGGGAATCAGGGAGTAATTACTACAGGGGGTCAGCAATGAGTTTTCTATCTACAGTAGATACAGATTTAGGGTACATCAAAACATGGTTAGTTTCAGTTGAGGAAGAGCTTGTAACAATCATTAAGGCTATTATCACTGCTGAGCAAGTGGAGATAACCACAACGATTATTCCACTATTGAAATCAGCGGCAGTTACATTACAAAATGAATCTCCGGGATTGAGTGCAGCTACGTTTATTCCTGCTTTAGTTGCGGCAGTTATTCCAATCTTACCAGTAGCGTTGAAGGACCTAGAGGTTACAGCAATCTCTACATTCGCTTCTGTTATTGCAGGACAGCTAAATGTTCCTAATACCACTGGCAATCAAGGGATTGTTACAACTGGTAGCTAATACGCTTTCAGCTACAGGGGTTCCGCATAGGATTGATATTTACTTTTTTACTGTACACTGGAAATTCTAATGAAAATTGAAACAATACAAACGTCTTTTGTTGGCGGCGAGTTCGGCCCTTCCTTGCTTGGGAGGGTCGATGTTGCCCAATATAAGAACGCTGCCGCCTTAGTTCAAAACTGGCTCATCCGTCCTTTTGGGTCTATTGTTACGACTCCCGGTCTTGAGTATGTAAATCAATGCGTTACGGGCGGATCAACGACTATCGCAGGGATAAGGATAATTCCATTCCAGTTTTCGGTAACTGATTCCTATATTATAGAGATGGGAGTTGGGTACTTTCAGTTCTATACAAATGATGGGTTGGTTGTTTCTAATAGTACGGCGTATCAAGTATCCCATACTTACGCATCTGCTGATATATCTTCAGTCCAGTATTGCCAGAATCACGATGTAATTTATTTATTTCACGGCAATTACCCACCACAGACCTTGAATAGATATGGTTCTACAAACTGGACTCTGACCCCGTTTAATTACACTGGCGGGCCCTTCATGGCATCCAATACGTCTTCAACCACTATAACTATAGGAAGCGCTTCATCTGGGGCTTCTACGACGTTTGTGGCATCAAGCGCTATATTAACGCCAAGTAGTTCTACGGTTGGTCATGTGGGGTCGTTTTGGTCAATAGGTTCAACGATTACAAGCGCAACTACTGGCCTAGCTGTTCAAGGGTATGTTCAAATCACCGCTATTACAAACCCGTCAACGGCTACCTGTACGGTTATAAGTGCCTTACAAACGGCGGGACCAACGGCTATTTGGGCAGAGGGATCATGGTCTGCGGTCAGAGGTTATCCGGCGCGGTGTACTTTCTTTCAATCAAGGCTATTTGCCGCTAGAACTACGAACGAACCCCAAACAGTATGGGGATCACAAAGCTTTGTATTTAATAATTTCTCTGTAAATGGTGGGGCTGATGATGATGCTTTAAATCTTCAATTATCGGCTACGCAAGGAAACGACGTTAAATGGCTTGCTCCCATGAATGACTTAATCGTAGGAACTTACGGGGGTGAGTTTTGTATTAGTGCCGGGATAGGAACGGGCAACCCATTAACTCCTTCTTCTGTGGGGGTTATTCAGCAGACCTCGTGGGGTTCAGAATCGGTAGTTCCTAAAAAGATAGGTAACTTTGCGTATTATATTCAACGTGGATTCCAGAAGCTCAGGGAAATATCTTATATCTGGACTTCCGCAAATTATAAATCTATTGATAAAACAATCCTTTCACCGCAAATAAATGGTGGCGGTTTCCTAGATATAGCCTATCAACAGAATCCCGATACGATTCTTTGGTGTTTATGTACAAACGGTACTTTGGCAACAATGACACGGGAAGTCGATCAGGACGTGCAAGCGTGGACACGTCAGGTAACAGCAGGATCGTTTGCTTCAATCGCAATCATTCCTTCCCAGTATGGGCCGTATGATGAGGTCTGGGCGGTAGTCACAAGAAGAATAAATGGGAATCTCGTTAATTACATAGAACGATTTGCAAGCCAATTACTTACGATGCAGGGCACAGGGTCTCTTGTTCCTCAACAGGATCAGGTTTTCTATGTGCATTGTGGACTTACATATAACGCTTTCTCGGCTACGTCTTCACCCACGGCAACGTCTATAAGCATAGGCGCAGGATACGGAACGACAGGATCAACAGTTGTTATTACTTCGTCAGCAGTTTATTTTGTTGTCGGGGACGTTGGAGATCGTCTTAGGGCGGTGGATTCTTTTGATAACATTCAAGGTGAAATAACTATAACAGGTTACACTTCAAGCACGATTATTGTAGGCACCGTCACATATCCTTTTACCGCACCAAGCTACTCGTCCGGATCTTGGGGGGTTTCGGTAACTAACATATCAGGATTAAATCAGCTTATAGGCTCTACGGTAGTAGTTTGCGCGGATGGCGGGGTTGATTATCCATCTAAGGTAGTTAGTACGGCAGGCACTATTACGCTTGCATATAATTATTTCGTGGTTACGGTTGGACTTCAAGCGGTGAGTTCTTTGCTTACGCTTCCTCAAGAAGCGGCTGCAGAACGCGGAACGGCACAGGGCAAGAAACAAAGAATAAATGAAATTGCTTTCAAATTGAATAATTCGTATACTGGTTTCTGGATTAGCGGAACCACTGGAACTTTGTTCCAGCCGGTAGGAAGAAGTCCACAAACGGTATTAGGAGTTCCTCCTTCATTGGTTACAGGGATTCTGCCTAATATATCTTTTTCTGATGACTATAGGTACGGCTCACAAGTTTATATCACAGTTACAGATCCTTTGCCGGTTGAGATTTTAAATATTATAACTACTCTTGAGACGTTTGAGAAGTGAGGTAATTATGGGGTTTTCGGGAGCTTTACTAGCAATGAGCGCAGTTCAGGGGATTTCTGCGATAGGTCAGGGCTATGCACAGGGAGCAGAAGACAAATATAATGCACAGATAGCAACTAACCAAGCTTCTGCCATACAGGTCCAAGGACAGATTCAGCAGGGCCAGCTAACTCGTCAGGGCGGACAGATGATGGCTCGTTTTCAAGCGGTGGCTGGTGCGGCTGGCTTAGAGCCTACGGGTTCGGTGGCGGCGGTAGAGCTTAATAACCAAACGCAAATTGAGACAGATAAAGCCATTGCTCAATATAATACGACTATGGGCATGAACTCTGCTACAGATCGCGCCAAGATGCTTAAGCAACAAGCATCTCAGGACGTAACATCAGGATACACAAACGCTTTTAGTGATATGTTAAAAGGTGTTTTAAATTATGCAATGTATAACCTAAAAGCACCCAATTCAATAAATACCAGCGGCGCTCCCGTTTATGGAGGTTCGTAATGCCTCAATTCCCAATATACGATTCTCAATCAAATATCAATCCTAATATCCAAGCTCCTGAACGTCATCAGGTTGCAGATGCTTTTAAGGCGACTAACGAACTAAATTCTACCGTTCAGGACTTAACTCAAAAGTGGTCAGACCGTAACGATGTCATGCAAGAAACAAAGGCAAAGACTAATGCGGAGATAGCTTTTGCCCAACAGGAACAAGCGGCCATTCAAGACCCTAATCCTGAAAACGCTGAAATGCACATTAAAGCAATTAACGACGTAATGGGTCAGGCGACTAAGGGGATTGACAACCAAGAAGTTGCAGGGCAAGTGGGTCTTGATATTCAGCATTTAGGTTTTCTTACAGGAATAAAAATACAAGATGAATTTAAAAAGAAACAAATATTCGCTAATGACCAGAGGCTTGACCAGTTATCTACTACAACAGCGCAGAGCGTCGCAACAGCAGTAAGCCCGGCAGCAGGTCAACAAGACGAAGATAATTTTATGGCAACGCTCCAATCTAACCAGTCCAGAGGGTTAATTACTCCTGAACGCGCTAACGCTCTGGTTAAACAATACAAAGTTAGCGTGGTAACAAATAAAATCTTACAGAGTAATTCTACAAATCCTGATGATTATAAGAGTGTAACCGAAGGTGCTGGATTAGATATAAAAGAATCAAGCGAAGTTCAAAAAATGGTAGCTGCTCATATCAAACAAGTTAAAGAACAAGACGTGGTTAATCAATTTAATAGTCGTGTTTCTACGATTAAAGGAATAGCGACGGGAGAGATAGATTGGAGAAGCGCAGATAAAATAAACGAAATATCGAAAAAAGATTCTAAATTAGGGGATGCCTTACAGATGGTTTTTGACAAACAATCGCAAGGTCAAGAGTATCAGCCTAAGTCATCCAATGATGATGACTACGCAAATTCAGTTACTAAGCTTTTTCAGTCTAAAACAAAAGAAGAAATCAGTGATTACTTAGTAGACGCCTTAAAGAATCCAAATATGGATGAAGATAAAATGGCAATATTGGTTAATGCCGCAGAAGACAGAGCAAAAGCTTTGCCACCGAAAGGATTAAAAGACATTAATCCCGGGCAGGTTGCTATTGATGGTGGATTCAACGCAGTCGAAAGATGGAACAGGGCGCACGGGAATAATGATCCGCAAGTCTTAAATGATTACATAAAAGAAATCCATGCAGGAAAATCGCCAGTAGAGGCATACCAAACAGCTATTGAGACTCGCCAAAAGAAAACCAACCCTGCAAGAAGTCAGTACCAAATGGGGCAAATAATTTTTAATCAGAAAACAGGAACGTCGGCAGAAGTTGTAGGATTTAATGATAGTGGCGCACCTTTAGTGAGAGTAAAACATGGCAAACGACCAACAGACAAACCCACAGGCAAGCCCGAAAAGTCAGCAGAGTAATACTGCCGTTCTTGAACCTCAAGGCGACACTATGACTTTAGGCGATTTCATGTCTCAAAACGCCACGCCTGAACAAGCTACTCAACCTAAAGACGTAATGACCCTTGATGATTTTAATAACGGAACAGTTACTCAACATCAAGACACCAAGCCTTTAGCACCAGAACATAAAATTGGATTCGTTAAAGGATTAGGAATGAGACTCTATGCCGGGATGGAAGAAGGGTCTGCTAATCTCTTGGAGTTTGTTGGTCTTGGCGATTTAGATAAAGGGGCGATTGAAAAATCCCGCAAGATCGCGGGAGATATTTACAAACAAACCGATTCAGATAATTTTGGCATTAAGCAAGCAAATGAGTTAGCTCGAAGTTTCGGGGAGTTGGGCGTTACGTTACCAATGGATATAATGACCGGGGCGACTTCAAAGGTGGCTTTAGCCGGTAAAGTCCTTCCTGCTGTTGAAAGTGCTCTGAGTAACTTGCCAGATTTCGCTTTAGGTTCAGGATGGCGTGGACTTCAAGAAAGCTTACAGAAATCAATTAAGGCGGGTGAAAGTCCTATTTCGGCTGTTCCTAAGGCTATCGGTCAGGCAGGGGCTAATGTGGCTCTAAATGCGGCTTATGCGGCTTCTGGCACAGGATGGTCAGGAATAGGTAAGATGGCGGCTATAGGAGGCTCTATGGCAGCTGCAGACGCATTAGGCAAGGGAAGATACCCTACCAAAGAAGAAATGGCTTCTGGGGTGGCGCAGGGGGCAGCTTACGGGGTGATTTTTACCCTTCTACCACACTTGGCACAAGGAAGTAAGCTCGGTCCTGAACAGACAGCTATTAAAGGCTACCAAGATATAATTGATATCCAAATGAAAGAGGGCGACTTCCAAGGAGTTAAAGACACTGTGGAAGTAATGGGCAAAGACCCTGATATAAGACCAGAGATTAGAGTGGTGGTTGATAAAACTTTAGAAACATCACAAAAGCCTCATTATCAAGGTCAGATAGATGAAAAAGGTAAGATTTCTTGGAAACCTATTGAATCACCAATCGAAGCCCCCGTTGAAGGGGAACCGCCAGTAATCAAGACAAGTGAACTGTCTAAAAATGTCTTGGCTGACGCTATCAAAGCAGGGCTGAAAGAGGAGCAAGTAAACAAGGGCGAACTGCCTACCCACGAAGTCAGGAATACTGATGATGTCGGAGCAAGAGCGTCAGAATTTATCAATCAGAATCACGACCTTGCTATGAAGATTGCAAAAGGTGAAGCTCCTGAACAGGATGATTTACGCGCACAAGAGTTATATACTGCTTTACGCATTAAGGCACAGGTTGAAGGTGATGTTGAAACCCTGATGGAGTTAGCCCGTTCAGATAAAGCGGCGGCTATGGCTACTGAATTAGGCCAAAGGGTTAAGGCGTTAGACGCTCACGATCCTAATGACGTAGTGAAGTCTATTCGTGAGGTGAACAAGTCAAGGGAATTAGAAAGCAAAAAACAGAGCAAAAAGATAACAAGTGAAAAAAAGAAAGTAAGTGGGATAATTGAAAAAGCAATAAAGAAAGAAAATTCTAAAATAAAAACATGGAAAGAGTTAGTTGAAACGATAAGGTGCAAATAATGTGGTGCTTACGCAAAGAATTAGCTGATGTTTTTAGTGCGAAGATTACGTCTGGGGAGATTACGCCAGAAACGTTAAGCGAAATGTCCCCCGCCCAACTACACGGGTACTTTTCGTCTTTTATGGATGAGAAAAATGCTACTGAAATAAGTGCTTTGATTGAGAGTAAAGTTCTTCTTAAAAACCAAGAACAAGGAATGATAACCGCAATGCAACAAGTTCTTGGACTTAAAAAGCCTCCCGCGAGGGATGTTGTTTCCAAAATAGCGAAGTTGGATAAATTACTAACCCCAGAAGACAAAGAAAAATTTGCGGCTGACCTTGTTTCTAAGAAATTAGGACTAAAACAACCCGTGTCAGTTGAAGAAGCAAAGGAAATCGCAAGACTCTCTAAACTCGCTACCGAAGCACAAAAGAACAAAAAGAATGATTTTAAGTCTATTGCGGACGCTGGCGTTAAACAGCTTGATTTAGTTGACTACATAAATTCTTTGAAACCGCAAGGAAATCCTTGGCTAAACTTAGCGCAGTATACTTCACTTCCACAAACTTGCCTAACCACGATAACTCACTTCTCTGCACCATTCGTACAGAACTACGGGATGATCGGGACTAAAGAATGGTATCAGGGTTTACCAAAGATGTTTAATTATTGGAAAAATGAGTCTGCTTATAAAGAACTTCAAGGATATATTTCTGCTCATCCTTATCACGCACAGGCAAAAGCGGCTAAACTTGGTATTACGAAATTAGGAGACGCATTAACGGAACGCGAAGAAGCGACATATTCAAGCTTGTTAGAACATATCCCCGGATTAAGAGTGCCTGTGAAAATGTCGAACAGGGCTTTTGCAGGGTATAACAACTACGTTCGTTTTACCCGTTTCTGCAATATCCTCGACGCTCTTAAAATGAGGGGGGAAGATATAAGTGTCGGTTCTAAAGCGGTTCGTGATGTTGCTATAATTGTTAATGACTTTACGGGGCGTGGTGCGCTCGGCGTAGATGATATTTATGCAAATACCTCACCTGTATTAAACACCTTTTTGTTTACTCCCCGGGGCCTGTCCTCAATTATCGGGATGTTTGACCCTATAAAGTACGCTAAATTAGACCCGTATGTCAGGTATCAGGGATTAAAGCAATTAGCAAGCATGGCTTTGGTAACCGCAGGGATATTGGAGTTAGCTCAAGTAGGTGGTGCAAAAGTTGATTGGAAAACTATAACTTTTAAATTCGGAAAAACAACCTTTAGCCCTGCAGGTAGGATTTCTACTTACTTAAAACTTTGGGAAACTATGATTACGGGTAAGAAAGTCAACGCAGAAGGTATTTCTTATGACATCACTAAAGGATATAAGGCAGAAGGTCGTCTTGGGGTAATAGGAGATTTCTTTAGAGGGAAACTTGCACCTTTTATGGCGACTATAGTTGACGCGGCAGCAGGCGGCGATCAGGCAGGGAATAAATTCGACATAGGGACAAAAGAAGGGATTACTAAATTCGCCAAAACCGAAGCATATAATAAAATGACCATGATTACTGTTCAGGATTTTATCAATATGGCGACAAATGACCCCAATAATTTAAGGGCGATTATTACGTCTCCTCTGGCGATATTCGGGATGGACATGAGAAGTGATGGTGAGTCTAAATGGGATAAAGACAGTGGTAAAATAATGGGACAGTTTTACAGTGCGGTTGGTAAAGAAAAGTTCTCAAAAGCAAACAAAGAATATAACCAGAAATTTGACGACTGGATGAGTAAAGCGGAAAAAGATTCTAAGTTTAAGTCTTTGTCAGATGAAGATAAAATGGCACAAATAAGCGCAGAAAAGAAAAGAATAAAAAGTGATATATTTAGAGAAAATGACTTTAGATATAAACAGGGTCGCAGAAAGAAATTCACGATATTGAGTGAGGACGAATGATCGATCCGTGGGATTGGGAAGACGAAGAAGATGAAGGTGATGGAGAGCTGGGGGTAGATTTTCCTTTAATTATGGCTGCACCTGATGACGGGCCAGACGACTACTGGGGGGACTAGATGAAGCTCGGAGAAAGAATGGACATTGTAACGCTTGCAATTAAAGGCCATTGTTCTATTATTGTGGGAACAAAACTTGTGGAGGAACTTGTTAAGGTCTTGGGAATGAATAAAGCCCATGACCCAGTAGTTTATGATTACCCCGTCGGTGGTAGTGGCGGAACGGGATATACTTACATCCAACCAATTACCGAAAGCTTTATAGCGTTTGACGCATGGCCTGATTTTGGTGGAGCGTATTTAATTATTTGCTCATGCAAGACTGTAAATTTGAATAAAGTAAATAAAAAGGTTCGGGCATTGGGGTTTAAGATAAAACAAATAAAGGCACATGAATTGAGGTTAAAAAATGGACTTCTCTAAGAAATGCGTGATGATAATAGATAACGGTCTCTTTGTGGAACTAGCTGTAACTTTGTCAAAAACATTTGGTAAGGTATATTATCACACCCCGTGGGTAAACGCCTTCCCCCAATCAAACACTAGATTAGTAGGAACTGGCATACCAAATGTGACACGTATTAATGACTATTGGGAAGTGAAAGATGAGGTTGATTTATGGGTTTTTCCTGATATTTATTGCGGAGGTCTACAACTTGAATTAGAGTCACAGGGCAAAAGGGTTTGGGGTTCGCGCAACGGTGACGAATTAGAACTTTATCGGCCTGAGACAAAGAAATATCTTAAAAGCGTAGGAGTTAATATTGGGAAATATGAAGTCATTACAGGGATGGACAATCTCCGTGAATACTTGAAAGAGAATGACGATCAGTATGTAAAGGTTTCAACTACTCGCGGCGATATGGAAACATTCCGTTCTAAGAATTATAATCTGATAGAGCCTAAATTAGACGAATTGGAATATAAATTAGGAGCCAAGAAAACTATCATGCAGTGGGTTGTTGAGGACGCTATTAAAGATGCTGTAGAAGTGGGGTATGATGGGTACACCGTAGACGGTCAATTTCCTAAACACGCAATGGCAGGTATTGAGATTAAGGATAAGTCTTATCTTGGCATATTCAAAGAATACGCCAAAATGCCAAAACAGATTCTAGATGTAAACTCAAAAGTCTCCCCAGCCCTTAAAGAGTATGGCTATAAGAATTTCTTTTGTTGTGAAATGAGGATTACTAAGGATGGAACACCTTGGGTAATTGATCCCATGACACGCTTTGGAAGTCCTCCGGGTGAGTTGGTTCAGAATATGTATACTAATTTAGCTGAAATATTGTGGTTTGGCGCAGAGGGGATATTAATAGAGCCTATTTGTGAAGGTAAGTTTGGGGCGGAAGTTCTTATTCATTCTTCTTGGGCAGACACTAATTGGCAGCCGATTGATTTTCCGATAGAGTTAAGAGATCAATATAAGTTTAGAAATCTTGCTATAATTAATAATAAGTATTACGTTGTCCCACAGGGCGTAGGATTGCCCGAGATTGGGGCTGTAGTGGCTACTGGTGACACGAAAGAAGAAGCGATATCCAAGTGTAAGGAGTATTGCGAACAAATCGAAGGACACTATATAGAGACTTACGCAGACAGTTTAGATGAAGCAACGGAACAAGAAGCTAAATTAAAGGAGTTTGGTATTACTATCTAGGAGGGTATATGTCAGTATCTACGACTTCGAGTACGCAGGTTTTCGCGGGGGGACAAAGCGTATTAACTTTCAACTTCCGCGCTTTAACAGCGTTTCCTAATTATATAAACGTCAGTGCGATTGCTTTGACAGGGGGAACGGTAACAGCACTTTCATATAGCACCCAATATACCGTTTTTGTTAATTCAAATGGCGTTGGTGGTACGGTGACGGTTTCTCCTACATACGGGACTAATTACAATTACCTTGTTTATAGGACTACTGCTTTGTTGCAAAGCTCATCCTTTAGTGCTTACAACGTATTCCCTGCAAGTACCGTAGAGAATGGCCTTGACCAGCTTACAATGATAGATCAAGAGAGAGTTAATAATACTCCTTTTGTTTCATATCAAATCGGAACGTCTTCGACATACAGCACTATTATTCCAACCCCGTCAATAGGTACGGTTTTAGGTTCAGATCCTACGGGGACTATGTTTATTAACGTACCACCGGGGCCAACGGGCTCTACTGGTGCTACGGGTCCTCAGGGCCCGTCAGGAAGCACTTTGACAGTTTCTTCCTCAACATCAGATTTAACCATAGTAACAACTTCAACAACGGCTGTTTTTACTGTTGTTTCTTCAACTAATGCTGCAAGTACCATAGTTAAAACTGACGCAGGTGGGTACATTCATGTTTTTTATCCTTATATAAAAGTTACAAATACACAAGCTCAAAACACTGGTGGAGGAGGAACTACGTCAGGATCTTGGCAAACAAACACATTAAATACAAAAGATTATGATACTGCCTCAATAGCAACCCTAAGCACTAGTAGCAGTATCATCACTTTGCCAACAGGCACTTATCTAGTTAGCGCTGTTTCTATATTTCATGGAACTGGCACTTCAATTAATACTTATTCTTCCAGATTGTACAATTCATCATCTTCATCTGTCCTTTTAACTGGTACTGCTGGATATGAAAACGCATCTAACATAGACTGCTATTCTTTTATAAAAGGTCTAATTACTATTGTTGGTAGCACTAATATAATTCTTCAATATCAAGTAACTAATTCTGTTTCAACTTATGGCTTAGGCTATCCTAGCAATTTTGGGCCAGAGGTTTATGCAACTGTGGAATTTACTAAAATAGCATAGAAATAAAAAATATTTGGTACTTAAAAATAAATAAAATTTCTCTTGATTGCCAGTAGTACCTAAGTATAATTGAAATTGTTTGGAGAAACTGCGATGATACAAAACAATGATTACATAATTTTCTTTTTGTCGGGAACGGTTGTCGCAGACCGTCTCCAAAAGATATTCTCCCGACAAGAAGTTTCAGCCTCATACTTAAAACGTATGGGGCTTTTTTATTCCCAAAAATCTCCCGTTTCAAAACAAGTCACGAACGATATCATGGCACGTTGCAGTAAACAATGTGGATCAACCAAGTTCTTTTGCCCTTTTCTCTTGGCCACGACCTAATAAGGTTGCATTGTATAAACGCCCTTAATTCTGTATTCCTAAAACATCACGTATTAGGGATAAAAGAAAAGGGTTTATTTAAAAAATAAAGGAGGTAAAGAAATGAGCCAAAAACAGAAAGTGCTGGATCACTTAAAAAGGTACGGTTCAATATCCACATGGCAGTGTATTACAGAATACCACATTACGAGACTAGGTGCTCACATCTGTCAACTCAAGAAAGAAGGTTATAAAATCATGGTAACCACAGAAGCAGACGGCAAGAATTGGTGGGCGAGGTACACACTATGTTAGACCTACCTAATGACAAAGCAACATTAATAATCTACATCCAGAATTATATTGAAATGCTCGATAAAAACACTTACCCGACGGGGAAACGCGAATATGTTAGATGGTGTTTAAACAAAGCGCGTGAGAAATTAAAAAAGATAAAGAAATAGCTTGACTTCCTTATTATCATATGTCATACTCGTTTTTAGGAGGTTAAGGAAATGGAAAAATTAAATTGTATCAAGTGCGGACATAGTTGGCTCCCAAGAGTAGAAAAACCAGCAGAGTGTCCTAAATGTAAAACGTACAATCATGGGGGTAAAAATGAGTCTCCTAAAAAGTCTCCAAAGCGCGTTAAGTAAGGTAGATGGCAACAATATGTTAGTAGAAGACGATCGTGGTTATGACGAATACTTTTGTGATGTTTGCAAGGGGCGTGTTTATGAAGATGCTTACAATTTCAAGCAAAAGTGTTGTTATTCCTGCTGGTATTCAGAAGCAGACCACACAAGGGCAGATGATGGTGATGCCCCGGAGGTGTCAAATGATAATCAATAAAGACTATATGTCAATCATGCGTGCCGGTAAGAATTGGACAACAATGGAAATACGAAAACAGAATGATGCAGGTATGGTTTTGGGTCTCTGTATGGGCGTAGCCCTAATCGTACTTGTTTTAGGGATGTTAATAAAATGACCCAATGGCTCGGAACGAAAGGATACCTTTGTATTATGGACTACACAGTTAAGATATGCAAACAGACCCTAAACACCAAAAAGGGCGAGGCTTACTTGTACAAGGCAGAAGAACCAGACTTTAAGGAACTCACAACGCAGGAACTAAACAAGCTGTATTTAGACGCACAGGAAATAGAAGCCCGTATCCAAACAATGTTAGCCCAAAGAGGATAAAATGGAAAAATCTCCCACAATCTCCGAATTAGCAAAAGCTTTAAACCAGTTCCAATCAAAGAGCAAAACGATAGGATATGATGCCTCAAATCCATTCTTCAAGTCAAAGTATGCGACCCTTGCCACACTCGTGTCATCTACAAGGGAAGAACTCACCAAGGAAGGGCTTTCAGTTACCCAACTCTGTGAGGATGAAGGAGCTGTTACCACAATGCTTATACACACAAGCGGGGAATTTATCAGCTCCAAGCTTACGCTCAAGCCAGTTAAGGATGACCCACAAGGGAGAGGTTCATGCCTCACTTATTCAAGACGCTACGCTTATGCCGCCATCCTTGGGCTTGTAAGTGATGATGATGATGACGCTAATGCCGCTTCAATTCCCCCAAAGAAGAAAGAAGATATTAAGCCACCCGAAGGCGTTAAGTCTATGAAAGAATTTTGCAAAGAATTTTGGGCAGAGAAATACGGCAGTTTGGACAAGTTCAATGCGTGGCTTGTAGATAACGGTGTAGAGAACTTCGATGGCCTCAAAGAGCTCGAGTATGCTGTGATATTCAACAAGATAAAGGCGATTAAGAAAAATGCCTAAGTGCCCTAAATGTCATTTCCAATGGGTAAGCACCACCCGAAGCAATCCCCAGAACAAGTATTATTTTGGGGTGGTAGTAGACATGATTTCCGAAGAAACGGGCAACGAACCAGAAGAAACCCATGAACTACTCAAACTCAAGTTCCTAAAACCAATGGGCAAGGCCAATACTACACAGTTAGACACCCGTGAATTTAACCTGTACATAGAGAAAATACAAAGGTGGGCGGCCATAGAACTTGGCTGTATAATCCCAGACCCAGTAAATGAGAAAACAAACTAAAAAATCACTAACTAACAAGCTTGACCGTGAATGTAGCCGGATAGTACGGGCAAGAGGATTCTGCGCCATGTGTAACACAGCAGACTACGAAAAACTCCAATGCGCCCATATTTATAGCCGTACTTACAGGTCAGTTAGGTGGGATTTGGACAATTTGCTTTGTTTA
>Ga0302320_10005065_pt1 | contig 29645 bp, 22 predicted proteins | sample Bog_T0_3_FD_202130 | JGI IMG/M metagenome (GOLD analysis project Ga0302320, IMG submission 202130) | Peat permafrost microbial communities from Stordalen Mire near Abisko, Sweden - Bog_T0_3 | ecosystem: Environmental > Terrestrial > Soil > Wetlands > Peat | place: Sweden: Abisko, Stordalen Mire...
CAATACTTTTGCGAAAGTAGCGCCATGAGCTTGGCGCTTTTCACAATTTTGGTCATTGCTAGTGGCATCACTTGCCTTCATGCCATAACAGTGGCACAAATAGTGGCACAACGTCAAGTATGGAGTGATAGCACAATCGTAAGTCGTTGTTAATCAAGGTTGCCGGTGTGGCGAAATGGCAGACGCACAGGACTTAAAATCCTGGGACATTAAAACGTCGTGTGGGTTCGAGTCCCACCACCGGCACCAATTGCAATAATGTGCAGTATTTGCAATAATTTTGTGAAAGTCAGGGATAAACACAATGGGATAGGGTATCGTCTGCGAGCGACCTTGCCAAAGTTGTCAGACCTTTCACGGGTTTTGCCACCTTTGCCAGAAACTGCCAATGGCTGCATGTAGCGCGTCTGAGTTTCGAACCCTTGAATATTTCCACCAGGGCGGGAAGAGTCGCCGATACCGTGTTTCATTGAATCGCGCATCAATGAGCAGAACCACACCTTGATCGGTTTCTGAACGAATGACGCGGCCGATGGCTTGGAGTACCCGGTTCATGCCAGGAAAGGTGTAAGCGTATTCAAACCCCTTCGTGTTCTGCTCCTCAAAATACTCCCGGATCAGGTTTCGTTCGTTGCACAGTTGTGGCAGTCCAACCCCGACGATGACGGCGCCAACCAGCCGTTCGCCGACCAGATCAATGCCTTCGCCGAAGATTCCGCCCAGCACGGCGAATCCGACAAGTGTTTCACCATGTTCAATCGAAAAGGCGGCGAGGAATGCGTCTCGTTCCCCCTCTGTCATTCCGGGACGCTGGACAAGCACCGGGAGTGACGGCTGGCGAATCTGAAATAACTGGAGCGCGTCATTGAGATATTGATACGAGGGAAAATAGACCAGATAGTTGCCGCGCCGCCCCTGCACCAAAGTTCCAATCGCTTCCACCACGTCTCCCATTGATTCTGTACGCCTCTTGAAATGGGTCTGGATGCGGTCTTGAATCAGCACCGCCAGGTTCTCGGAAGGAAACGGCGAGGCCAATTGCAACACAGCATCTTCTGGTGCTCCCCCCAGCAGGGTCCGGTAATAGTCTATCGGCGTGAGAGTGGCAGAGAAAAAGACGGCCGCCTTGCCGCGCGCCAGAGCTTTCCGGAGTAACAGCGACGGATCCAGGCAAAACTGGCGCACCTTCAAAGCCGGCTCATGATCAATGATGGTAACAAAGTGCTCATCATAAACTTGGGCGGTGCGCCGGAAGGAATGCAGCCGGAAATAGAGCGCAAGCAGGGCTTCGCGAAACTCCGCCGGCTGGTTTTTGGCCAGCCACCTCTCCACCTCCTCCATGGCAGTTTCCAGCGGCTTGATTAAACTGTCGGGAAAATCGGAACTCGTGCTTGTACCATTTTCTTCACCCACGATCGGTGCAGTCTTCGCCGGAAACAAATTGAGTTCGACGGAGGAATCCGACGCCGCAAACGATTCCCCGGGTGATTCAGTGGGGTTAACCAGTTTCCGCACCGCCGCGAGCAGTTGAGTCAAGGCATTGGTACACCGTGGCGCTGCTTTCTTGATGGCGCGCTTGGCGTCCATGATCTCTTGGGCGCTCAAATCCGCGGAGAACATGTCGCGGGCCCGGTCTACGAGGTTGTGTGCTTCATCAACGAGGAAACCGTAGGCACCGCCGTCCTCGGCAAAGTGTCGGCGCAGATAAACTTGGGGATCAAAAACATAATTGTAATCGCAGATTATGGCGTCCACCCAGATAGAAACATCCAGGGATAGTTCGAACGGGCAGACCTGGTGTTTCTGGCCGACTTCTTCGAGAACGGCACGGGTGATTTCTTCCCGCCCCAAGGCTTCGCGGATCGCGGGTTTGACGCGGTCGTAATAGCCCAGGGCGAGCGGGCATGTCAGCGGATCACAGGGGTGCCCTTCGCGCACGCAGACCTTTTCCTTGGCGGTAAGCGTCACGGCGCGCAACTTTAATCCAGTCCGGCGCAAATCAACCAGCGCCTTCTCGGCAATGCCGCGGCCGACTGTGCGGGCGGTCAGGTAAAAAATACGTTCGAGTTTTCCCTCGCCCTGTGCTTTGACCGCCGGGAAGAGCACGGAAATGGTTTTGCCGATGCCGGTCGGCGCAGCGAGAAATAATCGACCGCCATTTGCGATCACCCGATAGGCCGCGACGGCCAGTTCGCGCTGTCCGGGACGATACTCGGGAAAGGGAAACGCAAGCGCAGCGATGGAGGCATTGCGTCTGAGGCACCAGTGATGATGTTCACGCAGCCAGTCCGCATACACCGCGGTGGTCGCGGCGAAAAAATCAGACAGTTCTGTTAATGAGAAAGTCTCGCGAAACTCGGTCACCCGGCCGGTCGGCAATTCCAGATAAACGAGTTGGATGACGAGTTTCTCCAACTTGTGTTCCCGGGCATGCATGAAAGCATAGAATTTTGCCTGTGCCCAGTGGAGTGGATCGGCTTCGTGATTCCATTTTCCCTGGACAGTTTTGATTTCCTCCAACAACTCTTGCTCGGACGTGATGAGCAAGCCGTCAATGCGTCCCCGAATTTGCAATGTGAAGTCCTCCGTTTCCACGCGGTGTTCAACGGTCAACTCCGTCAGATATCCCGATGGGCGAGAGCGCTGGATTTTCTGGTGACCACGAATGCCGGCCAGGGCGCGATCAGAGCCGACAAACTCCCCCTCACCGCCGAGATCGCCTTGCCGCAGGACAAACTCGACCAACTCGCGCACCGAAATCGTGTGCACTGGTTTTGACGCCGCGACGGTCATAACGGGTTGAAGCTCTCATGCAAGGTAAACGCCGGAACATTTGTCGATCGCTCGCAGAAATCCGGCGCAACGCATCCGGCAAGCGGCAGATGATCTGGGAACCGCAATGTTTGTGAAGCTGGCACGGGGTCATTTAACGCCACAGACAGAGGCAACGGAAGTCCAACCATCCGAATTTTGATGGCGAGTGGTGATGCCACCTACCAGTGCGCGACCAACACAATTTCTCGCAAGGCCTGCGCTGGGAGGAGCCATGTTGCATTCTTTCAGGCAGCGGGCATGCGGCTGGTTCGGCGTTGTAACTGATGACGAGGGAACTTCAAGAAAAAGTGTCGCCAAAGGAGGCATTGGGGCTAAATGGGTTTGATGGCACCACGACAGCCTTAAAGCTTCTTTTCGACGATGTGGCGAGACTCCGTCAAGCCCTAACTTACTCACGGTTATTGAGTTACCTCAGCTAGAGCTCGACGGAGTCTCGCCCCACCGACTTAACGCGGCTTGCTAAGGGTCCTCTTCCGTTTCCTTTTGCATGATTTAACTTTTCTATGTCCGTAACCAATCTCAGTTTCTGAGAAATCAGTGCACACTGTTCCACCACAAATCAATCCCCCAAAATCGTTTGAGGGACACTCCATGACTCTGCGTTCAAAGTTCTTTACGGATCAATTTCAGCTCGCGCCGGCGCTTCGCGGTGGTCTTGGGATAGGCCATCTTAAGATCGTCGAGTGCATCCATGAGGATTTGGGAAACAATCAACCGGGCATTCTCCTTGTCATCAGCAGGAACGACAAACCACGGAGCTTCATCAGTGCTGGTCGCGTTCAGGCAATCTTCAAAAGCATGCATATAATCTCTCCAGTATTTTCGCTCGTGAATGTCCGCAAGGCTGAATTTCCAATTCTTGTCCGGCTCATCAATGCGTGCGAGAAATCGTTTCCGCTGTTCGTCTTTCGACAGGTGCAGGAAGAATTTGATGACTCGCGTGCCGTTGCGATGCAGGTGTTGCTCCAAGTCCGTGATGGAACGATACCGCTCCTTCCAGATGCCTTTTTGATCACGCAACTCTTCCGGCAACCCCTGATTGCGAAGAATTTCCGGATGCACCCGGACGACCAGCACTTCCTCATAATAAGAACGATTGAAGATACCGATCCGTCCACGTTCCGGTAAATGACGGTTTGTACGCCAGAGAAAATCATGATCCAGCTCGTCGGCGGTTGGTTGTTTGAAACTGAAAACCTCACAGCCTTGCGGATTGATCCCGGTCATTACATGCTGGATGGCGCCGTCCTTGCCGCTGGCGTCCATCCCTTGAAAAATCAGCAGCATCGCATAACGGTGGGACGCATAGTGCAGTTGTTGCAGCGCGCTCAATGCTTCAATGTGTTCTTCCAGAAGTTTTTTGTAGTGTTCCTTCGACTTGCAAAACGGCTTCAACTTCGTCGGACACTCCTTGAGTTTAAGCTTGCCTCCAGGACGCACGCGGAAATCCTTTGATTTAATTTTCATTTTTAGTATTCAGCCGGCTCAGCCCTGTGGTTTGCGCCGGCTTATTTTTCAGTCTCCACTTCGGGAGTATTTTGCTTTGCCTGATCCGATTCTTCCACGGCGCGAACATCCTCCCGCCCCAACTGTTCGTAAAAGTTATGGACTTTTTTCACAAGCTGAGGTGACACTTCGGCCGCAGGTTTTCCGTTCGTGTCAGGTTTGGCTTCCACTTTGGCATCCGGCTTCGGCTCAGTGTTGTGGGTCGGTTTGGCTTCGGCTTTATCGGCGGAGGATGGCACCGCTGGGGCTTGCGGTTTGGCTGGAGCTTTGTCGTCAACACCCGGCTCGGTTTTGGTCTTCGATTTAAGTTCGGACGTTGCGTCGGGTTTAGCGTCAGGTTTGGATTCGGGCTTCGGCTCGACCTTTGCAGCCGCCGTCGATTCAACCTTGGCCGCAGGTTTTGAATTAACATCAGGATTCGGTTGAGCTTTAGCTTCCGGCGCTGACCCGGCTTTTGCCGCTGGATTGGGTTCAGCCTTGGCTTGACTGGCGCGAATTTCCTGTTCGGCCTTGTCCCAATTTTGCGCCGATTGACCGTCGCGATGCCCTTTACGTTCGTAGAGTTCATAGGCCCTGGCCGCGATCCGCGGCGTCAAATCAGAAGTCGTCTTGGCCTTGGCTTCCGAGTTCGGCTCGATTACGGGTTTGGCTTCAACCTCCGCTTTGGCTTGAAGTTTAGGTTCCTCCGTGGCACCAGGTTTTGCCTCCGCTTTGGCATCGGGTTGAGGTTCCGTTTTGGCATCTGGGTTAGCCACAGCCTTGGCGTCCGTTTTAACCTCGGACTTTTGCTCGTCTTTTGCGTCTGATTGCTTTTCGATTTTGGCTTCGGATTGAACCGAAGTCTTCGTCTCACTTTTGGCATCGGGCTGAGTTGCAACTTTGATTTCAGATTTTGCGCCTGCTTTTTTGACTGGATCAAAAATCCGATAGGCGAGCAATTTGATACGGTCGTTCAAGAGGGCCCACAGCAACGCATATCCCCACACAAACCCGGCCCAACCCCAGCCCAGAGGCGTCATGAACAATCCATAAACCGCAATTAAGGTCGCGACGGCTTGCGTGCCGAATACTGCAATCAACAAGATCTTCGCTGGACGGATGGACCAAAACGGCCCGCGCGTGCGCGTCAGAAAAATTGTCAAATGTCCCGCCACAGACAGTTTTAAATACATCAGCGTCTGGATGTGCGCTCGGTCGAGATGAAAGACGCGTTCGCCGAGATAAAACAACCCGAAGGCAGCGACGACCCCAATGATTCCCAGCATTGTTGAAACGCCCAGCACCATGCGCATGTTCCAAGCCTCTGGTTTGTTCTTGTAATGAACATTATCATAGGCGATGGACAAAATCGCTCCGTCATTAAGCAACGCCAGCATCACAATCATGACGGCCGTCAGCGGATAGAAATTGAAAACCAAAATCGCCAGGGTCATGAAGAACAGCACGCGCAACGTCTCAGCGATGCGATAAATCGCATAACTGTTCATCCGCTGGAATATCCTCCGGCTCTCCTTGATCGCTTCAATGATCACCGAAAGGCCCGGCGTGAGCAGCACGATGGCCGCCGCCGCACGCGCCGCATCGGTTGCGCTCGAAACGGCGATACCACAGTCCGCTTTCTTCAAGGCCGGCGCGTCATTCACACCGTCGCCAGTCATGCCAACCATGTGGCCGTGGTGTTGCAGGACATCGACAATGTGAAACTTGTGCTCCGGAAATACCTCCGCAAAACCGTCCGCTTTCTCAATGGACTCGACCACCGCTGCTGACTCTTGTTTTTTCGAGTCACCGAGCATGCTGGCATCGAGAATATTCGTGCCCATTCCCAAAGTCTTCGCCATCTCCTTCGCAATGGCTATTTGATCACCAGTCACCATTTTAATCTTCACGCCCATGGTCAGCGCGGTCGCAATGGTGGCCTTCGCATCCTCGCGGGGCGGATCGAACATGGGCAGCACACCGAGAAATTCCCACGGTCCTTCGCCTTCGGCCCGCGCCACGCCCAATGAACGAAAACCACGCCCGGCAAAATCATTGACCGCTTTGTCCGCCGCCGCTTTGATTTCACCAGCGTTGGCCGACATGGCCAGCACCACCTGCGGCGCGCCCTTCGTCACCTTGAATGTTTTCCCATCTTTGCCTTTGACGGTCGCCTCTGTGCGTTTGTGCACCGGATCAAACGGGAGGAAATGGACCACCTGATAATCTTTCAGCGCATCTTTATTTTTCAGTCCACCCAGAACCGCCAGATCAATCGTGTCGTTGTTTTCGGCGCGCGATGCCAGCGCCGCGGCCAGGATGATTTGCTCTGCGGGAATTTTATTGACGCTGAATGGCTCGCCCAAAGTAAGCTTGTTCTGCGTCAACGTTCCGGTCTTGTCGGCGCACAAAACATCCACACCCGCCAGCTCCTCAATTGCCACCAAGCGGCTCACAATCGCCTGTTTCCTGGCGAGCAGCCGCGCGCCGACGGCCATCGTCACTGACAACACCGTCGGCATCGCCACCGGAATCGCGGCCACCGTCAATACGAGGGCGAACTGCAACGTCTCGAGGATATTGTCTCCACGATAGATTGCGAAACCAATGATCACCGACACCAGCCCCACCGCGAGGATGATCAGATAATTGCCGATCTTCAAAACCGCTTTCTGAAAATGGCTGACCGTGAGTGCTTCCTGAACCAGTTGTGCCGTCTTGCCAAAATAGGTGTTTCCCCCCGTGGCATAGACCAGCGCACCAATTTCGCCCCGCCGGATGATCGAACCGGAAAACACCGCCTCACCCGCTTTGCGTGTGGCGGGCAAGGATTCTCCGGTCAGCGCAGATTGATCCACCGACACCTCGTCGCCCGCCAATAAACGCGCGTCTGCCGGCACAACATCACCCAAACGCAGCCGGATGACGTCGCCCGGCACGAGTTCGCGGGAGGGCGGGTTGACCCATTTGCCGTCGCGGATCACACGCGCCTTGATCGCGAGCTTGGCTTTCAACGCCGCAATTTCGTTGCCCGCCTGCCGTTCCTCCCAGAAGGCGACCACTGCGTTGGTCACGAGCAGCAAAAGAATAATAAAGAAATCAGGCCAATGCCGGACCACACCTGAAAGGATTACCGCCACTTCAATCATCCATGGAATTGGCCCCCAAAAATAAGATAGGAATTTTAGCAGGAGATTTGTCTTCTTCTCAACCAGTTCATTGGGGCCGTATTGCGTGAGCCGCTTTTTAGCCTCCGCCTCGGTGAGACCATCGGGTGATGATGCTAGTTTTTTTTCAACCTCCGCCATGGGCAGGGTTTTCAAATCATCTTGAGGAGCAGGCTGGGCTTCGGGTTTCGCACCGGTTTTGGGATCAGCTTTGGCATCAGACTTCGCGCCCGTTTTGGACGCAACCTTCGCATCTGGTTTGGATGCGGTTGCTGTTGGCTTTGCGTCGGCCTTGGCATCATCCCTCACCTCGGGTTTGGCTACTGCGGTGGCGGGCTTAGCCTCTGCGAATGCGCCCGATTTGGGATCAGGCGTCTTGGGTTGGTCGGGGTCTGGTGTCATGGCGAAACATTTTGGCAACCGATTGTTTCAATTTTCATATTGATTCAAATTGGAAGAGTAATTTGTGGATGCGAACAAATGTATGGGGTGAACACCCCATAAAAACATTCTTCGCCCTGCCTAAGACAGCAGCAGCGCTTTCATTTTAGTTCCATCGCGGCGGTGTATTCGCCCCGCCGCGCGGACCGATTGCACCTCGCGCGATGCAGCAGGGCTTGCTGCGCCGCTTTTACATTGGCTTCTTCGCCCCGCCAGATTTCCAAAGCCGGCTGCTGGATGGCGCGGGCAAATGAAAACGCCAATGCCCAGGGCAGTTGCGTTTTGAAGCGATGGTTCATGGTATTTAAACGGGCCGAGGCCAATTCGGCGGACTGGCCGCCAGATAGAAAAGCGATTCCCGGAACCGCTGCCGGAACGGTCCGCCACAGAGTCTTCATCGTGGTGTCGGCCACTTCGTCCACGGATTCCTGCGTTGGGCAGGTCAAGCCCGGCAGCACCATGTTGGGCTTCAAAATCATACCTTCCAGCAGCACGCGCTGACAATTGAGCTGGATGAAGACATTTCGCAGGACTTCTTCCGTCACTTTGCGGTCGACCTCCAAAGTATGGCCGCCGTCCATGAGCACTTCCGGTTCGACAATGGGAACCAGTCCGGCTTCCTGGCACAGCGCGGCGTAACGGGCCAGCGCGTCTGCGTTGGCTTCTATGCCACTCCGGCTGGGAATGCCCTCGCCGATGGCGAACACAGCACGCCACTTGGCAAAACGAGCGCCCATTTGAAAATATTCCGCCAAACGCTCGCGCAATCCGTCCAGACCTTCGGTGATTTTTTCGCCGGGATGAGCAGCCAGGTCCTTGGCCCCCGTATCTACTTTGATCCCGGGTAGGATTCCCGCGTCACCAAGGATTTTGAGAAAGGGCGTCCCGTCTTTCTTCTGCTGACGGATCGTCTCATCGTAGAGGATCACCCCGCTTATGCTCTCACCAAGCTTGGGCGTCGTGATGATCAATTCCCGATACGCTCGCCGGGCCTCGATCGTTTGTGGGATGTTAAGCTTTGCGAAACGCTTGTTGCAGGTGGGATTGCTTTCATCCATGGCCAGCAGTCCTTTACCGTCGGCGAACATAGCCTTTGCGGTAGCTGTTGTTAATTGGGAGTTCATAACTGAATAATCTGCTTGCAAAATCATACCCTTCGGCTACTGAAAACTGTATGGGGTGAATACCCCATGAGAGCAGAATCTAAGAATGCTGGACGGCCACGCTCACACTCCGGCGCAATTGGGCGACGGCGGATTTCAGATCAGCAGTCCCAAACAAGCTCGTGCCCGTCACAAATGTATCCACGCCGGCCCGGGCGCAGTCGGCACCGGTCTCGTCGTTGATGCCGCCGTCTACGCTGATGCGGTACGTCAACTTTTGCTCTCGCCGCCTACTGGATTTTAGAAAGTTCTTCACGAATGAATTTCTGTCCGCCAAAACCGGGATTGACGGTCATTTCGGGCAGCAGATCAATCTGATCTAGATAAGGCTCGACTTCATCAATAGCTGAGGGGGGATTGACCGCCAGGCCAACTTTTTTGCCAAGTGCTTTTATTTGGCAGATCAGCGACGGTATTCGTTCGCCGAGCTCAACGTGGATGATCATTTCATCCGCTCCGGCTTTGGCAAAGGCTTCAAACAGAATTTCCGGCTTGGAGCACATGAGATGAATATCGAAGAACAGTTTGGTAAACGGGCGCACCGCTTTGACTACTTGCGGGCCGAATGAAATATTGGGTACGAAGTGCCCATCCATGATGTCGAGGTGCAACCAGTCGGCACCGGAAAGGCCGGCACGTTGCGCCCTCTCCCCGAATCGGGCGCGGTCCGAGGCGAACAGCGATGGGGCAATAATTATGTCCAAAAGTTGTTGCCTAACTTGTTCAGCCTGCAATTGGCATCATCGGCTGCGCCGGCGCTCCGATTGGCCAGCGCAAATCACCGGTCATCAAATAGACCGCCATGGCTATCAACATGACAATTACGCAGAACCAAAGGCGTCGGTCATGATGGGCGCGTCGCCAATATGGCGTTTTACCATGATCAATCGGGCCGCCATTCGGATCTCCGTGCGACTTGTGGCCAGGCTTTAATTCATTCATAAAATATCATGTCTCCACCAACCATTGCCGCGCGGCGCTGGCATGGCTGTCATCGAAGTAATGAATGGTCGCTTTCATGAATGGCTTGCAAAACCAGGTCATCACCATCTGCCAATTCATATCTCCAACCATCGCGCATCGTTCTATGTCGGCAAGATGTTTGACGTCGAACTTGATTTCCTCCCAGATGGCCGCAGCTTCCCAACCGTGGAAACCGGTCATGTCGAACAACACGCGCAGCTTTCCGTGCCGCTGGACGAATTGTTCAAACTTCGGCACGAAACGTTCGTAATCCGCCTGGGACAAAATCCCGCTGACGTGGACGGTCACAAAATTGCCGTCGGTCAGATCATTTATGTGAATCGGCATTTTTGAGAGCTTTGATTCGATTCAATTCGGGAACCGTTTTGTGGTCATCGGCGGCAATTTTGGCCGAAGATCTGCCGGCCGCCGTTGCATCCCATTTCCAGTTCCGTATCTCCGGCAAATCCTGGCCATGCTTGTCAACATAATGCTTGTGCTCAATAAGTTTGTCTTTCATCTGCTGTTTCAGGTAGTCGCCTTTGGAGCCCAAGTTCGGTACCCGATCCACGACATCTTTCACCAAATGAAAACGGTCAATTTCATTCTGCACGCGCATATCAAAGGGCGTCGTAATCGTGCCTTCTTCTTTGTAGCCACGAACGTGGAGATTGCGATTTGTCCGACGGTAGGTCAGCTTGTGAACCAGCCACGGATAGCCATGGAAGTTAAAAATGATGTGCTTGTCTTTGGTAAACAACGAATCGTAATCCGTTTCGCTCAACCCATGCGGGTGCTCACTTGCCGGCTGGAGCTTCATCAGGTCAACCACGTTGATTACACGTATTTTTAAGTCCGGCAGATATTCGCGCAGAATGGAAACAGCGGCCATGTTTTCCAGCGTAGGCGTGTCGCCGCAGCAGGCCATTACCACATCCGGCTCACTGCCCTGGTCGTTGCTAGCCCATTGCCAGATGCCAATACCCTGCGTGCAATGCACTACGGCGGCATCCATGGTCAGCCATTGCGGCAGCGGATGTTTGCCCGCCACCACCACGTTGACGTAATGGCGACTGCGCAGGCAATGATCGAAGGTGGACAGCAGGCAATTGGCGTCCGCGGGTAAATAGACGCGCACAATGTCGGCTTTCTTGTTAATGACATGGTCAAGGAAACCGGGATCCTGGTGTGTAAATCCGTTGTGATCCTGCTGCCATACGTGCGAGGCGAGCAGGTAATTTAATGAGGCTATTTTTCGACGCCAAGGCAGCTCAGAAGTCACTTTCAACCACTTGGCATGTTGGCTGAACATCGAATCCACGATCCGAATGAACGCCTCGTAGCTGTTGAACAACCCGTGACGTCCAGTCAATAAATAGCCTTCCAACCAGCCTTCGCACTGGTGTTCACTCAGCATGGAGTCCAATACACGTCCGGCGGGCGCGAGGAATTCATCATTCTTCGCTTCCCGCGCGTCCCATTGGCGATTGCTGACTTCAAAGACCGCGCCTAAAAGATTCGAAAGCGTCTCGTCGGGACCAAAGACGCGGAAATTGTTCTGGTTCAGCTTTTCAACATCGCGCAGGAATTTGCCCAGCACCATCGTGTCTTGCCCTTCATTTGCACCTGGGGAAGGCACGGTCACCGCATGCTCATGGAAATCCGGCATGACGAGGTCATGCAGCAAGAGACCGCCATTGGCGTGTGGATTGGATCCCATGCGCTTATTTCCGTTGGGTGCCAGCTCTTGCAGCTCCGGCTTTAATCGTCCATTGGCATCAAATAATTCCTCGGCCTTGTAACTCTTCATCCAGCTTTCGAGCAGTGGGAGATGCTGTGGATGATCGGTATCCACTAGCAGCGGCACTTGGTGTGCACGAAACGTGCCCTCGATTTTCAAGCCATCCACTACTTTTGGTCCGGTCCAGCCCTTGGGCGACTTGAGGATGATCATCGGCCAACGCGGACGCGTGGTGTCTTTTTTGTCCCTCGCATTGGTTTGGATTTCGCGGATATCAGTAATGGCTTTTTCCATGGTGGTAGCCATGAGCTCATGCATTTTCTCCGGGTCATCCCCTTCCACAAAGTACGGGGTCCAGCCGCAGCCCCGGAAGAATTGTTCCAATTCTCCGGGCTCAATCCGTGCGAGGATGGTCGGATTGCTGATTTTGTAGCCGTTGAGGTGCAAAATCGGCAGCACTGCACCATCGGTGATCGGGTCAAGAAACTTATTCGACTGCCATGACGTAGCCAGGGGGCCGGTTTCAGCTTCACCGTCACCAACGATGCAGGCAACAATCAGGCCGGGATTGTCAAATGCCGCACCGAAAGCGTGCGACAGCGAATAGCCCAGCTCGCCGCCTTCGTGAATCGATCCAGGTGTGGTTGGCGCCACATGGCTGGAAATGCCGCCGGGAAATGAGAATTGTGTAAAGAGTTTTTTCAGCCCGGCTTCATCCTGAGTAATGTTCGGATAAACATCAGTCCAAGTGCCTTCGAGATAGACATTGCCAACAATTGCCGGGCCACCGTGGCCGGGACCCGCGACGTAGAACATATCGAGGTCATACTTCTTGATGACACGGTTCAAATGTAGATAAATGAAGTTTTGGCCCGGGGTTGTACCCCAGTGTCCAACGACCAACGGCTTTACGTCGGAGAGTTTCAGCGGACGTTTGAGCAGCGGATTGTCGTAAAGATAAATCTGCCCAACCGACAAATAGTTGGCTGCACGCCAGTAGGCATTCATCTTCTGGAGCAGCTCTGGAGTAAGGGTATTCATGGTGATTATTCCTGGTTTTCTGCGGTCACAACCACCTTAAGTTGTCATGATCACGGTTCGCGGCAGGCTTTACGCAAATTAAACTGCAAGGTCAGACGGTCACAAATTCATCTACCCAGTAGCCCTTGCGATTATAATGCCCATAAAGGCTGGTCTCATAATCACGGTTAAACAGCGACGAGTCAGTGAATTCCGGCGATAGCTTGATCGCTTCGCGCTTCAGATCGATGAAAACATCGCGCTCAACCCAACTTACCCGCTCGATCCATTGCGGTGAGATGAGCACTTTTTTGCCGACCCACCAATTGCTGGTGTTGACGATCAAATATCGAATCTGCCAAGTTTCATCATCAATGATAAAATCTTCTACATGGCCGATCTCGCCGTCTTTGGCCTGAATATGGTAGCCTGTCACTTCGTGACAGCTCCGCAAATGATGATCCCACGCTTTCTCCTTTTGGCCGAATTGGCCCCATTTGGCACGGTCACGTTCAAGGTAAGGATAATACCCCCAACTGTAAGAGCCGTAATAATAAGCCGGCCATCCATAATAGCCGTAATAATCCGACTCGTATTGTTGTGAAACCGGCTTGTCACTGTCCAATGAGGGACTGTCCTCAATTTGCTTTTTGGTCAGACCGGCGACGACGTTCTCAGCATCCTCATTCACTGCCACGACCGCATAAGGAGATATCAACACCTTGCGACCGACAAGCCATTTTCCGGTGTTGGCGACTAGATAGCGGACCGTCCAATGACGGTCATCGAAATAAACATCTTTGACCTTGCCAATGGTTTCATCATTGGTGTTCTGGATTGCATATCCGTTCAGAAGTTTGACTTTGCTTAACATAACTGTTCTTTTGTTTTTAGTTTTGGTTGAAATAACTTTGTTTTTGTTATTGCGAACTCCAATCTTTAAGTTGCGCGCGTTGGCATTTAGTTGCTATGGGGTATAACCCTACCGACAGGGCAAAACTAACTGTTCACCAGTTCATCGACCCAATATCCTTTGCGATTGTAATGGCCATGAAGTCCAATCTCATAATCCCGCGTAACCAGGGATGCCTCAGTGTATTCCGGCGACTGCTTGATGGTTTCGCGATCGAGATTGACGAAGACTTTCCGCTCGCCCCAACTGACGCGCTCAATCCATTGTGGTGAAATCAGTACTTTTTTACCCGGCCACCAGTTGTGGGTGTCGACAATGAGATAGCGAATCGCCCAAGTCTCGTCATCGATGATGAAATCCTCAATGTGACCAAGCTCTCCATCCAAAGTTTGGATGTGATGACCGCTCACGCTATAGGTGCTGCGCAAATGCGGGTCCAACCCTTCTGCGGCTGGGGATGGAATCTGCCTTTCCCCATGATCCCGCGCTTCACGGTCCCGCACAATATAAGGAAAAGCACCCCAACTGTAGTGGCCGCCCCAGTAGGTCGGATAATCGTAATGCCGATAGTAGGCCTGCTCGAATTGGTGGGAAACCGGCTTGTCGGTGTCCAGGGATGGACTGTTTACGATCTGCAGCCTGGTCAAATCCACGGAGATATTCTGCTCTGATTTATTCACGGCAATGAGCGCATACGGCGAGATGAGCACCTGACGGTCGGCGAGCCACGTTCCGGTCTCTGCGACCAGATAACGGATGATCCAGTGCCGGTCATCAAAGTAAAACTCTTTGACCTTTCCGATTTCCCCGTCAAGGCTGTCCAATTTGTAACCCTCCAATACTTTTGCTTTGTTTAACATAATGATTATTTCGTTGTTTTTATAAGTTCGGACGTTTGGTCGTATCGACTAAAATGCAAAATAAACGCAGGTTCAACGGAGGACGCGTCGGCTGCCTCCAGGCCATCCGCTTGCCACGCATTGGACCATCAGCGAATAATTTCCGCAGATGCAGATTCTTAATCTGCTTCTGCCGGACTCCGAGAGCATTCTAGGCCGGACGCTGGGGAGTGGTTTGATCATCGTTTTCAGTTTGTGACTGCTTGTTAAACGAAATACTTTATTTTTGAGCTGTCTGCTTGAGCGAGGCAGTCTTGGCCGCAATCACCGCAAGCAATTCATTCCACGATTTCACAAATGATTTTGCCCCCTCGTCTTGAAGCTGCGTGGCCAGACTGTCCACATCGATGCCGGCCTTGGCAAACTCGGCCAGGACTTTTTCGCAATCGCCACCGTCTGCCGCGATGGGCTTGCCAAGTTCGCCATGATCGGCGAAGGCTTTCAAAGTTTCCTCGGGCATCGTGTTCACTGTGAACGGCGAAGCGAGCGCTTTGATATAGAAAATGTCTGAGGCCTGGGGATCTTTGGTGCCGGTGCTGGCCCACAGCAAACGTTGTGGTCGGGCACCGGCATTATACGCCCGCTGTGAGCGTGGAGTATTTAACAGTTCAAGATATGCCCGATAGATGCGACCGGCAATGGCGATGCCAAGCCGGTTCGCCAAGGTCTTTTGGACCATGTCAGAAACGGCCACATCCCATCGGCTGATGAACATCGAGGCCACGGAGCCAACCTGGGGATTAAGCCCGGCGCCAATTCGCCGTTCGATACCGCGCAGATATGCCTCGGCTGCGGCAACGTATTGCTCACGGGAGAATAGCAGCGTCACATTGACCGGTACGCCGGCAAAAATCGCCTCCTCGATGGCCGGCAAACCTTCCCTGGTGCCGGGAATCTTGATGAACAAGTTCGGCCGACCCGCACGCCCGGAGAGTTTTTTAGCCGCGGCAATAGTGCTGACCGTGTCATGCGCCAACAAGGGCGAAACTTCCAGCGACACCCATCCGTCCACACCGTTCGTCCGGTCGTGAATCGGCCGGAACAGATCGGCAGCGCGGGTAAGATCGTCTAGCGCCAGATCGAAAAAGAGCCCCTCGCCGGCTTTCCCCTTTTCCAGACCTTCGCGGATGGCAACGTCATAGGCGGAACTCTTGACGGCGTGGTCGAAGATCGTCGGATTTGAGGTCAAACCCGTGACTGACAACTCGGCAAGATAGCGTTTGAGCGTGCCGTTATTGAGCAGGTCACGCGTAATGTTGTCGAGCCAAAGACTCTGGCCCAGATTGTGCAGTGTTTGGGTGGCTTTCATAAGTTGTCTTTTTATGATGACATTTTACGATTCGGTGCGGGCGATTCAGCAGACAAGAGAGTATGCCAGTCAAAGATTCCGGCTATAAGGTGTTTTACCCACCCCATCCTATCTCTGGCCAAAAGTGCAGTTCTCTTTTAGTCGTGATAATGCCTGGCGATGAACCAATCAGATAATGGCTTCTCGCTGGCCTGCAGGCATTCTGGGTTCAGTCGCCAGAGTGTGCATGCCTCCGCAAAACAATCCTCCAGCTTGGATGGCCACAAGCGTGTCCAGAAATTCTTTGAATTCGTCACGCTCAAGAGGATTTAGCCGCTAACCCGGTTCGTAAAAAGGGCGCGACAACCGGAAGCGACCAAATCATTTATCCCGCTCCTAGTTGTTGTTTTGGTCTTGGGTGCATAATGAACTTCATAGTCGGGTAACAATCTGAATATGGAACGCTGTTGTATCTTTCAGACTGTTAATACCTTGTGACAGGAATGCAGAACCGAGCGCGCAATCATCAGCTCTTCGTCGGTACGTATGACTCGAACCGGGACCAGGCTACTGTCCGTGGAAATCAAGCCGACGTTCGTCAGGTTTCGAGCTTGGTTTAATTCGATTCCCAGGTGATTTAATCCTTCGCAGATTCGCGCGCGCACGAGTGGCGCATTCTCACCGATGCCTCCGGCAAAGACGAACGAGTCCAATCCACCGAGCGCCGCCGCATAGGCGCCTATCCATTTTTTAGCCTGATAACAAAACAATGCCACGGCATCCGCCGCCCGAACGTCCTGCTTTTCACGATTCAGCAAGTCACGCATGTCGGAGCTGGTCTCCGAAACGCCCAGTAACCCAGACTTATGGTTAACCATGTCGTAAAACTGTTGGGTGGTCATTTGCTCGGTACGTGCCAGATACGGCGCGAGCCCAGGATCCAAATCGCCGGAACGAGTGCTCATCACCAATCCTGCAGTTGGCGTGAAGCACATGCTGGTATCGATGCTCTTGCCATCCAGCACAGCAGCCATGCTGGCACCGTTGCCAAGATGGGCAAGAATCACGCGACCGGTTTTCGCCGCCGGATCACCGAGACGCGCAAGCTCTTCCATCAAATAGGCATAGGACAAGCCGTGGAAACCATAGCGTTGAATGCCCTTGGTATCATAGCGCCGGGGAATTGGCAGCAACTTGGCCACGCGCGGCATGGTTTGATGAAAGGCCGTGTCGAAGCAGGCTAGCTGGGCCAGTTGGGGATGACGTTGGCGGATCACCTCAAGGAGTTCAATCTCACGTGGCAGATGATCCGGGTCGTAAGGGCTGATCCGGTGCAATTCCGCCAATAGTTCGGGTGTCACGAGTTCAGGCTCGGTGTGCTTCATCCCGTGGACTACGCGATGTCCGACGGCTTTGGCCGTTTTAAAATCCGGCTGCTTTTCGAGCCAGTCCAACAGAGAGTTGGCCGCCGATTTATGATCGGCGGCAGTGAGTTGCAGAGTGTCCTGGGGCTTGCCATCGGCATCGACACACGAAAGATTGGTCCCACTCAAGCCGATGCGGTCAACTGTCCCATGCAGCCCGCGCTTGAGAGGTATTACGGCCTCATAAAGCGCGAACTTGATGCTCGAAGAACCGCCATTGATGGTGAGGATGTATGCGCTAGTTGGTTTCATTTATGAGCCTTAGTCGAGGCGCAATCCGAGCAAAGCAAGTTTTTTGGAGGTGGATTGGTAATCGGTGTGCAACAGTCCGCGAATCCCCATGCCCGCCGCGATCTGGACAAACATCGGCGTGTTTTCAATATAAACAATTTGTTGGCAGGGCGTAACAGCAATGTCCAACGCCAGCCGAAAAATTGCCGCGTCGGGTTTATGGAGCCGGACCAGGCAGGAGGAGACAAAGGTATCGACAAACTCGTTGAGCTTGAACTGGTGAATTCGATAGTCGTTTAGTTCCCGCGCTTCGTTGCTGAGCACGAAGACCTTCAACCCATACTTCGCCTTGAGCTCGCGCATCAGCTCGATCATCTCAGAATAAGGTTTTGATTGAGCACACATGAAACGCCAAAAGTCCGCCCGCGTGAATGATCGCTTTTTGTAAAAAACCACCCAGCCCAAATATTCCTGGAGCGTGAGCTGGTCAGTTTCATAGATTACAAAGTTCAGGCTGTGCCTTGCTTCCATCTCCCTCCAGTCCAGTTTGAAATGTTTCGCAGCGCGACGGCGGGCATGATGATCCCACCCGTTGGTGAGCAAGACGCCGCCAACATCCAGAAACAAGGTCGTAATAGAAACGTTTTTTTTCATGAGGTTGGTGTTTGGCGGGACTTGTAAATGGGTTTCGTCATGGGATTGCCTCACGAATTATTTTCCACTCCGCCTGGAACAAATCCAGATCGAAGTTACCGACCCGAAGGCCCCGCCGCTCATAACATTCATAACGCACTTGCTATCGCGAGAATCGGGCGATGTCGCCACCCGGGAAAATCACTCGCCGGTTTTCGGATTTAAAAGGACAAAATCATCGCGGCGGTTCTGCCACCAGGCGGCCTCATTGTGGCCCGGGTCAACCGGCTTGTCTTTTCCGTAACTGATGGTGCGGATGCGTATCGGGTCAATGCCCATGCCGGCCAGCGCTTCACGTGCGGCGAGGGCGCGGTGTTCTCCAAGAACGCGATTGTATTCTCCGGTGCCCCGCTCATCACAATTCCCCTTGATCAGTAAATTGGCCTCTTTGTCTAATTGGAGCGCAGAGGTGACACTTTGTAGTTTTACCTGCTCGCTGGCCCGGATGACCGAGCTCCCAAAGTCAAAATGGATAGTGTCGATGGTCTGTCCGTTAGAGTCCTGATTCGTCAACTCCGGCGTCCAATTCGTTGGAATCGGAATTTGTTGTTTCGCCGGTTCGCTGACAGCACTGGTACCAGGGGAGAAAGTGGCAGCCGGCGAAGGTTGAGAGGTGCTTTGCGCAGGCCACGTGTCGCCTGCCCTCATGCTGTGGTGTTCGGTCTTGCAGCCAGCCGAGGTAATCACGACGGCCAGCGCCAGTAAGGTCGAATAAATCATTTTTATTTTGTTCATGTTGTTGGTGGGTCGAATTCTTGTTTTGGTATTTTTGGTTCTCAAAATCAGCCGCTCCAATTAAGTCAAAAGCTGCAGATTCTTGCTTTGTTTTTGGAAGCCATCGTTCGTTCGATGAATAGCGCGAAGGGTAATCAAGAGCCATATGACGACACCGATGGTCACCGCGACATTGAGGACTATTTTCATTTTCCTATTTATCGGGAGGCAAGCATTGACCAGACAGACCGTCACGCCGATGACAATTAGCGTGCTGACGATAAAAATCAGTGACATGAATTATTGAATGCTACTGCTTATATACCTTTTCACTTCGATATGCTAAACCGGATGGTGCGCTCAACCTATGGGGTATTTCCCCCATGTCTGGCAGCATACATTGTTCATGTTTAGCGCTTAAACCCTTGCAGGTATCCGGAAGTGTCCCGATGTAGCGGGAACTGCCAAATCCCAACAAATTATTTACACTAACCATACCCACCTTGCGCGAGAGAATGATGAACAGGACCTGGGTCACCCCCCCCGGCCAGATAAGGATCACGCACTAGCCGCAGGGCCGCCGAATTGACCAGGTTGACATGGTGCGATACGAGCGTTGCAAACGCCTCCTCGGACTGACGCGTGACAGAATCTCGCAAGAGTGCCATGTCTTCTTTGATCATTCACCCAATACATGGTCGCCAAATCGAAATGGTAACAATATTTATTTGGCAAAAAATAAAACCGGCCGATTGAAACTGGTTGTCCGCGGTTGACTTTCGCCCCGACAATCTTTTCCTCGCAATGCCAGATTTTCTGGCGTGGGCCCGTGTATCAAAACTTTGGCACCACCGGTGCCAATACGTGGTTTGTGATCAAAATGTTGCGATTAATATATAGGGGCATGGGTTAGAGTTGATGAATCGATAAAAATCACGGCTAGGTGGTTTAGGGGCGTTATCCCGACGAGGCCCACGGTCTTGCTCGCCCCTAGAATCAGATCGATCTCACTGCGCGGGCTGAATCATTTTTAGGCCAGCAACTTGGCGGTAGGGGCGAATCGGTGGTTGGAAGCACGATTCCCGGCGCGACGGTGGTGGTGCGTGTGATCGACGGTGATTTCTGGCTCAAAAAGTCACCACGCTAATCAATCGTGGCTTCCGAAGCTTGAATCGTGACCACCGTCTTATGGAGTGGCGTTTGCCGAGGTAGGCACGGTCAATGGCGGCAGCCCATAAGCAGCGCGCGTGGCCGCGAATGCCTTAATAAAAGCCGGATCACTCAGGCTAAAAGAACGCGGATCATCGAACAACGCCTGCACAGCATCGGAGTGTCGGATATTGCCCGCCCAAGTCATCCACCACGTCCAGTCGGGCTGCCGGTTGAGGACGGCCAGACTGGGCGGCGGCCCCACTTCGGCCAAAGTGATTGGCTTTCCGGCCGCCTGCATTAGCAACGCGTCATAGTAAGACTGTTGAAAATCGCCGCCATAAACATCCAACGCAGCGACATCGAAATAATTGGTGCCAGGATTGTAGTCCACAAACTGCCGGTCCGCGCGTGCCGGCCGGTCCACGCTCCAAACCCAAACCAAATTATCAAGATGATGATAATTTACAAACCGGTCGAATAGCTGTCGGTAAAGAACCTTCGTCCCGCGGTCGCCCCGTCGACCGCCCCACCAAAACCAGTCGCCGTTCATTTCGTGATAAGGCCGCCACAAAACCGGAACGTGTGCTGCCTGAAGCTGCTTCAAATACCCGGCGATGACGTCGACCTGCGCGCACCAGTGGTTATAGAGTGCCGTCCCTGGCGTGATCACGTCATTCCACTGTTGATCTGTGATCCGACCGGAAACACTGGCGAGGTTCTGGTTCGTTCTGCCGCCATCAAGGCGCGGACGGAAAGTAACTGGCTCGTCAGCCGTGGGCGGCACCGCATGCCAGCACAGCGCAATGATCGAGCCCCGCGCAAATTGACGCTCAACCTCCGCAATCATTGCCGGACGGGCAGCGGCGGCATCCTTGTCACCGGGCGCAGCAAAACCGAAATCCTGGCCGAAGATGACCGGCACCTTGCCATAGGCACGCTCGGCAGCCAGTGTGGAGGCGTCCTTCGTGTTCGGAAAATTATGCTGACCGGTCAGTGTGTGTTGACCGGAAAGACTGTCAATAAACTTCAAGAGCGCCCGCGCTTCCGGAGAGGCATTGGGATTGACCGGCGCCGCCGAGGGTGACGGCGGCGGGGTTGTGGCTTGCGCCTTGAGGCTACTACCGGCACCAACTACCAGACAGAAGCACAATCCAATGGCTGCGAATTTTGAATTCATAATTTCACTTTGAACTTTCTCAGGCAATTGAGGTTGAAACGATGAACCTCGGCTCATTCGCCATTCTCATTTCAAGAAATCATAGAATGAAGTCGCCTTTGCGCCCCTGGCCGCATTTAAAGAGTCTCGGAAATGGGTTTCCGTGTTTACGCCTGAAAATTGCCCATTCACTAAGCCAGCGACCGGTTCATGAGACTGATTTAAACCTGAAAGTGTCTGGCACTTCAATGATAAATGGAGTGTTAGTCGGGTTATCTTGGTGTTAGTTGAACCTCGACAAATCCGGCGACATTTCTCCTGCAAAGACAGGAAAAAAAAGCCAAGCCACCCCGCTAGCACAAACACGTTGTTTGTCTTAAACCTTTTACAATTAGAGTCTTGGCAAGAGTCGATGAAACCATTACCCAGTTAGGACACAATCGCCACTCCGGTATTAAACGCCAATCACTGCTCCAAAGTGCAAGCAACGAATTGAAGCGAGAGGTAAATTATCGCGCTGTGCTAAATTTCTAATCTTATTTCAGCTGTCCAATGTGCAAATCCCGAAGCGGTCACTGCACTTCGATTATAGGCATATATTATGCTCTCGGAGTCAGTCTTAGACCTAAAACACGGAAATTATATTAATGAGCCTGCATACTGGTACCAAAACCCAAAACATTGGTCTGAAAAACCAGCAAGAAGCATGAAGATCATGATCGCCGCCACACTGTGGCTGTCAGTAATTGTCGCTTGTATGATCTGCATTGTTGGCTACTCGTATACTCCCGGTGACACTGGCATGACACCTATTTACTACCCCAAAGACAGCCAGGTTGCCTTGGACGCTAATCGGCCTACATTGATCATGTTTGCGCACCCACACTGTCCCTGCACATTCGCCAGCATCAACGAATTGGCCCGGCTCATGGCAGATTGCCGAGGGCGGCTGACCGCTCAGGTGTGGTTTGTCAAAAACGATGGTACAGTTCGAGATTGGACGGACACTGATCTCTGGCGCGCCGCATCGGCAGTTCCCGGCGTGAGTGTGCATCGCGATGATGGAGGTGTCGAAGCCCGCCGGTTTCAAGCCAGGACTTCAGGCCAGACAATGTTGTATGGACCGGATGGCCAGTTGTTGTTCCACGGAGGGATTACGATTTCCCGAGGCCACGAAGGTGACAGCCCGGGTCTTGACGACTTGGAAGCCATTTTGAAAGGCCAATCCATCGCTCAGGTTGAAACCACGGTTTTTGGCTGTCCGCTTTTTGCATCATGCACTAATCGCAACTGTGGAGGAGAAGCTCTTGGTAACATAAAACAATGAACGTCCAGGAACCATTTCCCCAACCCAAATCCGACCGGGCGGCTGAACTTTTCTTGGAAGCGGAAAAGAATGTGCATGTACGCACGGACCGGCTGTTCGCCAAACTGATGGTGCTTCAATGGTTGGCTGGGATTTGCGCCGCCCTCTGGATTTCGCCGCGGACCTGGATCGGCGCAACCAGTTACGTGCACTGGCACGTCTGGGCGGCGATTTTTTTGGGTGGCACGCTCGCCAGTTTTCCGGTTTTTCTGGTCTGGAAACAACCGGGAAGTGTTCTGACACGCCACACGATCGCCGTTGCACAAATGTTTTTTTCGTCGCTGCTGATCCATCTGACCGGAGGTCGAATTGAAACCCATTTTCATATCTTCGGTTCGCTGGCGTTTCTGGCCTGCTACCGCGATTGGAAAGTGCTGGCTACGGCGACGTTGGTGGTGACAGCGGATCATTTCTTGCGAGGAGTTTTCTGGCCGCAATCTATTTTCGGGGTCTTAACATCGAGTCATTGGCGCTGGATCGAGCACGCGGGGTGGGTCTTGTTCGAAGATACATTCCTCCTCATCATCATCCGGCAGAGTTTGAAGGAGATGCTTGACCTGTCCGAAAGGCAAGCCTTGCTCGAAGGCGTAAATGCACATGTGGAACAAAAGGTTACCGAGCGGACGGCGGAACTGGCCGAAAGCAACAAGGCTTTATTGGTCGAAATCAGCGAACGCAAACGCTCGGATAAGGAACGGCAGGCAATGGAGTTGCAATTGCGCCAGTCCCAAAAGCTGGAATCCATCGGCCAACTGGCAGCCGGCATTGCGCACGAAATCAATACCCCGATGCAATATATCGGAGATAACACCCGATTCGTCAAAGAGTCTTTTGACCCCATCAGCAAGGTGTTAAGTAGTCAGGCCGAACTGCTCGCCGCTGTAAAAGCCAACACCGTCACACAGGAATTGCTGGCAAGCCACGAGCAAATCGTAGTGGCGAGCGATTTGGATTATCTTTGCGCAGAGATCCCAGCAGCCCTCAATCAATCACTGGAAGGCGTTGAACGGGTTTCAAAAATTGTGAAGGCGATGAAGGAGTTCTCGCATCCCGGCGGCAAAGATAAAACGCCTGCCGATTTGAACAAAGCCATCGAAGGCACAGTCACCGTCGCCCGCCACGAATGGAACTATGTCGCTGATGTGAAACTCGAACTGGAACTCAATCTGCCATTAGTCCCGTGTTTTCTCGGCGAATTCAACCAGTGCATCCTGAACTTGGTGGTCAACGCGGCCCATGCAATTGGTGATGCGATAAAGCAGCAGTCCGGCACCAAAGGACTCATCACGGTCCTGACCCGGCGTGACGCCGATCATGTGGAGGTGCGGGTGACTGACACCGGAACTGGCATTCCCGAAGCAGCGCGGTCTAAAATATTCGAACCCTTTTTCACAACCAAGGAAGTCGGCAAAGGCACCGGCCAGGGGTTGTCAATCATTTACGCGAGCATCGTCAAGAAACACGGAGGCACCGTAAGATTTGAAACCGAAACCGGCAAGGGAACCAGCTTCATCCTACGTTTGCCAATGATTGCAGGCGCGGCGGTGCCATCAGCCTGATAATAGCACTATGAAAACTCTTTTGTTCGTGGATGACGAACCAAGAATATTGCAAGGCATGCAACGGCAGTTCCATGGCATGCGCCATGAATGGCAGATGAACTTCATGGAAAGCGGGCGGAAGGCGTTGGAATTCATGGCGGTAACTCCAGTCGATGTGGTGGTGACTGATATGATGATGCCAGGCATGGATGGGTCGCAATTGCTTGCCGAAGTCCGGGAGCGCTTTCCCAATACCGTGCGCTTGGTTCTTTCCGGGCAGTCAGACTTGGAATCCGTCATGAAGCTGGTGGGACCAGCCCACCAGTACCTTTCCAAGCCTTGCGACATGGATGAACTTCGCACCGCTATTAGCCGTTCATTTGCCATAAGTGACCTGCTCTTGAATGAACAGCTTAAACGGTTGACCACGCGCCTGAGCTCATTACCATCGCTGCCAACACTATACCTCCAGCTGACCGAAGAATTGCGCCAGGAAAATCCTTCCGTCGAGCAGATTAGCGAGATTATTTCCCGGGACGTCGGCATGACCTCTAAAATAATGCAATTGGTCAATTCCGCCTTCTTTGGGCTGCCTCAGACCAAGGCCAACATTAAAGATGCGGTCAATTATCTGGGCATGACGACAATTCGAGATCTCGTGCTGTCACTGCAGGTATTCGGCCAGTTTGACCAAGCGACCATCAAGGAGTTTTCCATCGAGGCATTATCCCAACATTGCTGCCTTACGGCCAGCTTGGCTCGCAAAATTGCTTCAGCAGAGCACTGCGATGCAAACTTTGGTGAGCAATGTTTCCTGGCCGGCTTGCTCCACGATGTGGGACAACTCATCCTTGCGTCCAGCCTGCCACAGCAATATGCCCTGGTAATTGAAAATGCGCGCCAGAAATGTCTTTCCATCTGGGAGACCGAACAGGCCGAATATGGCGCAACCCATACCGAAGTCGGCGGCTATTTGCTGTCGTTGTGGGGATTGCCCGCGCCGGTAGTCGAGGCGGTATTGTTTCACCATCGCCCTGGGGACTGCGCACAAAACGGCTTTTCACCTGCGATCGCTGTGCACGCGGCCAATGTCTTCGCCCATGATCTGGCCGTCTCCCATGCTGACTGGCCGGGTAATCAAGTGGACATGGCTTGTCTCAGGAAACTGGGACTGGAAAAGCGTTTTGAAGGCTGGCGAAAGGATATTGTGACGGAAAACCTCGTGATTCCGGGCCAGCCCTGAATCCAACTTTATGAACGAAAAAATCCTATTTGTCGATGATGACCCGAATTTGCTGGCTTCGGTGGAGAGAAGCCTGCGACGCCGGTTCAACCTGGAGACGGCGATTGGAGGAGAGGCTGGTCTGGCAAAAATAGCCAAGACCGGTCCCTACGCCGTCGTTTTTTCCGACCGCCAGATGCCAATCATGGACGGCATCCAGTTTCTTTGCCAGGTTCGGGAACAATCGCCCAACACCATCCGGATCATGCTTACCGGCAATGTCGATCTGGAGCAGTCAATTCGCGCTGTTAACGAAGGTAATATTTTCCGTTTCCTTATCAAACCGTGCCCCCAGGAAACTTTAATTAAAACTGTTGAAAGCGCGCTCACACAATATCGGCTCGTCATGGCTGAAAAAGAGTTGCTCGACAAAACGCTTAGCGGCAGCATCAAATTACTGACAGACATCCTTTCAATGGTGGACATAAAATCTTTTGGACGCGCACAAGGATTGCGCGACCTGATTACCAAAATCTCTGAAAAAATATTCCTGGCCGACCTTTGGCAAATTCACCTGGCAGCGTTGCTCTCACCGATTGGTTACGTGACGTTGCCTCCCGAAATTGTGGTCAAAGCCCGTGAAGGGGCGCTGCTTTCCAAGAATGAAGAACAACTTGTGGAAGCAACTCCCGAAATAGCTGCGCGGTTGCTGGCTAATATTCCCCGACTTGAAGGTGTTGCCAAGATTGCACGTTACCAGCACAAGCGCTTTGATGGCGGCGGATTTCCGGCGGGCGACGTCCGTGGTGAAACCATTCCGTTCGGCGCACGTCTGTTAAAAATCCTCAATGACATGCTTCAACTTCAAGCGAAGGGAGATTCACAAAGTCAGGCATTGAACGAACTAACTGCGCGTAGAGGATGGTATGATCCGGAGCTGCTCGCGTCCCTCGGAGTCTATTTTCGACTCTCAGGTGACAGGCCCGACAGCGTCGCACAGACAATTTCCATGGAGGCTAATAATCTTGCCGTCGGGATGCTGCTTACTTCGGACGTATTTACCAAGGATGGCACTTTAATCCTTTCCGCCGGGCATTATATAAATGAAATGATTTTGGAGAGAATGCAGAACTTTAATTTAATCTATGGCATCAAGGAACCGATCTTTGTGCGGGTACCAAAGTTATCAGCAGATCCGAACAACAAGCCGGTTGGATAGTTCAACTTGCATTAGGAGAAGAGGATTGTAATTGTCGGGAAGGAGTAAGGCGTTTATGATCCTCGCTAAATTATGAAAACGGAACCAAAAAGCATCATTCAAATGCAGATCATGACAGGTAGGCGCCTTGTTGAGATGAGCAGCTTATTACAAAAAACACTTTAATGGGTAAACTCCTGGTGCATTACAAATTAGGCAAGCCAAATGCCGTCCGTGTCGCCAATTCCTGCAGCGGGATAAAAACAATCCAGAAATATCTCAAAGATAAAAAGGCCATCCTAGTTTTAGCGGAGTGAGTATGAAACAGTCACACGCTTTCCTAAACCCGCACCCCGCGCTTTGACCGGCGTGGGGTTTTTATTTAAGGCAAAGGAAAGAAAAACTAAAGGCCTCTCACACACCGAAAGCCAATGCCCCAGATGGCAAGGTACGGGTACGTGCTGGCGCGAAAGGCACAACGCGCGTAGTAGGCGTCGCTGAGCCAATAGCCGCCGCGCAACACACGGAGGACCGATCCCGGACCCGCTCCGGTTGGATTATTCGTCGTCGGTTGACCATACGGTGTTCCATACCAATCCCAACACCACTCATAAACATTCCCAGCCATGTCGTATAGCCCATAGTTATTCGCCGCAAACGACCCCACCGGACTCGTCGCCGGACTCCTTCCACCGATGCTCCCAATGGAGTTGAAGCCGCTAGGCCCTAAATCGTAAGTAGGTGAGCCGGGACTTCCATAGTAATTGGCTAGATTTTCCGTGATGAGTTTGCCCCACGGAAACCGCTGTCCGCTCAACCCGCCACGCGACGCCTTCTCCCACTCCGCCTCCGTCGGCAACCGATACCCGTTGGCTGCCCAATTCGGATAAACCGCATCTGTCTCTCCGTTGGTATAAACCTGCGTGAACAACACATCCGTGTAATACACTGGCGTCAAACCCGCCTGCGCCGAACACGCATTGCTCCACTTCACACAATTATACCAGTCCACCGTTTCAACCGGATAATTCGCCGCCTTGTCCTTTCCCGGCTTGACAAAGCTGTAGCCGTCGTTCGTCGCGTAGCTGTATACCCCCTGCCATTGACTCAAACTCACCAGGTTCGTGTCCATGTAAAACGCGGACACATAGACGTTCGTAGGTATCGCATTGCTCTCGCCATCCAAAGTGTCCCCTATCGTGAACGTCCCCGCCGGAATCAGCATCATGCCAGCGGGTGGGTTGAAAGAAACAAGTAGATTTGTATTTACGCTGTTGGTAACGGGAAGTTGGACATAGTCTACCCAATTTGTGCCCCCTGCCAATGAAGAGGCGGTCTGGACTTGGTAGGTCGCACCGGGATTTGCGCCGCTCCAGACAATTGTGCCATCCGTATTGAATGCTGCAATGGTTGTCGTCGTCGGCCCAACGATTCGGAAAAATCGAGCAGTCTGCGCGCCAACCGGGTGAATGCCGGTTAGCAACACTAGCCCGATGAAAAGAGAATGCAGGTTTTTGTTCATGCACGCTCCTTTTGTTTGACCCAGGATTTCCCATATGGTTTCATTTTACGTCCAGCGTGAACCGTTTTTGTGATTTTCGGCCTACTCCACAGACTTGCAAGTCTGTTTTTCCGTCCATTTCAGGTTTTCTGTAGCACAGGGGGCGATTTGTCGCCACTTCCACCTTTCCTCACGTTTTCCAATGATACCTGAAGACACCTCTCCCGTGTTTGTCATTGTTTTCAGGTGAGTGATCTCCCGTTCCTTCATCCTGACATCGCAGTTGCCAATCTCAGCCGTCCAATCCGTTCCAATATCGTCTGGAACAACTCTCGCGGCACCGCCACTTCCGCCATCTGAAAGACGATCTTTCGAGAATGGCGCACAACCTTCGCCCCAATCTTGATTAATTTCTCCCGCAGCGTCGTCAATGTCCAATGCCGCACAGCTTGGAGCAGCGCCGCCTGCCGCAGGAAGTTGCCAAGATTGTAAGCCAGCACGAATAGTTGCAGCCGCACCTGATTATCCACAAAATCATGGCAGGATAGACGCGTCCATTTGACGGCGTTCTTGCCTTCCTTGATCCACTGTTCCGCCGTGCCCCGCTGGTTGTAGAACCGCACCACCCGTTTGGCGGGTCGGGTTAGATTGGTCACGATGAATCCGACGCGCGGAAACAGTTCGCCATTGTGCCATTCCACCTTCGCCACCACACGCCGGGCCTGATTCCAACTCTTGGCCTGATACAAACAATTTGCATACCAAACCACAGGCACGCTTGAAGGACGCCCCACCGGCTGGGTCAGAAGTGGCGCGATGTCCCGCAACAACGCATCATTGCCCGGTAACCGGATGGCGTACTCAAATCCCTCGGCTTCCAAATATTCATAGAGGTCCGGGTTGGCAAAGGCGGCATCCGCTCGAAAATAGCGCCGCAGGTTCCGACCTTGATAGCGTGCCACTACCGGTTCCAGCACCGCCTGCCAATCCTTGGCACTATGCACATTGCCGTCACGCAGCAGGGACTGCTCCACATCGCCAAACTGATTGAAGCAAAACAGCGGATGGTAACAGGTGCAGCCAAAATGTCCGTTGAAAGCGGTTCCTTCCTGTTCGCCGTAGGTCTCGCTCACGGAACTGTCCATGTCAAGTATCAGTTTCCGCATTGGCTGGCGTTCCCGCAGCCGGTCAATCCATTTGCCCGACAGCTTCGTCAACACTTTCAAGTTGCTCGGCTGGGTCGATACCTCGGTCTCGAACCGTCCCATCTGGCTGGTCGAAGCGGCCGTGTGTTCCGTGGCCCGCCCGCCGACCACATGCCGCATCGTGGGATCAACCGCGAGCCGTTCGGCATCATTGGTGTCTTCGTAGCCTGCCAACCGGCTGAAGATGGACTGCCGCATCAGCGCTACCATCGAGTGCTGCGTGTTCTTACCCGTCCGCCAATCACTCAATAAGTTTTCACCCAGATCGGTCAGACCCAGCGCCGCATCCAGTTCCCGATAGGCCAACAACCCGGCATCAGACGTGAT
>Ga0302320_10005067_pt1 | contig 29644 bp, 23 predicted proteins | sample Bog_T0_3_FD_202130 | JGI IMG/M metagenome (GOLD analysis project Ga0302320, IMG submission 202130) | Peat permafrost microbial communities from Stordalen Mire near Abisko, Sweden - Bog_T0_3 | ecosystem: Environmental > Terrestrial > Soil > Wetlands > Peat | place: Sweden: Abisko, Stordalen Mire...
GCCGAATGGTTCCTGCGTGGACGTCTGCTCATCGGTTCTCCTCTTCTCAGCCATCTTAGGCTGCCAAAGAACAGAACCTCCACTTAAACCCCTGTCCGAATTTGCTGAGCCGGCTCTGTTGTATGGCAATTGACATTTGTGTGCGTGTTGGAAGACGGATTCGCGCTCTGCGGGAACAGAGCGGCTGGACGCAGCAGATATTAGCCGATCATGCCCAGATTGCGCGGGAGCATGTATGCCGAATTGAAGACGGCAGAAAAGAGATGGGCATTAGGACGCTTGAGAAGATCGCATCAGCCCTTGGAAAGAACGTAGAAGAACTGCTACGGTGAAAATCCACCAGCCTATTTTGTTTCGAGGCCTCCTGTTTTGCTCCCCCGGTTGCGTTCGATGGTTTTCGCTAAGCAACCCAAAATTATTTGGAAGTGGGAGGAGTCCTATATACTTGCGTAAAGTACATACTTCCAAAATTATATAGGGAGCAGGTCAGTCAACGCCGACGGGACTTCTGTGCGACGAGATTCACGCAAACTTGTCAAGAATTCACAAATCTACCCACAAAAAACAGAATGACTCGTGCAACCACATGAAATGATTTGAGTTATTACGATTGAACCTGCCTGAACCTGCCTGAACCTGCCTGCTGAACCAGCTTGGCCGCTATTTTCATGACACGAAGACAGCCACTGAGCCACTGAGGGATAGCCTCGGCGCCCGTAAACCAGCGAAATCACGACCGAAAGTTCGCGCAGGTGGAGAAACTTCACTTTTTCGCCGGTTGGGTGTCTATTTTGGCCTTCAAAACACTATATGTATATGTAGCCACTGAAACCATCCCGGTGTTCTACGCAAGCGGGACATCAGCGACGTTTCAGTCGCCATGCAGTTGCTTGCCAGAAGGATGGGGGATGGGCTTCATTGTGCGTCCAGGAAGGACGTCTGTGGGCCATATTCCAAAGGAGACACCATGAACGACTTCGAATCAAGCAAAGACACATCATGCCTAGAGGAGCATCTCTCGTGGGAACGAGAGGAGCTGGCACGCAACCTTAGAGAGTCAGGCTATTCCGGCTTGTCCCCAAGGGATGAGCACACGAGATTCGGCGCAGGTCCAAACTGTCAACTGCTGCAGGCGATCTTCGGCGTTGACAAAGCGGCATGGGAAAGCTCGCTAGAGGCCGAACATCCGGCCGTTGATTACGGCCTCTACGTTTTCAGGAAGCCGATTAGTTATAAAGATAGCATCGGCGGTCGCCGACTCAATGCCACTCAATTCGCCAATCTCTACAGTGCGGTGGCTTTCGCCAACACGCTCGGTCTCGTCATGAACGTTCATGTCAGCGTCACATGGGGATTGCTCGGTATTCATAACCACACAGAAGCGGCCATCATCTTGACGGACCGCGTGCTCAAGCCCTTGCGGCAATGGTATGCGTACCATGCTGGACGCGATCAGTTTGCCTGGCTTTATGTCCATGAGAACGGGCGAACCCACGGCTTTCATACACACTTGTTGTTCGCTATCCCGAACGATTTGCAGCCCGCGTTCCGACGCTGGCTGAGTCTTCGTTTATCTGCCCTCTGCCGTCATGGATCGATACCAAAAGAAGCATGTCACATCACGGCACCGCCCAGTGACCGAATCGGTCGGCAATGGCGTTATTTCCAATACCTGACAAAGGGGCTCGATGGGAGTAATGAATTGCCTGCGCGAGTGGGATGGCAATCCCATGTACGCATCGGTGATCTCATCAGCCAGCCTCTAGAAAATCCTGGGGATGTGCTATGTAAGAAAAAATGCGGTATTTCGAGCCTAATAGGCGTCAAAGCGCGACAAACGGCAGGCTTTCGCTCCCTGCTGGAACAGGGCGTGACAGACGTGCGGCGCTTGTACACTGGGATGGAATATCTCCATCATATGCGGCAATCCAGCCTGCCGATGGACGATAGTGTCATCCGCCGTTTGCTTGAGATCGAAGAACGTGTCCTTGTTATCGAGCATGAGGAAGAAGCCAACCGCAAGAGCTTTGAGAAGCAGCGGCGACAAAGCCGTAAGGCCCGTCGGATCGCTCTGAAGGAGGAGGCTCTCATACGCCTGCAAATAGAGGAATCCCTAAAAGAAAAAGCCCGTCGCGAGCAGGTTCTCCTCCAACTCTTGAGGGTGTAAAGCAGAACGAATCCATTTTTTACATCGCAAATGCAGAAGTCTCTTCTGTCTCAACATAACCCACAAATAGGTTAGTATTCTACGACCGCTTTGGCCGACAAACCTGCCTAATTGCACGATTTTCAGCGCCGCACGTCTGTCACGCCCTGTTCCAGCAGGGAGCGAAAGCCTGCCTATTGCTTCGTTACCGACTGTTTGGTCTCATGTGGCCGTCTGCTTTCAGCAGGTCGGTGAGCCCTTCCAACCCGATAACACTGTGTCGTGTTTTGTCGCCGTCACGAAAGATTGTCCCCTTGCCGGGATAAAAATTGATGCGACCGATCTTGAGCTGGTAATCGGTCATCTGCTCGAAGGAAATTCCGTGTTCGATGAGCCATTGGCGGGCTTGGCTCATGGGGTCTGGATGGTGAGTGTGTGTGGTCATTGGCTGTGGTCCGGGTGGTGGTGGTGATTGGATAGACTGTCTGTGAGTGGGAGAGACAGACAATCAGAAAGACAGTCTGTTGTTTTTTGAAGTTTCATAATTCCCAAATTAATTTAGCGTCGAACCACCCCGCCCATACAGCAAAGTGCGGCATATTTTTTGAATTTTTTTGCACTCCCCAAAAAAGACAAGAACCCGACACCTGGATCGGCATCGGGCTCGGGATTGGATAGCCATTGATGGTGTGTCATTCTTTGCCAAGCACTGGCAGTTCTTCAAGCCAACGGTGTGCCGCCGAAATTGGGATCAATGTCCGCTTTCCAAATTTCTTCGCTTCAAGACGTCCGTATTTGAGTTCCTCGTAAAAGGCGGTACGTCCGATGCCTGCCCACTGACAGAAGTCCCGAACAGAAAAAGCACCGCGTGGGGTATCGTCATTGACTTGAGGGTTAATCATGTTGGATCTCCTTGGTTGCTGGATATCCGATATAGAAAGGGGAACCTGCATGAATTCACCGTCGTTCAGGGCGAATTTTCGCAGGGGTCTCATGCTGTTTTGATCTCCCGCTTGAGCGGCTTGACATTGGTTGCACCCGTCTTCAAATCATCGAGCAAATCACCCCACACCTGCCCCCATCTTTGTCCTATGCAGCCCCTTGGCGAAACGAGAGAACCTTTCCACGCTGTGCCTGCTCCAGATGATCCGCCCATGCCTGCATCATCTTTGCGCGTGGCTCAAGGTAAAGGGCGTGATTGTACGCTGCACTGACGGCATTACGCGGCGCATGAGCAAGCTGCAATTCGATGTGCTCATGGTTGAATCCCTGTTCGTGCAGGATGGTCGATGCCAGCCCTCTGAAGCCGTGGCCTGTCATCTGCCCCTTATACCCCATGCGCTCCAGAGCTTTCAGAATGGTGTTATTGCTCATCTGCTGGGAGTGGTCACGGTCACCTGGGAAGAGAAGATCAAATGCCCCTGTAATACCCTTGAGCATATCGAGAATTTCAAGAGCCTGACGGGACAGCGGAACAATGTGAGGCGTTCTCATCTTCATGCGCTCTGCGGGAATATCCCAACGCGCATTCTCAAGGTCAAATTCTGACCACTTTGCGCCGATGAGTTCGCTGGTCCGCACAAAGGTCAACGCCATCAGTTTGATTGCCAACCGTGTGACCGGGGTTCCCCGATAAACCTCTATCGCGGTTAGCAACTGTGGCAGTTCTTTGGCATCCACGCGGGCCATATTAACCTTTTTCCGAGGCTTCAGAATGTCACTTGGGCGAATATCAGCGGCAGGATTCCGTTTGGCATGTCCATGTGCAACGGCATACCGGAAAATCTGCCCGGTTGTTTCCAGCGCACGCTTTGCAATATCGAGTGCGCCACGGTTCTGAATGGCCTGACACATCGCTACCAGTTCAGGCGCTTCAATCTCGGCAATGGGACGCGCACCAAGGCAGGGGAAAACGTCCGCCTGAAGTCGGCGCTCAGTATAGTCGGCATGACGGGGACTCTTGCCTTCCCGCCAGTGCGACAGCCAGAGATTTGCGATTGTCTGAAAGGAATTTCCGGCGTTCTCTTGGGCGGTACACTTCTCAGCCTTCCGCTGTGCCATCGGGTCTACACCAGATGCCAGCAAACGGCGGGCAGCGGCGTGGAGTTCTCTGGCCTGCGCCAGAGACACATCCGGGTACTTCCCAAAGGCCATCTGCTTCTGAGCCCTATCAAAGCGGTACTTCCAGCGCCAGAGCTTGCCCCCTGTTGTGTTGACCCAAAGGAAAAGCCCATCTCGATCTGTAAGGTTGTACGGCCTATCTCCAACGGTAGCCTTGCGCACTGCGGTATCTGTCAGCATGAATCGCCCCCCATTTACCGCTCTCTGGCAAAATGCCATCAACTTTCCAATTCGATGCCATCAGGAATGCCATCAAAAAGTCGCGGTTTTAGGCGGACGAACACGAACACAAACGGACATCCGCGTAAATATTATATTGAATTTTCAATAGTTTAGCGAGTGTCTTGGGGATTATCACGAACAAGAGAGAACTACTACGGACGAGTCTATGGCGGAGAGAGGGGGATTCGAACCCCCGATAGAAGTTTTAGCCCCTATAACGGTTTAGCAAACCGCCGCCTTCAGCCACTCGGCCATCTCTCCGGATCCCATATGGATTATACCGGAAGTTGGCTTTCGGCGCGCCGGAGGATGTTTTGCGGACTTCGTTCGCCGTCTGGAGGGGGGTGCTCTCAATGATCAATTGCCTGGGGCCATGCTAGAGTTGGATTCCACGGGGGCGTGCGCGATGACGGCTGAAATTCAGCTTTCCGGCAATGGCGAAACGATTGGCTTGCAGCAACAGGTGGCGCGGTTGCAGGCGCTGCTGGAGGCTTCGCGGCAGGTGCACTCGAACCTGCGCGAGGAAGAGGTGCTGGAGCAGGTGATGCGCATTGTGGTGCGAGAGCTGGAGATGGCCGGGGCGGCCTTTCCGGGCACTGGGCTGGCTTACGGCGACGCGCTTTCAACCAGTGCCGCGGAGGGAAGTTCGCTTGTGCGTTATCCGCTGAATGATCGCAACGGCCAGCGCATGACCGAGCTGGCGGTTACGACTCCGGAGGGGCGGGAGCTGACGCTCTACGAGGACGACTTTATCGAAGGGCTGACGTTGCAGGCCGCTGTGGCGGTGGAAAATGCACGCAACCACAAGCGCAACGTGGAGTTTGCGCGGGTGCAGCAGGATCTGGACGCGGCCCGCGCTATTCAGCGGTCGCTGTTGCCGCAGAATCCGCCTTCGATCCCCGGCTACTCGCTGGCCTTTCGCTCCGCTACATGCTACGAGGTGGGCGGCGACTATCTCGATATTGTTGCCCAGCCAGACGGGAGCCTGCTGATGGTGGTGGCCGACGTGGCCGGTAAGGGGATGGCCTCGGCAATTGTGTCGGTGAGTTTCCGCTCAGCTTTCCGGGCGATGGCGGCAGACGGGCCACCGCTGGATGAACTGGCGGCGCGCATGAACCAGCACCACTGGGCGGAAGGCGAAGAGGCTCGACGGCGCTACGTGACCGCTATCTTCCTCAAGCTGCATCCGGAGGCGGGCGAGATCGAGGTAGTGAACGCGGGGCACAATCCTGGTTTTCTAGTGCAGACAGAAGCAGAGCCGCGACAGTTTGAGGCTGCGGGAACGCCGCTGGGGCTTCTGCCGGGGATGGGCTACACGAGCGAGCGATGCGGGTTTACACCAGGGACACGGCTTTTGTTTTACACCGATGGGCTGACGGAAGTCTTCAAAGGAGATGAGGAGTTTGGTGCGGAAAGGCTTCTGGCGGAATTTTCCAAGTGCCCGGCGCGCAAGGCTGATGATATTCTCGATGCATTGTGGGCGGCCACAGCGGAATTTGCCGAGGAGGGCCCGCAATCAGACGATATGACCGCACTGGCGCTGTGCCGTGCAGCCAGCGCGACGGAGATGCCGGAATGAGCGAGCCCAAGACCACCACCGTGGAAGTTCGCGTACCCTCGCGGTTGGGCTTTGAAAAGGTGGCCATGAGCACGGCTGCCTCGGTAGCCAAGCTGATGGGCTTCCGCGACGACCGCATCGAAGACCTGAAGACGGCCTTGGCCGAGGCGTGCATCAACGCTATTGAGCATGGCAACCGGCTGAACGAAAAACTGAGTGTGGGCGTGGTGCTGTCGGCCGGCGTCGATGCGCTGGAAGTGAAGGTCATGGACGACGGCAAGGGGATGAAGACCCAGCCGGGCAAACAAAAAAAGCCGGACATCGACCGCAAGATGCGCGGCGAAGAAGAGCCGCGCGGCATGGGCATGTTTCTGATTCAGTCGCTGGTGGACGAAGCGGAGTGGGTGGCCGGCGACGAGGCCAACAGCAGTTATGTCCGGCTGGTGATCCGGCTGGATAAGGACGCGAAATAACCGAAGAAGATACGGAGACGATTGACAAGTGCAAAGCGAAACCAAGGCGCGCGTTGAGCAGCTTACTTCCGTAGCGGGGCAGCCGGTCACAGTTTTGCGCTTCGAGGGGGACATCGCCAGCACCTCGAAGGACGCAGTGATCTGCACCTACCAGTCCCTTCCGAAGGCTTCGACCCCGCTGGTGCTATTGGACTTTACCAAGGTGGATTACATCAACTCGAGCGGCATCGCGCTGGTGATTCAGTTGTTGATCGAAGCCTCGAACTCCGGGCAGAAGGTTTGCGCCTTCGGGCTCTCGGCGCACTTTACCAAAGTTTTTACCATGGTGGGCATCCCCAAGTACGCCGGTTTGTTTTCTACGCAGGCCGAGGCGCTGGCGGCGCTGTGAAGGGTTTGTTCATGCAAGAGCAGGGTTGAGCGCTGCGACGCGGGTTACGGAGATCACGCTGATATCGTCCTGCTGCCCAAAGCTCTGCGCCGCGCCGGCCAGATCCGCGGCGCTTATCGCCATCCGCAACAGATCGTGAACGCGCTCGAAACCGAAGAGGCGCCCCTCCGCGTCCGTGGCCTCCACAATTCCGTCCGACATCAGCACCAGCCGGTCGCCTTCCGCCATTTGGAAGCACAAGACTGGGAAGATCGCCTCCGGCATTATCCCCAGCGGCAAGGCGCCTTCCATCGCCACCGGCTCCCCGTTCAGGTACGGCGGCATATGCCCGGCGTTGGCCAGCGTTACCTTGCCATCCCTGGCAATGCTGAGAGCGAGGCAAGTGGCCTGGGCATCGCCGCGTCCCAGCAGCCGCCGGTTGAGCACGCCCAGCAAATATTCCGGCTCGCTATTGGTTTCCGCTGTGCTGCGGATGGCCCCCACCAACAGTGCCACCATCATGCCCGCCTTGAGTCCCTTGCCGGTCACGTCGCCGGCCACAATCAGCAGACTGCCATCGGCGGGGCGGGCAATGATCTGGAAGAAGTCTCCGCTCACCTCCCGCGCCGGCCGGAACTCGCTTTCGATTATCAGTCCCGGCATCGCGGTCCGCGCCTGGGGCAGAATCATCTGCTGCAACTCCCTCGCCTGCTTCACATCCTGTTCCATCAGCCGTTGCATGCGAACCGAAACCAGCAACCGGCGCAGCAGCAACAGAGACACCGTCGCCACGAGGAGCAGACTTGCGCTTTGAGGCAGGTTGATGCCCACGCCATAGGGAAACCAGACCATCGGAATATGAAGAACGGCGAGTTCTCTCCCGAACATCCCGATCCCCAGCAGCATAATGGCGGGCAGGACGAGCCAGCCCTCCAGACTCCGGTTGCGGATGGCCTGCGCAATGATCCACACAAACAAGGCGAAGAACAGCAGCCGGGCAACCAGGGAAACCATGTGGAACGCGGTGGCAACTGGATGGGGAACGAAATTATAGAAGAGATCTTCGCCAATCATGATGGAAATCATGTTGAGCAGGGCCAGCCCGGCGGCGGCGCGCGGAAGCAACGCCGGCCGTTGCCGTCCGAACCACACCCACCAGACCATCACCCATCCGGCGCAGATCAGCGGATTTAAAAAGCCGGAGATAATCATGCTGTCAGCCCAGATGCTCAGGTACCGTGTCCAGACATCGAAGGCGGACAGTGCGTAAGAAGCTGCCTGAAGCAGGAAGACAATTCCAATCCAGAGATAGACCCGGTCGGAGCGGTCAAAGAGAATCAGGCTGAAGGCCACTATTGCCAGCAGTGCATACAGATGGGCCTGGACGGCGAAAGGCAGGTAGGCGCGGACCAGTTCCAGCCAGCGCAACTTGTACCCGGCCGTCACAGCTCCGGCTTCACCCAGTACCGGAGCGGTGTGGAAGCCTCCCGCATCGGGTTGGGTCGTCAGGGCCTCTGGCGCCATCCATACCCTGAAGGCCAGAAGCTGCGTGGATGAGCCAGCGTTTCCACCAGCCGGTTGCGGTAGCGAGAACATCATGGGCTGCGCATAGAAGGTTATAGGCTGGCTGCCCGAGAAATCTCCGAAGCCACCCACCATGTTTCCGTTGTCGAAGACCTGGTACACATCGTCCACGTCAGGAGGACCGGCCAAGGCCAGTTGCGTTCCAGGGCGAGTCTCCAGAATCACCCGGATGCGATACCAGGCGTAACCCCAGTACCCGGCATGCCCCCTGGCCGTCCAGCCTGGAACGTATCCGGTGTATCCGCCCACAGGGTTGAACGTCCCGTTCTTCGGAGTAAGATCAACCGCCTCCCACTTCGAGTCATCAAAGCCCGGCTGCGCCCAGAGCGGCTCGTGGGTCAGCGGATCGGCAGGCGAGTCGCCGACAGTAAACTTCCACGGCCCGTTGAGCGGAACGGCGGACTGACCCAGGCTGATGTGCACGGTGCCTTCGGTCCGCGCTTGCGTCTGTTGGGCTGCTGATGATGGAGCCTGCGCCCTGGCTCCAATACCGAGCCAGAGAAGAATCAGCAACGGTATGCGAAAGCGTTGTACCACGGCGGAACCTCTTTTGCGAGCTTGAAGCCTCTGCACGAACTATATCCACTGATGAACCGGAGAAGCGGAAATCTTCTTTTTCATGGCGCTGTGCCGATTGTTGAGTCAAGCGTGTGTCCGATAAATTGGTCAAAAAATTCATCGGGCGCAGATTCCTGTATCCCGCCGCAAATATTCACGCTATATTTTGAGTTATTATGTCCAACTCTCGGGAAACGAGACCTGGACAAGAAAGCAGAGGTCACTCATGGCAAATTCCCCACGCATTAAATCCTTGTCCGTCAAGCCACCGCAGGCTAATTCGGTTAAGCTTCCCCAAGCGAATTCGGTCAGGCGCCGGCAGGTTAAGTCGGTCAAGCCGCTTCAAGCGAACACGGTCAAGCCACCGCAGATTACGGAGCAGGCGCGCGTCGCCCTCCCAGGGAGCGAGAAAGCCCCGGCTCAGGATGCTGTCCGCCTGAAGGCTACGCCGGCCAAGACGAAGATAACCGTTTCAGTCATCGTGAAACGCAAAGAGCCACTGAAGATCAACCAGCGGGGCGGTCGGATGAGCGGGCCGGTTCGCGTGAGCCGCGCACATTTCAAGAAACATCACGCAGCCGACCCCGCGGCCATCAAGCTGGTTCGGGCATTTGCCCGGGAGTTTCACCTGAAGGTGGAGCCCGATCCAACTTCTTCTGCGCGCCGTACTGTGCAGCTTACAGGCGCCGCCGCGGACATACAAAAGGCGTTTGGCGTGGTGCTGGAACAGAAGACCATCAATGGGACAGAGTACCGGTTGCGCGAAGGCGCGATTCATTTGCCGGCATCGCTGACGGGCGTAGTGGAGGCTGTGCTGGGGTTGGATAACCGTCCCCAGGCACAGCCGCACTTTCGTGTCCATGCCAAGCCAGCAGTCGCGCCCAGCAGCTATACCCCGCCACAAGTAGCCCAGGCGTACAAGTTCCCGGCCAAAGCCAGCGGCGCTGGGCAGACCATCGGGATCATCGAGCTTGGCGGAGGGTACCGTCAGGCCGATCTGACTGCCTACTTCAAGACGCTCGGGCTCGCGGCGCCGGGCATTACCGCTGTCAGCGTGGACAAGGGCAAGAACGCACCGTCGAATGCCAACAGCGCCGACGGGGAGGTGATGCTGGACATTGAAGTCGCCGCATCCGTGGCGCCTGGGGCGAAGGTCGCGGTTTACTTTACGCCCAACACCAGCCAAGGGTTTATCGACGCCATCACCACCGCGGTGCACGACGCGAAAAACAAGCCGAGCGTGCTCTCGATCAGCTGGGGCGGGCCGGAGTCGAACTGGTCGCAGCAGACGATGAAGGCGTTGGACGCGGTTTGCCAGTCGGCCTCGGCGCTGGGAATTACGATTACCGTGGCGGCAGGCGACAACGGTTCGACGGACGGAGGGAAGGGCAACAATGTCGACTTTCCGGCGTCTAGTCCGCACGTACTGGCATGCGGGGGAACGAAGCTCAATGCCAACGGAGCGACGATTATTTCCGAGGTGGTGTGGAACGAGTTGGCCAGCAAGGAAGGCGCAACCGGCGGCGGAGTGAGCAGTGTATTTGCTCTGCCCAGTTGGCAGGCGAACGCGCACGTTCCTGCGCCGAGCGTCAAAACGGGAGGGCGTGGCGTGCCGGACGTGGCCGGCGACGCCGACCCAACCACCGGCTACACGATTCGCGTGGACGGCGAGACAACTGTAATCGGAGGAACCAGCGCGGTCGCTCCGTTATGGGCCGGCCTGGTAGCGGTGGCTAACCAGCAACTGGGCACGCAGGTGGGCTTCATCCAGCCGGCTATCTACGCGGCAAAAGCTGTCTCGGCGTTCAACGACATTACAGTGGGCAGCAATGGAGCCTTTTCGGCTGGGCCGGGGTGGGACGCATGCACCGGGCTTGGGTCGCCGATCGCCAGCAAACTGATTCCGCTGCTGGCGACGGTGAAGGCCAGCAGTAAGCGAACGAAACCGGCGAAAAAAGCCGGGAAGGCAGCCAAAAAGAAGGCCCGATAGGAACGCTTATACTCTGCCCGCCTGGTTGTGCAGGCGGGCAGAGTAACCGGCTGATTCATCGTCCGCAGAGCTATTGAAGGGATTTATTACAAGACTGATCTCGCCGATTGCGCCGCTCGCTTACCGGAACGCGGTGATGGCGTGGGCCTCGTCGTCGTAGATGTCGAAGACCGTGTACAGCTTGGTCAACTGCAGCAGGTCGTGAACCTTCTTGGTCAGGTTCAGCAGCTTGACCTCGGCTTGCTGATTCTTGGCCGAGGTGAAGGCGCTGACCAATTCGCCCAGCCCGGAGCTGTCGATGTAGTTTACGTCTCCCAAGTTCAGCAGGATGTGCTTCTTTCCTTTGCCGATCAGGCCGCGAACGGCGTCGCGCAATTGCACGCTGCCCTCGCCCAGGGTGATTCGCCCGCTAAGATCCAAAATGTCGACCCCGTCCACTTCCCGGGAAGCTATTTTCAATGCCACGGTCTTTCCTCCTTGTAGGTAATACGGTGATAAAACTTTGCCGGTTTCGGATTGTGGAACCGCCCGATGCGCGATGTGCCGCGACCTGCGCCGCGGCGCGAAAAGATTGACCTCCATCCGCCGCCAGGCTCCCTGTGTAGTTACTCTATCGCTTTGGGGCCATGCGCCGCCAGATGCTTGATCAGGGTCAGCTCGGTTCCGGGATGCAATTGCCTGAAGTGTACCTCATCCATGAATGACCGGATGAGGAAGATGCCGCGCCCTGTGCCTCGCAAGAGATTTTCCGGGGCCAGGGGGTCGGGCAGCGTGGCCGGGTCCAGCCCCTTACCCTGGTCGGCAACGGTAATCACCAGCGCCGCGCCGGTGTTTTCAAAGCTGGCGGTGATCTGCGTGGCGGGGTTGTATTCATTGCCGTGCAGCACGGCGTTGACCGCGGCCTCGCGCGCCGCCATGGCCACGTGAAAGCGCTCATCCTCGTCCAGGCCTGCCTCGGCGGCCAGCTTGACCGCCGCAGCCTCCACCTGGGCCACGCTCTCCATGGTCGAATTCAGCCGAAGACTCAACCGTCCCGCCTTCGCTTCACTCACCGGCCAAATCTCCGTTCTATCCGCAACGCGCCGGGAAGCATTCTGCCCGCCGCGCGCGGAAGCCTGAAGGCAGTTTCAAGGCTGGCAAGGAACGGTGTCAAGCGGCGGCCTGATTTTACAGTAGCTTGAGCGAATCGCTTAGAATTGTTGCATGTGCGGAATTGTCGGTTATGTAGGACCCAAGAAGGTTGTTCCGGTCATCATCGAAGGGCTGCGGCGGCTGGAGTACCGTGGCTACGACTCGGCGGGGATCGCCGTGGGCTCGCCCACCAGCACGACGCTTGATGTGCGGCGCGCGCCGGGGAAGCTGTGCAATCTGGAAGAGGTTTTGCGCGAACATCCGCTGGATGGCACCTTCGGGATCGGGCACACCCGCTGGGCCACGCATGGGCGGCCCACGGAAGAAAACGCCCACCCGCATCGGGATTGCACGGGGCGCATTGTCGTAGTGCACAACGGGATTGTGGAGAATTACCTTGAGCTGAAGCGCGTGCTTACCGCACAAGGCCACAAGTTTGTCACCGAGACGGACACCGAGATCATTGCCCACCTGATTGAACAAGTCCAGAAGGAGGCGCAGGCAGCCGGGGCGCCCATTTTGCTGGAAGTGGCTGTGCGGCGCGCCGTCAAGCTGCTTACCGGAGCCTTTGCGCTGGGCGTGCTGTCGGCTGCCGAGCCGGACAAGATTGTAGTGGCGCGCTTTGGCCCGCCGGTGGTGATTGGCGTGGGCGAGGGCGAGTCGTTTGTGGCCTCTGACGTGCCCGGCATCCTGCAACACACCCGCAACATTTATTTTCTGGCCGACGGGGACATGGCCATTCTGACTTTGGCCGGCGTGGAGCTGACCGACTTTGACGGCAACCCCATCCAGCGCGAGATCACACGCATCCAATGGGATCCGATCCAGGCGGAAAAGGGCGGCTACAAGCACTTCATGCTCAAAGAGATTTGGGAGCAGCCGCGAGCGGTTCGCGACACCACGCTGGGGCGCGTTTCGCTGGACTCGGGCAAGGTCTACCTGGGCGAGATGAAGTTGAGCGACAAGGAACTGGCCAACGCCGACAGCATCAACATCGCGGCCTGCGGCACCAGTTGGCACGCTGCGCTGACGGGAAAATACATGATCGAGCGGCTGGCGCGTCTGCCGGTGGATGTGGACTACGCCAGCGAGTATCGCTATCGCAATCCGATACCCGACGCCAAGGCGCTGGGGCTGCTGATCACGCAGTCCGGCGAGACAGCGGACACGCTGGCCGCGCAACGCGAGATGAAGACGCTGGGCTCGAAGACCGTTGCCATCTGCAACGTAGTGGACGCCATGGTGGCTCGCGAGGCGCACGGCGCCATTTATACCCATGCGGGGCCGGAGATCGGCGTGGCCTCAACGAAGGCATTTACAGCGCAACTTACAGCGCTGTTTTTGCTGGCTCTGAAGCTGGGACAACTGCGCGGACAACTCGACCAGGCGCAGTCGGTGGCGCTGATTGAGGAGTTGAGCCGCATTCCCGGCAAAATTGAGGAGGTGCTGCGTTCCTGCTCCCCGCAGTGCGAGCAATTGGCGAAGGAATTTTCGACCTCGCGCGACTTTCTCTATCTGGGCCGCGGCATCCACTTTCCCATCGCTCTGGAAGGCGCGCTGAAGCTGAAGGAAATCTCTTACATCCATGCCGAGGGCTATCCTGCCGGCGAGATGAAGCATGGGCCCAATGCTTTGATTGATGAAACGCTGCCTGTGGTGGTACTGGCTACGAGAGACGAGTCCGACCCCGCGTCAAAACTCCGGTATGAGAAGACCCTCTCGAATATTCAAGAGGTGACCGCGCGGTCGGGGCGGGTGATTGCCGTAGCCACCGAAGGCGACAAGACCATCGGCGGCCTGGTGGAGCACGTCATCCCCATTCCTCCGGCCATCGAACTGCTCTCGCCGCTGATCGAGATAGTGCCGTTGCAGTTGCTGGCGTATTACATCGCCGTGCGCCGCGGCTGCGACGTGGACCAGCCGAGAAATCTGGCCAAGTCGGTCACCGTGGAGTAAATATCGATAGCCGAGGGTGAAGCTGGCGACTCTGTCAGGGCAGACTTTGAAGTCATGCCCTGACACAAAGCCGGTTATTGATATACGCTACTTTTTCTCCTCTGCTGCCGGCGGAACCGCGCCGGGGAAGATGCCCTCGAGGGGCGCGCGCTTCTTTTCTTCCTGATCAGGCTGCGGCAGGGGCTTGCGCGGCAGCATCTGGTCGCGCTGGGCCGCGTTGTAAATGAAAATGGCCTCGACGGTGGCGATCTGCTTCAGGTCCGCGGGTTGCAGCCGTTCGTAGACATCCTCGTTGGAGTGGTGGGTGCGCGATTCGTAGTCCAGCATCTCCTGGACGAACTGGAAGCCGGGAATACCCACGGCGTCAAAGCTCAGGTGATCGGTGCCGCCGGTATTGCGGTTGGTGATGGTGGTGACGCCAAGGTCCTTCAGCGGAGCAATCCATTGGGCGAAGATGGGTGCGATGGCCGCGTTGCCCTGCGTGTAGATTCCGCGGATTTTGCCGGTGCCGTTGTCCACATTGAAATAGGCGGAGATGAGCTTCTGCTCCGGCTTGACTTCCAGCGGCCCGGCAGCGCGGCGCATGAACTCCGGCAACAGCAACTGGTCGGGTGTGGTGGAGGTTTTGGCCGAGCCGAAATGGATGGTGCAGTAGCCCTTGGAACCGAAGATGCCCTGCTCCTCGCCGGACCAGAGAGCGATGCGGATGGTGCGCCGCGGCTTCACGTCCAGCGCCTTCAGGATGCGCACCGCCTCCATAGCCACGATGGTGCCCGCGCCGTTGTCAGTGGCGCCGGTGCCGGCCGTCCAGCTATCCAGGTGGCCGCCGACCATGACGACCTGCTCTTTGAGTTTGGGGTCCGTGCCGGGAATCTCGGCCACTGTGTCGAAGCCGTGCTCGTGCTCGCCGGTAAATTTGGTCTCCACGTCGATCTCCACGCTGACCGGAGCGTGGGCCTGGGTGAGCCGGTAGAGACGGCCGTAGCTCTCGATGGCTGCCACCACCACGGGAATCTTCGTCCGCTTGTCTGCCAGGTAAGGCGTGCGGCCCAGCGTGGCGCCGGTGTCGTCGAAGATGGTGCCGCCCGAGCCGCCGCCGTTTTTGCCGTCGCGGCTGGGCACAATGACCGCGGCGACTTTTTCGCTAGCCAGGAACTGGCCAATCTTTTCGAGCAGGCGAGACCGCTCCTGGCGCTCCTTGATGCGCGCCTGCATCTCTGGAGAAAGCCCGCCCGAGCCAGCGTTGACGGGAAACTCGGCAATGGAATCGAGATCTGTGTTGGTGTAGCGCTCGAAGAGCGGCTTATCGACTGGAGGAACCTCGCGCAGGTCGCCCAGTAAAACCACCTTGCCGGCCAGCTTGCCCTTGTACTGATCGAGATCCTTCTCGGTTTGAATGCTGACGAAGACCACATCGCCGGTGACCGGGCCGGGAGTGGAGGGCGACCAGGGCGTGGCCTGCACAATCAGCACCGCGGTGTCGGGAGTGACCATGCGCGCCCAGGTGTTCAACTGCTGCCAGCCCATCCCGAATTCGCCCCAATCCTCCAGGCGCGCGTTCTCCAGGCCGATTTTGGTGAGAGTGTCGCGGGTCCAGGCGTTGGCTTTGGCCAGGTTCGGCGAGCCGGTCAGCCGCGGCCCGATGCCGTCCGTCAGCGCGGTGGCAAATTCCATCACGTGCGAGCGGTTCAGCCCCTCTTCGCGAATCCGCTGGTACATGGCGAGATCGAGCGTTTCGGTGGCGGGCTGCACCTCGGTGTAGGGGTCGGCAGTGGCCGGCGAGGGCGGGGCAGGCTTGGGCCTGTTGGCTGCGTGCAGGCTGAGCGAAGCGGCCAACAGCATCGCGGGGAGGAAGCGAAGGGTTTTCATGGACATTTTAGGGGTTCTCCGGACGGAAGTTGTGCGTTCGCTAGTGAAATTATAGGTCACGATACCTTGGACACTGTTCTCTCGTAATGCGGATGGACTATATTGACTACGTACCGAATAGGGTACGCGGCGGCCGGGGGGCTAGGAGGTTTTGATGAAGATTACCGACCCAATTGGATTGGTGCTGAAGAACAAAGACGATAACAGGGTTCTGTCGATCGCGCCCGAGCAGTCGGTCTACGAGGCGATCAAAATAATGTCCGAGCACAATGTCGGCGCGTTGCTGGTGCTCTCCAACCAGCGGCTGGTCGGCATCTTGTCGGAACGCGATTACGCGCGTAAGGGAGACCTGAAGGACCATCTCTCCAAAGAAACCAAGGTCCAGCAAATCATGTCCAGCCCGGTAGTCTTCGTGCGCCCGGAGCAGACCGTGGACGAATGCATGACCATAATGACCGAGCGCCATTTTCGCCATCTGCCGGTGTTGCAGGATGAAAAGGTGGTGGGAGTAATCTCCATTGGCGACCTGGTGAAATGCGTGATCTCAGGCCAGGCGCAGACCATTGAGGCGCTGCAGGGCTACATTACGGGGGCGTATCCGGGATAGCAAAATTTCCTAGCTGGTCAGGTTGTAGATCAGGCCGAATGGGTCCTTGATGTAGCATCGCGGGAATTCCGGTTCATCCTTAATGACCTCGCAGCCGTTCTTCACGAGCCGAGTCTTGGCTCCTTCAACGCTGTCAACCGTGACTTCCAGGACCGGCCCCAGCGCCGGGCCTCGCTCAATGAACAAGTTGATGTGCCGGCCATGAAGGCTGATCATCTGCGGTTCTTCGCCGGTGATCTCGAAGCCGAGATGCTCGACGTAGAACTCGGCCGCCTTCTTGGGGTCGTATGCTTGGATGAGAATGTCTGTGCCGAAGCTGTTTGCCATGGGGACCTCCTGTTCGATTAGGTTATGCGAATCGCCGCATCGATTCCAGCAAAATGTTCCAGAGCGCTATTGAATTTTGAAGGCCACGGCGATTTCGGAGGGCATGTGGCTGGGGCAGGTGATGACCAGACCCTCGGGACGCTGGCGCCATGCGAGCTTTTTGCGGCTGCCCAGCAGCGTGACCGAGCGAATGGGCGCGGTGAGCAGGCCGGCGCCGCTGCCAAGCGAAACGATGGTGACTTGAGAGCCCGGTTTGGGCACGGCCAGTGCGAAGGCGTAAAGGGAGCCGTCCTTGCCGACGGTGAAGCGAAAGTCTTTGGGGCCGAACTGGAAGTCAATTTGGGCTTGGCGGAGCGATCCCTTGGGCAGCGTGCGCAGGTTGCCGTCCGCTTCCGTGACTCCCTCACCGAGTTTGACCCACGCCTTGCTTCCGTAGATGCCTTGGCCGTTGATCTTCATCCATGCGCCGACCTGCTGAAGCATCCGCGGGCACTCGGGGTCGAGCGAGCCGTCTGGCCGAAGCGGGATGTTGACGGCGTAGCTGCCGTCGCGGGAGACGATCTCCAACAGATAAAGGATGAGTGATCGGGCGCTGTAGACATAGTCCGGCTGATAAAACCAGCCGCCCAGCGCATGTTCGCCGATCCACGGCTGATCGGTCTTGATGGCCTTGGGGATGCTGCTTTCGACGGTGTTGACAATGCCGTTGGTGTTCCCGTGGAACTTGACGATGCTGAAGGTGTCCACCTGTCCGCGAGTGGCGAGCGTGTGATTGTAGTAATCGGCGATGACGCGCTGCATGGCGTCGCTCTTGTAGCCGGTGCCGGATTTGTAGCCGCTGAAAGGCTGGGTGGAGTCGCCGTCGGTGTAGATGAAGTCGGGATCGTACTTGTTGATGACATCCATGATGCGCAGAGCCCAGCGCGTGGCGTACCAGTGGGCATAGTCAAGATGCTCCTGGAAAATGCCCTGCTCGGGACGAAACTTGACTCCCGTAACAATGCTTTTGTAGGCGAGGAGATTGACGCCGTAGAGCAGGCGCGGGTCGTAGCCTTCCCACCATTTTCCTTTGCCATCGGCGAGGGTGAGGCGGGCGGCGTCATAGGGCACGCCGGCCTGGGGGCCGATGGTGTCGCTGGTGAAGGCGGGCTGATACCACCACCAGGTGTACTCGTGATGAAAGGCGACGCCGTAACGCATTCCAGAGGCGTGAGCGGCTTTGGACCACTCGCCGAGCAGGTCACGCTTGGGCCCCATGTTGACCGAGTTCCAGGGCTGGTAGGTAGAGTTCCAGTTGTCGAAGTTGTCATGATGCACGCCCTGCACGATGAGGAAGCGAGCGCCGGCGTCGTGGTAGATTTTGGCGAGTTTGGCGGGCTTGAGCTTGGTGGGATTCCAGGTGTGCAGCACGTCCATGTAGCCAGTCACCGAGGGATGGCCGAAGTCACGGATGTGGTTGGCATAGGCCGGTGATCCCGGCTGATAGAGTCTGCGCGCGTACCAGTCGCCGCTCTGGCCCGCAGCCTGGGGGCCAAAGTGTACCCAGAAACCGAACTTTGCCTCGCGCAGCCAGGCGGGGCCTCCGGGATAGTTCTTGGCGATGGAGTCCCAGGTGGGCTCAAAGGGACCGGCAGCGATGGGGAAGTCCATTTTGACTTCGGGGAAGGTAGTCGGGTCCTGCATGGTGATGGATTCTGGCGGACGCAGCGCGGGGAGATCAGGGATTGGCGCGGGCGGCGGCATCAGCTGAGCGTGGGCGGGGAGAGAGGCGCAAAGGGAAAGGAGGAAAGTGAAGGAGAGAGCGCGGAAGCAAGGATTGCGGTGAAAGCAAATCATGGCTATGAGGGTAGCCGATGCGTCTCTGAGGCGGCAACCGGATTCCTGGCGATGCAGGATGGAGCAGAAAACTGCGCCACTCTCAACGAAGGGAGTGGCGCGGGATTTAGCTGCGCTTCTTTCCGCCGGGACGGGGGCCTGTGCGTTTGGGGCCAAAGCTGCCAGGTTTGGGCTTGGAGTACGAGCCGGATGCGGGTTTGCCGGGGCCGTAACGAGTCTTTGGCTTCCATCCGGGACCGGCTTTTCTTTCAGCGCGGGAGGCGGAGTTGGGATACGGCTTTGCCTTGGTGGGGCGATAGTCGGATGCTCCCTCGGTGCGCGGCGTGTAAGGGCGGGATGAGCCGGAAGCGGGCTTGCCGGGGCCAAAACGGGGTTTAGGCTTCCAGCCTGGTCCGGACTTGCTGCTGGGGCGCGCGCCACCGGCGCGGGGTTTGCCGCTGCTGGTGGTGAAGGGGCGAGTTGAAGAGGTAGGCCTCTCGAAACCGGAGCGGCTGGGACGGGGCCTGTCAGAGCCGGGCCGGTCAGAATACGACCGGGGCGCGCTGGGCCGCACACCGCCTGCGTGAGGTTTGCCGCTGCTAGTGGAGAAGGGACGATCAGGGCCTGTGATCTCCTCGATGTGAAGGTTGGGCGGACGGACAGGGCCAAGGTCCTCGTCGAAAACTCGTGCATCGCGGGCGGGGACATCGCGGCGGGGAGCGGAGGTGCGCTTGTAGTCCGGCCGGGCAGGGCGAACTGGGCGGGCTTGGTCTGAACGACTTGGGGCTGGGCGTTCGTCTTTCTTCCAGGCCGGACGAGAGGCTGAGGGGCGATCGAAGCTGCGGCCGGCAGCGGGGCGGAATCCCTCACCGGTTGAACGCGCAGGACGCTCAGGCTTCTTCCAAGCGGGTTTGGCGGAGAAGGGTCGGCCTTCACCGGATGGGGGAGCCGGGCGGAAGGGCTTGGCTGCATTCTTGTCGAAGGAGCCAGCTGGGCGGGCGGGGCGGAAAAGTTTGTTTGCTGCGCCGCTGGCGAAGGAGTCCGCCGGGCGCGTGGGGCGAGCTGCGCCGAATTTATTGGGGCGGAAGGCGGGGCGGGCTTCAACTACGGGGCGCTCACTCGGCGGCAAGGCCGCATGCGGACGGCCGCTGGGCTTGGGGAGGACCGTGGGCAACAGGCCGGCATCGAGCAGGTTGCGGCGGCGTAGGTCTTTGGATTTAGGCGTGCGCAGCGTGCCTTCGGCGGCCTTTCGCAGAGCGTCCAGTTCGGCTGGCTCCAGTTCGCGCAGGCTGCCGGGTTCCTGATCGAGAACGAGAGGGCCGTAACCGACGCGGCGGATTTTTTCGACAAAATGGCCGACTTCCTCAAACATTTTTCGCAGTTCGCGGTTGCGGCCTTCGATGAGAACGACCTCGTACCAGGGATTGTCGCCCTGGCGAACCTGGCGGATGCGGGCCGGGGAGGTGCGGACCGGAGGCGAACCGGGCTTGCCGCGCTCAATGGCGACGCCAGCGCGGAGAATGTTCAGCTCGGCTTCAGTGGGCTGGCCGGCGACCTTGACCAGGTAAGTTTTTTCCACGCCGGAGGAGGCCTTGGTGAGGCGGTTGGCCAGATCGCCATCGTTGGTGACGACGAGCAGGCCTTCGCTCATGTAGTCCAGGCGGCCGACGGGGTAGAGGCGCTCGTTGAACTTGGAGAAGAACTGCATCACCGTCGGGCGGCCTTCGGGGTCCTTGACCGTGGTGACGAAGCCGCGGGGCTTGTTGAGGATGAAGTAGCGGTGGCGCTCGGGACCCTGTAGGAGCTTGCCGTCCACGCGGATATGGTCGCGGGCGGCGTCGGCCTTGGTACCCAGCACAGTGATCACCTTGCCGTTAACTTGCACGCGACCCTGCTCAATCATTGCCTCGGCGCTGCGGCGGCTGGCTATGCCGGCGGCAGCGAGGATTTTCTGGAGGCGCTCCAGTTTGGCCGGGGGACGCGGCTGGGACTCGGGTTCGGCGTCGGGGACTGCTTCAGACTCCGGAACGGCGTCGGCTTCCAGGCTTTCCTTCGGGACTAAAGCCTTCGCTAATTTTTTGGATTTTTTGCGGGGGTTAAAACCCTTGCCTCCCTCCGGAACAACAGCTCCCTCCGGATTGAGTTTTTCTGCATCCTGTTCAACATCAATTTTGGCTTCGCCGTCGGTCTCGTCTCCAATTGGATCTTCAATTTTTGGGACTTCGGCTTCGGGCGCGACAGCTATCTCCGGTTCAGTCGATTCAGGCTTGAGGGGTGCGGTCTTCTTGCTCTTCGCGGGCTTCTTGGTTACGGTCTTCTTCGTAACGATCTTCTTCTTGGGATTCGCCATGGGGGAACGTCTCGGTTTCTGCCTGCTTTGTGTGGGGAGGCGCAGCAGGAGCGGCCTCTTTTGGGGTGGAAAGTTAGTTGCCGGCCGCCGTCCCGGCGGTCGAGGAGGTTTCAGTTTCGGTGTCTTCCAGTTCTTCGCTGGCGGCTTCGTCGAATTCGAGGCCCAGGGCGGTGTTTGCTCTCTGCTCGGGCTCTTCGCCGGTGGCAGTCTCTGGCTCGTCGAGTTCAGTAGCGGCCAGCTTCTCGAACTCCTCCATGGAGGGCAGTTCGGAGACATCCCTGAGGCCGAAGCGGAGCAGGAACTCGCGGGTGGTTTTGTAGAGGATGGGCCGGCCGAGGACTGCCTTTCGTCCGGCGGTGGTGATCAACTTTCGGGAGAGTAGCGTGCCGAATACGGCGGATGTATCCACGCCGCGAATTTCATTGACTTCGGGCGCGGTGACCGGCTGCTTGTAGGCAATGACGGCCAGGGTTTCCAGAGCCGGCAAGGAGAGCTTGAGCGGCTGTTTGATGCTTTTGACAAAGAGCCGGACGGCATCGTGACATTCGGGCTTGGTGGCCATGCGGAAGCCGCCGGCAATCTCGCGGATTTCGACGCCGCGGCTGTCTGAGGCGTAGGAAGCGATCAGTTCGTCGAGCAACGGGCGAAGGATGGCGCGAACCTCGCGGTCGCGCAGGCGGGCCAGGCGGCGGACTTCGAGCGCAGCCTCGGCGTCTAATGCCCCGGCGGGATCGGCAGTACCGGTATCCGTAGCGGTTTCTGCGTCCGGTTCAGGGCTGGTCTCCGTGTTGGTTTCAGGGTTGAATTCAGTTTGAGCCTCGGCGACTTGTTCAGCTTGTTCAGCGAAAACGCTGCCCGGATCGGGCGGGGCAGTATCCATCTCCAAGTAGGCAAACTCTTCATTCGACAAGGGAAGGGGTTGAGTGGCTTCGGCTGCCTGCTCGGCAGATGCGACCGCCTGCTGCGCCTTCCATTCGAAGGCGTCGTCGGCAAAGAGGGCGGCGAGCTGGGCCAGGGTGACCGGCTCCTCCGCGGCGTAGATGACAGCTTCCAGCTTGGCTTTCAGGCTCATTCTGTAATAGGTACCTTCAATATGGTACCGGAAGCGGAGAAAAGATGCGCGGGGCTTGCTACGGGCTGCCGGAGTAAGGGCAGAAAGAAGGGCGTCCGGAGGGTGCCAGACGCCCCAGGGATGCGTTACGAGGCGACTTTAGGGAGCCTTGGTGAGCTTTGTGTGTGTAATATAAATCCGCGTTTTGCCGATGTCCAGATTCGAGTATGAGTGAATCTTCACATCAACGGATTCCCGCGGATTGATTTTGAGGTGCACGTTGGTGTTGCCTAAGATACTTCTGACAGTAGCGGCGCTGCCTAACTTGTCTTTATAAAATGCGAGCACCTGAGAGGGCGAGTCCGAGGTGTGGAATACACCCGTTACCCCCGAGCCATTGGGCAACTCCATCCTCACGCTCCCATGCGTGCTCAGCGCGCCGGGATAGATTTCCACGCCCAGCTCGGCTGCGCTGATATTTTCGACCGGAGTGGTGGTTATGATGCCCATAGGAGTATTCATCGTCACCCGGCCATTGGGGTCAACATGAACGTTCTTGGCGATGCGATAGCCGATGAAGCCGATGATACCTATGCCGAGAATGCCCAGAGCGACGATGATGCCAACAACAATCAGAATGATTTTGAGCGCGCCGCTTCCGGATTTAGCCGGAGCCACGATGATAGGTTGGGCAACAACCGCAGCTCCACAGGAAGAGCAGGATTGCATATCGGGGGTTAAAGCAGCACCACATCCAGCACAGACATTCGCCATGATAATCTCCTTGCCGTTGAGTTCAAGCCGGAAATATCCAGCTTGGCTTTCAGGCTGATTCTGTAATAAGTACCTACAGTTATGGTGCCGGCAGCTGAGCGGACCAGTGCGAGGATGGAGGCTCTATTGCCAGTACGATGGCCGCAACAAGGGCGTCCGGAGTGTGCCGGACGCCCCAAGGATTTGCTCCGGCAGGCATCAGGAAGGCTTGGTGTTGATGGTATGCGTAATGATTATTCTGGTCTTGCCGCTGTCACGCGAGGGGTTCGCGGTAATCGTCACCATGACGGATTCCTGCTTGCTCTTGGGCAGTGTGATGATAGCGCCGTCGGCAGTGTCCATGGTCGCGGCGCCGTCGCCAAACTTGCCTTTATAAAAATCGATCACGTGCTGCTTGGAGTCCGATGTGAGAAATGAGCCCATCACCATCGAGCTGCTGGGCAAATTCATCTTCATGCCACCGCGCGTGCTCTCAGCGCCGGGATAGGGATCGACGCCCAGCTCGGATGCGGTGAAGGTCTCCGACGAGTTGAGATTGACTTTGCCCTCGGGTGTTTGCAACGTCATCTGGGCTCCGTTGCCGTCAATATGGATGGCCCGCGAGATGCGCCACCCCACGTAACCGATGGCGCCCAGACCGAGAATGCCTAGCCCTACGATGACGGCTACAATAATCAGGATGATCTTGACCGTGCTGCTGCCGGATTTGGCCGGAACGGCGGCTGGTTGGGCGGCGTTTGGCTGTGCCGGAGCAGCGCCATGAGTGGCTGCCGCAGCGCCACAGGATGTACAGAATTGTTCGTTGGCGGATATTGCAGAACCGCATTTAGCGCAGAAGCTCGCCATGGTGATCTCCTTGTTATTGGATAATTAGCCTGAGTTTTCACGGTGCTTTCCAGACTGTATGACAATATACCTCACAATGTGCATGCTTGTTTGAATTTTTACAAGAGTGTGCTGGCAGGGAATGATCTACCTACCTGAAAGGTGCATGGAATGCTACAATTTGCACACTCAAGTCTTCTATGACTAATAGCCCCACAACCCACGAAACCATTCTGGAGGTCGTCTTACACGGCCGTCCGCATCAGTTTGTTTCCGTGACTCAATCCCCGTTTCTAATCGGCCGCGGCAGTGAGTACGGCAACCATTTAGAGCTGAATGACCAGCGCATCTCGCGCAACTGCGCTGCCCTGATTGCCGAGCAGGGCGGCTACCGGGTGGAAGACCGGGGCCATCGCCAGGGAGTATATGTTAACGGCGAAAAGGTGACGCAAAAGACCTTGCAGGACGGCGACGTGATTGATTTCGGCATCGAAGATTACTGCAAGATCATCTTTCGCTCCGCCGCCTCTCCAGTTTCTGCTGCAACTGTTATCGAGAGTATGCTGACGCGCTTGGGAAGCAGGCCGGAGTTGACCGACCCGCATTTCACCGGAGGCTTGAGCCAACTGAATCTGCTGCTCGAAGCCACGTCCTTGCTCCATTCGCAACTCCCGCTGGAGTCGGTGCTGGGTGCGATGCTGGATCACACCATCGCCATCACCCATGCCGATCGCGGGTTGCTGATCGAAGCGGGCGCGGCGAGATCATTTAACGTGCGGCTGGCTCGCGGACGTGGCGGCAAAGAACTGGCGGCGGATAGCATTGCTCCCAGCCAGACCGCGCTGCACCAGGCCATCGACCGCCAATCCTCGGTCATCACCGAAGACCTGTATGGCGCTGATCTGGACCTGAAGAGCGCGCAGAGCGTCCTCTTGCAACAGCTTCGTTCCGTGGTTGCCATTCCGCTGTACGCCATGCCCCGCGCCAATTCGGCGGATTCCATCGTGCTCAAGCGGGGCGAGTTTCTGGGCGCCATCTATCTGGACTCCAAGCGCCCAGCGGCATTTTCCGACCTCGACCGTCAGATTCTGGACGCGCTGGGAGTGGAAGCCGCCAGCATACTGGACAACGCGCGCCTGGTGGAACGGGAGCGCGAGCGGCAGCGCATGGAACAGGAACTCTCCATCGCCCGCGAGATCCAGCAGGCTCTGCTCCCCCAGGGCTTGCGCGACTTCCCTCATCTTGCCGTGACCGGCACGCACTTTCCCTGTCATGCCGTGGGCGGCGACTACTACGATGTCTTTCCCGTCGGCCAGGATCGCACCGCCTTTCTGATTGCCGACGTCTCCGGCAAAGGCCTGGGCGCGGCGCTTCTCACCACCATGCTGCAAGGAGCGCTTTCCGCGATGGCCTTGGGCACCGATCCAGTCCGAGTCTTCAACCACATCAATCGATTTCTCTGCGAACACTCCGAAGTGGGCCGCTATGCAACCATGTTCTTCGCAATCCTCGCCGGGGACGGCACACTGGAATACATCAAGGCCGGGCATCCGTCGCCGCTGCTGCTACGGCGTGGCGAGGTCAGCGAACTTTATACGGAAGGCTCGTTCCCGGTCGGCCTGGTGGCGCAGGCCGAATTCACCGCCGACACCCTGAAGCTGGAAGACGGGGATACGCTGGTGCTTTTCAGTGATGGCATCACCGAGGCCCAGGATCCTGACCGGGAACTGTTCGGCTTTCCGCGGCTTTGCGAGGTCCTTGCCAACCGGCAGGAGGCATCGCTCGAGTCTCTCAAAAAGATCGTACTGGATGCGGTCAATACATTTTCCCGCTGCGAAGGCCAGTCGGATGACATGACCTTGCTTTTGGTGCGTTATCGCGCGTCTGCGCAAGATGCTTCTCCGGCAGCATGAACACCGCAGTTCCTTTACCAGCCGACGCTGTGCTAGAGTGGTACGCATTGAGCCATGAGTACACCGAAGACCATTGGGCGGTACGAGATCCTCGACGAGTTGGGCCATGGCGCCATGGGCAGCGTATTCCGCGCCAACGACCCGGCCATGAACCGCATCGTCGCCCTGAAAACCATCCTTCCCGTGGCACTGGCCAGCGAGCAGGGCGGCGAATACCGTCAGCGATTTTATCGCGAGGCGCGCGCCGCGGGCGCCCTGGCCCATCCCGGAATTGTGCCGGTCTTCGACGTGGGTGAACACGAGGGTGTGCCTTACCTGGTGATGGAGTTCGTCAAAGGGGAGACCCTCGACCATGCCATCAAGAAGGGCGAGCGGTTCTCGCTGGAGCGGGTCTGCGAGATCGGGCAGCAGATCGCGGAAGCCCTTGGATATGCGCACCGCAATGGCGTGATTCACCGCGACATCAAGCCGGCGAATATTCTGCTCACCTCGGCTGAAGCTTATGGGGACGAGCGTCCGAAGATTACGGATTTTGGCGTCGCCAAGCTCACCGCCGGAGAAATTACCACCACCGGCCAGCTTCTGGGAACCCCTGCGTTCATGCCGCCGGAGCAGTTTACCGGTACGCCTATCGACGGCCGCGCCGACCTGTTTTCGCTGGGCGTCATCCTGTATTGGATGGCGACCGGAGAGCAGCCTTTCTCCGGCGAGACGATGACCGCGGTTTCCTACAAGATTGTCCACACGGAACCGATTCCGCCCGCAAAACTGAATCCCGCCATCCCCGCCAAGTTGGAGGCCGTGATTCTCAAGTGCCTGGCGAAGAATCCCGCCGACCGCTATCAGACCGGCGAGGAAGTTGCCCAGGCTCTGGCGCAACTACGTGCCGGTGAAAAGGCATCGAGCTTGCAGACTACGGCGCCGCTGACCAGAGGAACGGGAAAGGCATCGGAGGATACCTTCGACCTTAATCCCACCTTGCCGTCGATTCTTCCTTCGGTAGCCGGAGCTAAAGCAGCGATAAAGCAGTCACAGCCGGCAAAAAAACAAGACGCGCTGTTTGTTGTGGCGGTCGTTCTTCTTGCCGCGGTTGCGGCGAGCGGATGGTATTGGCGGCTGCATCGCCACTCTGCTCCGCAACAACCACCGCCGGCGGCAACAGCTTCATCGCAGCCGGAGATAGCGCCGATACCGGCCCCCATGGCCGAGCCGGAGACGACTCCCACGGGGACAAGCAGTGCTGCCGCCTCACCCGTGCCCCGCTCGCAAACTTCCGCTGTGGCCTTCAATCCAAAGACTCTTGACCCCAAGCAGAATGCCCGCTTGAGGCTGGAATTAGATAACTTTCCGCCCGCCCAGGCCCTCACCATCGAGATGGATAAGAAGATTTATTTCAAAGGCGCGGCGGGCGACAAGTCAGGCTTCGACAACCTCTATGTTCCGCCGGGAGTGCATGAATTCCGCGTCATCGCACGCGCGGGCGGTGTGCAAAAGGCCTCGAACACCGTGGGCGCGGAGTTCAAAGCCAACAAGCGCATGACGCTGAAGGCCGAACTCAGGCTCCCAGACAAAGGCTCTTCCGCAAGCTCGCCGGCCCTTAACCCCGCCGCGCAGATTGTTGCGACACTGCGGGCTGACCGCTTTTTCCGGTAATTAGTGATCCAAACAAATCTGTGACCAGAAGCCGGCATCCTGCCGCGATTCAGTGAAATTCCGTTGCGAGTGAATAGTGAGCCGCTGGCCGCACCGCAGACGCCTGCGAAAATAGGAGTAGATGCTTTCCCTGCAAAATGCCGGCAAGCGGTATGGCCCTCGAGTCTTGTTTCTGGAAGCCAACTGGCTGATCCGGGCGCGGGAGAAAACCGCGCTGGTCGGCGCTAACGGCACGGGGAAATCCACCATCATGAAAGTGCTGGCGGGGCTGGAGTCGCTGGACTACGGCCAGATGCAGCAGACGCGGGGCATGAGCATTGGCTACCTGCCGCAGGAGGGGCTGGCGCTCACCGGCAAGACGGTCTTCGAAGAGTGCCTGAGCGTCTTCGACGAGCTGCACGAGATGGCCCGCGAGGTGGAGCGGCTGGGCGGGCAACTGGCCGTGCTGGAGCACGCCAGCACGGAGTACGAGGCCGCGGCGGAACGCTACTCGATGTTGCAGGAACGCTTTCATGCGCTGGACGGCTACGCGCTGGATGCGCAGGTGGGCGGCGTGCTGACCGGCCTGGGCTTCAGCAAGGAAGACTGGTCGCGACAGACGGATGAGTTCAGTGGCGGCTGGCAGATGCGCATCGCGCTGGCCAAGCTGCTGCTGGCCAAGCCTAACTTGCTGCTGCTGGACGAGCCGACTAACCACTTGGATTTGGAGACGCGCAACTGGCTCGAAGATTATCTGAAGAACTATCCCTTCGGTTACATACTTATCTCGCATGACAGGTATTTTCTGGATGTAACTATCGACAGAACGGTGGAGATATGGAATAAACGAGTGAATATCTATCAGGGTAATTACACAAAATACCTGAGCCAGAAAGATGAGCGAAGGACGCAGTTACAGGCGGCTTATAACAACCAGCGGCAGCAGATTGAGCACCTGGAGGCCTTCATCAACCGCTTCCGCGCCCAGGCCACCAAGGCCAAGCAGGTGCAGAGCCGCGTCAAGGAACTGGAGAAGATTGAACGCATCGAGATTCCCGAAGAAGAATCGACGATTCACTTCCGGTTTCCCCAGCCGCCGCCTTCGGGGCGCATGGTGGCGGAGGCCGAGGGACTCGCGAAAAGCTATGGCGCGAAGCAGGTCTTCAAGGACGTGCGCTTCAGAATCGATCGCGGCGACCGCGTGGCGCTGGTGGGCGTGAACGGCGCGGGCAAGTCTACGCTGATTCGATTGCTGACAGGAGCCGAGGCGCCGACCGCGGGACAGATCAAGCTGGGGCACAATGTGGTGAGCGAGTACTTTGCGCAGGACCAATACAAGGTGCTGGACGGCGACGTGCGCATGCTGGACGACATCAGCCGCGCGGCGGTGAAGGTGCCCGAGGGCGAGTTGCGCTCGCTGCTGGGTTGCTTTTTGTTCAGCGGCGACAATGTCTTCAAGCAGTTGGGCGTGCTTTCGGGCGGCGAGCGCAACCGCTACGCGCTGGCGCGGATTTTGATTTCGCCGTCGAATTTTCTGCTGCTCGACGAGCCGACTAACCATTTAGACATGCGCGCCAAGGACGTGCTGCTGGATGCGCTGGCGGCCTTCAGCGGCACCGTGGTTTTTGTTTCGCATGACCGCTACTTCATCGAGCGGCTGGCTACGCGGGTGCTGGAGGTGGAAGGTGGCAAGGTGACCAGCCACGAAGGCAATTACGAAGATTATTTGCGCTGGAAAAGTCGTGCGGACGGCAGTTCTTCGGTTGAAGCTACGACAAAAGAAAGGCCCCTGGAGCCTGCCGCGAAAAACGGCAATGGAGCTGACGCCGAAGCCGATGCCGCAAAGGAGCGGCCGCGCCGATTGAATCCCATCAAGCAGAAACAGATGGAGGAGCGCTGCGCGTTTCTTGAAGAAGAAGTTCCGCGCATCGAGGCTTCGATTGCCCACACGGAGGAGCAGTTGGGGGTTTATGTCTCGGCCGCCGAGACGCAACGGCTGACGACGCTGGCTGAGGAGTTGCGTGAGCAGTTAGCCGCCCTTACCGTCGAATGGGAAGAGCTGATGGGGCAGTTGGAAGGCGCTTGATTGGGCTTTCAAAAAACGCGAAAAAGAGGCCAAACAGGGACCAAAAAGGGTCATTTTAGGGCAAAAAAGGGGCAAAAAACGCGGTTTGCAGTTACTGATTGGTTAACATGCCAAAAAACCATGTTGTTGATTCCGTGCAAGTTACAAGCAATTTGGAAGCAGAAAAAAGATTTCCACAGGGTGGGGGGGTGGGGGGTCAGGCGGATTTTAGCTGTTTTGGCTCGAAATGGAGGGAGGCAAGCGCGACCTGAGCGGCGTAGAGGAGCTGGTTGGCCCTCTGTTGTGGAAT
>Ga0302320_10005068_pt1 | contig 29643 bp, 27 predicted proteins | sample Bog_T0_3_FD_202130 | JGI IMG/M metagenome (GOLD analysis project Ga0302320, IMG submission 202130) | Peat permafrost microbial communities from Stordalen Mire near Abisko, Sweden - Bog_T0_3 | ecosystem: Environmental > Terrestrial > Soil > Wetlands > Peat | place: Sweden: Abisko, Stordalen Mire...
CTATCAGGAGCTACATACAGCACCACAACAAAAATCCAAAGCCATTCGTCTGGCACAAAACTGCAGACCAGATCCTCGATTCCGTCGCCCGATTTTGTACGCGAACTTTAGACTCAGGAGACTAGAAAGGCTTTTCCGTCAGGAAGGGTTCCGCTTTCAGTGAGCCGTCGCGCTGCTTGACCAGCATCTGCACCTTGCCCTCGGCGGCGTCCAGTTCCTGCTTGCAGGCTGCCGACAGCCCAACGCCCTCCTCGAAGAGTTTGAGCGACTCTTCCAGGGCCTGATCGCCCTTTTCCAGTTGATCGACGATGGTTTCCAGCTTCTTGAGCGACTCTTCAAATGACGGCATGATGGTTTACTCCATGGGTGGGACTTGCGGCGCCGGCAGCACGCTGGCGACCACCTCGGCGGCAAGCGTGTAACGGCCGAAGGGAGCGCTCACCTGCACGCCCTCCACCATGGGCCGCACCGCCTCGAGCATTTCCTGCGCGATCAGCACGCCTTCGCGGCGCGCCGCCTCGGGGGTATCGGTCTGCGCCATGCGCAGCATGATCTCTTCCGGCATGGATACGCGCAGATCGTTCTTCATTAACTCGGCGTTGCGCAAACTGGTCAGAGGCCAGATGCCGGCGATCACCGGAATGCGGAACTCTTTGATGCGTTCGAGGAAACTTTCCAGGAGTCGCAGGTCGAATACCGGCTGGGTGATGGCGTACTCGGCGCCCGCCTCCACCTTGTAGGCAAAGCGGCGCAGTTCGTTTTCAATGTCCGGCGCGCCGGGGTTGGCGGCTACACCGATGGTGAAGTTGGTGCTGACGCCGATGGCGTTGCCGCCGACGTCGAGGCCGTTGTTGAGTTGGCGGACCATGTTGACCAAGCCGATGGAATCTACGTCAAACACGGCAGTCGCGTCAGGATAATTGCCCAGCTCGGGCGGGTCGCCCGTGAGGCACAGGATATTTTTCAGCCCGATGGACGAGGCGCCCAGCAGGTCGGACTGGATGGACAGAATGTTGCGGTCGCGGCAGGTGTAATGAAGAACCGTTTCAATGCCGGTCTGTTGCTGGATCTGGATGCACAGGCTCTGGGCGCTCATGCGCGCCGAGGCGCGCGGCGAGTCGTACACGTTGATGGCGTGGACGCCGAGTTGCGACAGCAACTGCGCGCCCTCGATCTCCTGCATGCAGTTGATGCCCTTGGGCGGAATGACCTCTACCAGGGTGATGAACTTCTGCTCGGCGAGAAGCGCGCCGATGCGGGAGCGTTCGCGCAGGGGCACGGGCGGCGTCTCGGCGTTCAGCGCCGGGGTGACGCCGGTGCTCTGGACCCGCGATTGCGCATCCATGGCCCGGATGGCCGAGCGCATGGCGCGGATGTGGTTGGGGGTGGTGCCGCAGCAGCCGCCCACAAACTGGGCTCCGGCGGCAATGGCTTTGCGCGCAAAGCTGGCCATGTACTCCGGCGAGCAGAGATAGATGTTGCGGCCCTCGACGGCCCGCGGCATGCCGGCATTGGGCATCGCCGCCAGGGGCAGCGTGGTGGCCGAGCGCATGGCCTCAATGGCGGTCAGAACGGTGGTGGGGCCGGAGGAGCAGTTCACGCCGATGGCTCCGGCGCCCCACTCGGTGAGCAGGGCCGCCGCCTGCTGCGGCGAGGCGCCGTCCAGGCAGTTGCTCTCGTCGTCCACGGTCACCATGACCAGAACCGGCAGATCGGGCGCGGTCTCGCGCGCCGCCGCCAGCGCCTCCCGGGCCTCGTTGAGCGCGGGCATGGTTTCAATGATCAGCATGTCCACGCCGGCCTCGGCCAGGGCACTGATCTGCTCGGCAAACACCGCACGGGCTTCGCCAAGCCCAGTCTTACCCAGGGGCTCCAGGCGCACGCCCAGCGGGCCAACCGAACCGGCCACCCAGGCTTCTCCGGCCTGCTTGTCCTTCAGGTGCTCCACGGCAAGGCGCGCGATCTTCACGCCCGCCGCGTTGATTTCCTTCACCTTCCCGCCCAATCCGTGGCGGGTGAGCCGGATACGGTTGGCGCCAAAGGTGTTGGTCTCAAGGATCTCCGCGCCCGCCTGCAGGTACTCCTCGTGAACCGCGAGGATGAGGCCGGGGTCGGAGATGTTCAATTCGTCGTAGCAGCGATTAATGAAGATGCCGCGCGCGTAGAGCACGGTGCCCATGGCGCCATCGGCAAGTACGGGGCGGTCGGCAAAAATCTCGGCAAACTGGCTCATTCTCTAGTCATGCTAAGGCACGCGGCCCTGCCGCGCCAGCCTCCCGGCCTGCTTTGTTATACTTCGGTTGTCATAAGATGTGCTGAAACCGGTTCTGAACCGCTGATTTTTCAGGTCGGTTCAGGAGTAGGCAACCGCCATCAATTAGGTTCACACCGCGGCTGTGGCCGTGGTTGAAATGCGTTTTCCGGGTGTGTTTTTTCGAGGACGATGCTGCAAAGTTGACACGACGATCAGAATTGGGCTCAAGCAAGCGGAAACCCTATTCTGCACTCAATGAAGACACAGCAATCCGGGAAATGCCATTATCCGCGGCACATTCCGTGTATTCGATCGAGGTAAGGGATTTTGAAGAAGAGAAGTCTTTGCATGAGCGCCGCCGCCGCCCTGGTGGCCGCAGCCGCGCTGGCTGGTTGTGGCACCACCACCTATTTTGCGGGCCGGACTCTGCCGCCCAGCGGCATAGCCAACCGCGTCATGATTGCGGTCCAGAACCCCAATCCTTCCGTCAAAGGCGCGCTTGAGATTGTTGACGCCTATTACGACATCCGCAGCAGCTATAACAGCAAGGTAAGCTCGTTTTCCATCGCCGGCTTTGGCGGCGGCCTTCCGGTTACCATCCAGAACATGCCCGAGGAGCAGATGGGCGCGGTCTACGGCTCCGCCGACGGCAGCCTCACCTTTGCCAACTATGCAAATGAGGCAACCAACGGTACCGCTCAAGGCCTGGGCACCCTTACTTCCTCCAGCATCTTCATCACCCGCAGCGAACTATGGGTTTTTGCCGCCAACCAGATAAGCCACTACCTTACCGCGGCCAACCAGGTCACCAGTTTGTCGTATAACCTGGGCCTTCCCGACATCTACCGCATCAGTGTCAACCCCGGCGGCTCCCTAGTGATGGCCTTCCAGCAGAACACTAATTACGTCTATTATTTGCGGCAACTGTCGGGCGCACAGTCCATTGCCTATGCCAGCGGCTCCGGCAGCTGGCCCAAGGCCGCCATCGACTGCGAACCCCAGACCGGCCCCCTGTGGTGCCTCTTCCAGGCGCAGAGCCCTGACCATCTCGATGCCACCGGTAACTACTATGGAGCGCCGCTGGTCTTCGACCACCCCATCAAGGCTGTCTTCTCGTCCGATGGCTCAACCGCGTACGTGCTCAGTTGCGGCCCGGAGTGCAACGGCAACAACTCCTCAGTATCCCTGCTGCCGGTTGCGCCCATGATCTTCACCGTGGGTCAGCAGTCCGGCTTGCTGCCCACTGCTGCCGCCCTCAGTACACCCTGCGGGGCGCCCGGCACTTCAAATGGCTGCACCATCTCCGTTCCCAACGGCGCCAGCAACGCTTTGGTCAGCGGCACCACCATGTATGTCGTCGGCCAGAAGCTGATGCCCGATGGCTACTGGGGCGGCTATATGACCAGGCTGAATCTGGCTACCAATACCGTTGTCCCCTCAACCAGCGCGTCTCCCAACCCGGTCTCCATCAGCGATGGAGCGCCCGGCACCGCGAGCCGCATGATCCAGGCCGACGATAATACGCTGTGGATCGGCATGATCAAGTGCACCAACGGGGAGCGCTACAACAATCCTGTCGCTTACCCCTCCGGCTACGGCTGCCTCACCATGTTCAATACCTCTACCAACTCCGTGACCATGCTTGAGCCCTATATTGGCGACGCCACAGGTATTGCCGCGGTTACGACCCTGCACAAGATTTACACGGCCGAGGGCGGGCAGGTGTATATCTACTCCACGGTCGACGGCGCCTCGATTGACAACCAGTTCGTTACCGTAACCGGCACTGCCTACGACGTGGCTTACATTGATGCCACCAGCGACGCCAACAACACCGTCTACTGATGTTCGCGTCCTTTACAACCCCGGTTTCTCCATCCTTGCGGCCACTTTTAGTCGCAAGGATGGGGTAGCTTGAATAGGAAACCCACTTCCGCATATCGGGAGCCATCAGCAATGACCGCCCCGGCCTTCGATTCCGCAGTTGATTCACCACCAGCCGATATTCTGGCCATCGCCGCCCACCGCGACGACGTGGAGCAGACCTGCGGCGGAACCATGCTGCGCATGGCCTCCCGCGGCCTGCGCACCGCCATCCTCGATCTCACCCAGGGAGAAGCCGGTACCCGCGGCAGTGCGGCAGAGCGCGCCCAGGAAGCCGCTGAAGCCGCGCGCATCCTTGGGGTTGGCTGGCGCCAGGCTCTCGACCTGCCCGACGGCGCTATAGAAAATACCCTGGAAAACCGCATCAAGATCGTGCGCGTTCTGCGCCTTCTGCGCCCCCGCGTCGTGATTCTTCCGTATTGGCAGGCCCGCCACCCCGACCACGCTGCCGTAGCCACGCTTGGTTATCAAGCCTGCTTCCTCTCCGGTCTGGCGAAGGTTGAAACCGGCCTGCCGCCCCACCGCCCCTTCAAGATTGTCTATGCCAGCCTCTACGCCGACGTGCGCCCCAGCTTCATCGTGGACATCACGCCCTTCATCGAGCAGCGCCACGCCGCTCTGATGGCCTACCGCTCGCAATACGCCAACCAGGCGGCCGGCAGCGCTTTCTTTGTCCCGGAAGAGGAGATTCGCGAGCGCACCTTTGCCGAGGCCCGCCATTACGGCCTGCTGGCCGGCGTTCGCTTCGGCGAGCCCTTCGTGCAGAAGGAGGTGGGTCTGGCCGACGACCTCACGCTGCTGCCCGTTCAATCAATCTGAACTGCCCACGCCGGCGCTGTGCGGCAATGAAGGGAACTGGACCGCCGATTCCATGAGCCTGCGCTTTGTTGCCAGGGCCTGACGGCTAGCGCGTGAAGAACATCCGCCCGCCCACTCCAATCAGGGTGAGCGCAAAGATGCGCCTTAGCCAGACCTCCGGAATGTGTTGCGCGCCCACCGCGCCAAAGTAGCCGCCCACCAGAAAGCCCGCGGCCAGCAGCGCCGCCACGCGCGGGTCGGCATTCCCTTTGCGGTAGTACTCCCAAAACGCGAAGATGCCCACCGGCGCCAGAAGCGCCCCCAGCGACGTGCCCTGCGCCCTGTGCTGATCCATGCCGGCCAGCCACACCAGCGCGGGAACAAACAGGACGCCGCCGCCAATTCCCACCACGCCGGAAACCAATCCCACCACCAGGCCCACCAGCAGCATTGTCCAGGTCATGCATCCTCCCATGGCGCGGCAGGGAGCCTGCGCCAAACTCCATTTTCTCAGGCTGAATCCATTCTCGGCGTTTACAGTTGCCGGAGCGCGGCAGGCTGCGGTTCCGGCTCACGGCCTGGGCGCAGGATGCCGGCTGCCGCCAGAATGCAGACCGCGGGCATGATCGGCAAGCGGAACCGCGCGGCGCCGACGGCTCCGCCGGAGACGGCAACAAAATAAAGCGCCAGCCCCAGCAGCAGGCAGAGATACGCGCCCGGCACTCTGCGCAGCAGCACGGCGCGCAGCGCAAATGCGTACAGCGCGAGCAGCACGAGTTCGAACGCCGCCAATACGGCCGTCTGCCCGGGAAATTGCTTTGCCGCGCCGAACGCCGCTTTCAGCGTTCCTTCCTGGTGTTCACGCACAAATGTTGCGTTATCCAGCGGTGCTCCCAGCAGGCTTACCAGCACCGCCGCTCCCGGGTTGAATGCGGTGCGCATCATGCCTTTCAAGTGGGTGCGCGCAAACAGGCCGGGATTCGCGCGCAGAACGCGCAAGGCTTCAGAGCGCATGAAGGCCAGGCGCTGCTGCTGGTTCCACGCGGCCGCCTCGGGATGCCGCGCCAGCAGTGCGCCCTCGTCGCCATATCCCAGATCGTTGTCAACCTGGTCCAGCGTCCGGTGCTCCAGGCGGGCGGTCACCTCGCCGGCGCTGAAGTAGTAGAGGTTTTGCGCCTGGATGCTGGAGAACCCGGAAAATCCGGTCTCCACCAAATTGCGCACCTGCCAGGCGGCCAGCAACGGCATGGTGCTCAGTAGCAGAACCGCCGGGGCTTTCCAGCAAAGGCCGGGGCGCAGGCCGGGAGTCCGGGCCAGCACTGCCAACAATCCCACAGCCAGAGCAAGGGGAAGGTAATACGTCACCGGACGGACGAAGGTGGCCGCGGCCAGACCTAGGCCCGCGGCCGCAAGCGCGCGCAGCCGATGGCTCCGCAAAAACTCGGCCAGGCGCTCCAGGCTGAACAGAAAAAGCGTGAGAAACAATGTCTCAGAAAGCAGCAGAACCGAGTAGATGACAGAAAGAGGCTCGAAGGCGAAAAGCCAGGCCGCCACCAGCGCGGTGCGCTCGTCCGCAAAGACCGCGCGCGCAATGCGCCAAACCAGCAGCACGGAGGCGGCTGAGAGCAGCACCTGAGCGATAATCGCGGCAAGCGGGCCGGCCCCGCTCAGCAAGGCCAGAAACAACGCATACCCTGGGGTGCGATCCAGTTCCGGCAAGCCACCTGAAAAAAACTGCCCATGCAGAAGCAGGTTGCGCCCCGGCCTCAGATAGCTGGCCGTGTCAGGCTGGATGAGGGCAACCAGGCCGCCCCGTGCGAGCGCTGCCGCCAGCAATCCCAGGCGAATTGCGGCAGCCGCCACCACCGGCGCTGCCAGACTCCGCGGTCCCCACCCGCCGGCTTGCTCTTCTGGCATTGGGTTCTTCCTCAGAATGTGCTGCATGCGTCCACGAAGTTTTACAGAGGCCGCCGCGCGCAGTCAAGAAGTGGTAAATGCGGCCGGGGCGGCGCGCGGGCGGTTCGGGCCAAAATGCGCGCACCGCACCGCACCGCGCAAATTCATCGAACGTTTGCAATCTATTTGCCTGATTGCATTAATCTGTAAGTGGTTCCGTGCGGCCCCAGGATCAATACGGCAACGGCCGCCGGGCGAGGGCTGACCGTTTGAGCCAAACCGTATTTGTACTGGAAGACGACAGCGACATTGCGCGGCTGGTGCAGCATCACCTGGAAGCGGCAGGGTTTGCGGCGCGCCTGTTTCACACCACCACCAATGTAATTTCCGATGCCGAGCGCCAGCCGCCCGCTCTGTTTTTGCTTGACATCATGGTTCCCGGCGGCGATGGCCTTGACGTGTGCCGCCGCCTGCGCGCCAATCCCGCTCTTTCCACCATACCCATCATTTTTCTCACCGCGCGCGCCGGAGAAAACGATCGCGTTCTGGGGTTGGAACTGGGCGCGGACGACTACATTACCAAGCCTTTTGCCACCCGCGAACTGGTGGCTCGCGTCAAGGCCGTGCTGCGCCGCTTTGAACGGCCCAGTGCACCCTCCATCATCAGCTTTGAAGAGGTGATCATCGACGCCAATGCCATGCAGTTGATGGTGCGCGGCGTGCTGACCACCACCACGGCCACCGAGTTCCGGCTGCTGGACTACCTGGCGCGGCATCCCGGCCGCGTCTTCAGTCGCGACCACCTGCTGGACGCCGTATGGGGCGACGCCCGCTTTGTCACTCCGCGTTCCGTCGATGTGTATGTGCGCCGTATCCGCGAGAAGATCGAGATCGATCCGGAGAATCCGCGCTATCTGAAGACGGTGCGCGGCGCCGGTTATCGCTTCGAGCTACCCAAGGGCGAGTGATTTGACCGCAAAAGTATTCACCAGGCTGCTCGGCCTTTTTGTCCTGCTGCTGGCCTTTTACACGGGGTCGATGGAGTTCGTGCTGCATCGCCTTGTGGAGCACGCGCCGGCAGCGGCGCTGCGCCTGACCGGCCGCGAAGCGCTGTGGACGGTCCTGATCGCGCTGGCCTTCGCGCTGGTCCTGTCTGCCTGGGTTGCGGTTCGCGTCTCCGGCCGCCTGCGGCAGGTTGTTGACTTTGCCCGGCGCATCGCCGAGGGCGATTTGAGCGCCCGTCTGGCCGGCGGCGGCGAAGATGAACTCTCTGCCATGGAAGCCGCACTCAACCAGACCGCCGAGCGTCTGGGCCAGAGCTTCGCTGAAATTGAGAGCCGCCGGCAGGAACTGGCCGCCATGCTCGATTCCATGCAGGAGGCGGTTGTAGCCATTACCCCCGAAGGACTGGTCCGCTGGTCGAACGCCGTCATGCAGCGCATTGCGGGAACACCGATCCACGTGGGCCGGCCGCTGGTCCACTCCGTCCGCGACCCCGAGGTGCTGGCCTGCGTGCAGGTGGCGCTGACGCAGGGTGAAGTGCGCTTTGGCCGCGCCAACTCGCTGGCCCCGGGTCGCATTTTTGAAATCAACGCGGCTCCGCTGCCCTCCGGCGGCGCGCTGGTCGTGCTCCACGACGTGACCCGCATTGAGGCCGCCGAGAAATCGCGCCGCGACTTCGTCGCCAACGTCAGCCACGAGCTGCGCACGCCGCTCACCTCCATTCAGGGCTACGTGGAGACGCTGATCGAGGACCCCGATCCCAACCCGGAAACCACGCGGGAGTTCCTGGGCATCATCCTCAAAAACGCGACCCGCATGAACCGGCTCACGGAGGACCTGATCGCCCTGGCCAGCGTTGAGAGCCCGGACTACAAACTGGCGCTGCAGCCCACCCGCGCCAGCGCACTGGTCCACGACGCCATCGAGTCGCTGGGCGGCATCGTCGTCGAATCCAAGGTCAAGCTTGAGTCGGCCGGCGCGCCCGACGACATGGTCATGGCCGACCCCGACGCCATGAACCAGGTCTTCGGCAACCTGGTTGAAAATGCCCTCAAGTACGGCAAGGCCGGCAAGCGCATTCGTGTAGGCGCCCGCATGCTTGAAGGCGCGGTCGAGTTCACGGTGCAGGACTTCGGCCCCGGCATCGCATCTGAACATCTAAGCCGCATCTTTGAGCGCTTCTACCGCATTGACAAGGCCCGCTCCCGCGAGTCCGGCGGCACCGGCCTGGGCCTGGCCATCGTCAAGCACATCGTGCTGGCTCACGGCGGCAGCATCCGCGCGGAGAGCGAACTGGGCGCAGGTGCGCAATTCCACTTCACCCTGCCGCTTGCCCCCGCCGCCACGCCCCCGGCATCTTGATATAGACTTAGGCGCAAATCGATTTCGAGTTTATCGGGAGGTATCTGCGCGATGAACCTTCGCCGCATGATCCGCGTTCTGTTCTGTTTGTTGTGCCTGCTGCCGATGGCCGCCGGCGCGCAGGGTGCCAATCAAAAGACCGCGCTGGACGCGTATGTGCATGCGCCGGACAGTCACTACCAATACACGCTGGTTGAGTCTGTGCCGCATCCGGGTTACACCGCGTGCCTGGTTCGCATGGTTTCGCAGGAGTGGCGCAGTTCCGCCGAAGTGAATCAGAGCGTGTGGAAACACTGGATGGAAATCTATGTACCGGACCAGGTTTCCAACTCCATCGGTTTGCTCTTCATTACCGGCGGCTCGACCACCGAGGAGCATCCCAAGGTGGACGAAACGCTGGCATCGATTGCAACCGGCACGCATTCGGTGGTGACCGTGCTGTTCGACGTGCCCAATCAGCCGCTCACCTTCACGAACGATTCCTATGGCCCGCGCAAGGAAGACGAGATTATTGCCTACACGTGGAGGAAGTTTATCGAGACCGGGGACGAGAAATGGCCGCTGCGCCTGCCCATGACCAAGGCCGCGGTGCGCGCCATGGATACGGTGACCTCGTTTACTGAGAGCAAACAAGGCGGCGCTCACCGCGTGGACCGCTTTGTTGTGATGGGCGCGTCCAAGCGCGGCTGGACCACCTGGACCACGGCCGCGGTGGACCCGCGTGTGGTGGCGATCGCTCCCATGGTGATCGATGTGCTGAACGTGGTTCCGTCGCTGGAGCACCAATACCGCAGCTACGGTTTCTGGGCGCCGTCGGTGGGGAACTACTACGCGGAGCACCTGATGGACAACATGAACAGCGAGGGGTTCAGGAAGCTGATGGCGATTTCGGACCCCTACTCCTACCGGGCGCGCTATACGATGCCCAAGCTGATCATCACCGCTTCGGGCGACCAGTTCTTCCTGCCGGATTCGTCGCAGTTCTACTTCAAGGACCTGCCCGGCGAGAAGCACCTGCTCACTGAGGCCAACGCCGACCACTCGCTGAAGGGGACCGACGTGCTCGAGAGCGTTGCGGCGTTTTATCAGTCGGTGCTGGACGGCGGCAAGCGCCCCAACATGAACTGGGTGTTTGAGCCGGATGGATCCATCAAGGTGACCATGGACCGGAAGCCGTTGACGGTCAAGCTGTGGCAGGAAACGAATCCGCTCCATCGCGATTTCCGCGTGGAAGCCATTGGCCGCGGCTATCAGTCCACCGCGCTGTCTGAGGTGAGCCCCGGCGTCTACGTGGCGCGCGTGCCCAAGCCCGACAGGGGATGGACGGCATTCTATGTGGAGGCGACCTTCCCCGGCGATGGGAAGTACCCGTTCAAGTTCACCACCGCCGTACGGGTGCTGCCCAACGTGGAACCGTTTACGATACCAGCGAACGGAAAATCGAAGCTGCAATCGGAGTCCGAGGCGGCGCACTACTGAGCCTGAAGGTTTTTGCCGGGCGGCGGCGCGCGGCAGGCAGCCGTCCGGCTGTCACACTCGCTTGTGCCGCGCGAGTGCTACAATCTGCTGTTTTTGAATGCCGGGCTCGCGGCGTCGTGTCTGGCTGACATTTGAAAGAAGGCGGAATATGGCGAATACGCGCCGGGAATTTCTACAGTCGAGCGCGGCCTTGGCCATGGGCGTAATGGGCGGGACCGCGATGGCAGCCGCGCCGGATGCGGTTGCGCAGGTTACAGCGCCGCTGGCTCCTCATCCCGAGGTGCAAATCCCGAAGGTGAAGTTCGGCAGCGCTGAAATCAGCCGGCTGGTGCTGGGCGTGAATCCGATGTATGGCTTCTCCCACTACAACAGCAACTACAGTAGCGCCATGCGGGACTGGTACACGCAGGACAAGGTCTGCGAAGTCTTGCACCGCGCCAACAGCTTCGGTATCAACGCCTTCAACTACGTGAACATGGGGCGTGCGCCGCAGGACCTGGCGCGCTTTCAGGCCGAGGGCGGCAAGATGCACCTGATCATCCAGGTGACGGCCAAAGACGATGCCGCGGAGATGGTGAAGAATCTGAAGCCGCTGGCGCTGCAGCGGCGCGGCGAGGAGATTGACCTGGCCTTCCGCAACGGCACCCTGGCCGACGAGCGGGAGTGGTGCAAGCGGGCGCGGGACATGGGCGTGCTGGTAGGCGTGGGCACGCACAAGCCCGAGGTGATCGACCTGGTGGAATCGCAGGGCTGGGACATCGATTTCTACTCCGGCTGCGTGTACAACCGCACGCGGACCCCCGACGAGTGGCGCAAAGTGCTGAACGGGCAGTTGATGGAGATGACGGGCGACATCTACATGCAGAGCGATCCGGCGCGGATGTACGCGGCTATCCGCAAAACCCCAAAGCAGTGCTTCGCCTTCAAGATTCTGGCCGCCGGACGCATCGCCGACAACGGAGTCGCCGAGGCTTTCCGCACCGCGTATGCCAGCATCAAGCCGAACGATGGCGTCTATGTGGGCGTGTTTCCGCGGCGCAAGGACGAGCTCAGAGAGAACGCCGAACTGGTGCATTCCATTTTGACCGCTGTCTGAGCCGGAAACGGCTGCAGCCATGCCGGGAACTGGGGTTGAGGACGCCACGATGACAGCACGGGAACGTGTCCTTGCAGCCTTGAGCCATCGCGACCCCGGCCGGGTTCCCGTGGACCTGTCGGGGCACCGCTCCTCGGGCATCTCCGCCGTTGCTTATCCAAAGCTGAGAGCCGCGCTTGACCTCCCGCCGCGCAGCGTGGATGTCTACGACCCGGTGCAGCAACTCGCCATCTGCCACGACGACGTGCTCGACCGGCTGGGCATCGACACCATCGAGTTGGGACGCACCTTCTGCCATGAAGACAAGTGGTGGGCTGACTGGACGCTGCCCGATGGAACGCCTTGCAGATTGCCGGTGTGGGCGCAGCCGGAGCGCGACGGAGCGGAGTGGCTGCTGCGCTCCCCCACCGGCCGCACGATGGCGCGCATGCCGGGCGGGTCTCTGCACTTCGACCAGGTCTACTGGCCCTTCCTCGACGGCGAGGAAGACCTCTCGCGCATCGAGGAACTCTTTCCCGAACACATGTGGACGGGCGTCGCTTCTCCACCAGGGCCGTCGGTCCGCGGCCCTGAAGAACTGGCCGCCGGCGCGCGCAATCTCCGCGCCCATACGGACCGCGCCATCGTTGCCCTGTTCGGCGGAAACCTGATGGAGATGGGCCAGTTTTACTACCGCATGGACAACTTCCTCATGATGCTGGCCGCGGAACCACAGCGCGCCCATCGTTTTCTGGATGCGCTGGTCGAGATTCACCTGCGCAACCTGGAAAAGTTTCTTGGCGCGGTCGGCGGCTCCATTGACATCATCGTCTTCGGCGACGATCTGGGCGCGCAGAACAGCCCGCAGATTTCGCCGCGCATGTACCGCGAGTTCTTCAAGCCGCGCCACGCCGCAATGTGGTCGCGCGCCAAACAACTGGCTAACGTGAAGGTCATGCTGCATTGCTGCGGCGCCGTGCGCCCCTTGCTTCCCGACCTCATCGACGCAGGCCTTGACGCCATCAATCCCGTGCAGGTCAGTTGCCGCGGCATGGATGCCGAAGGGCTGAAGCGCGACTTCGGAAGGGACATCACCCTCTGGGGCGGCGGCTGCGACACCCAGAGCGTTCTGCCTCGCGGTACGCCTGAACAGGTGCGCGAACACGTGCTCCATCAATGCCAGGTGCTCGCCCCCGGCGGCGGCTTCGTCTTCCAGCAGGTTCACAACATCATGGCCAATGTTCCGCCGGAGAACATCCTTGCCATGTACACCGCGGTGCACGAGTTCGACGCGGGGAGAGATAACTGACGTATGCCAATCCTGGTCGTGTACGGGCTTGCATTGACGTTGCTGGCAGGCGTGCTGTCCGGCAACTTCATGCTGCCCATGAAGTTTGTCCGCCGCTGGCCGTGGGAAAATCTGTGGCTGGTTTTCAGCCTGATCTCGCTGGTTGTGGTGCCGTGGATGCTGGTGGTGGTGCTGGTGGGCAACCTGGGCCGGGTTTACGCCAGCCTGACTCCCGGCCAATTGCTGCTGCCGTTTCTTCTCGGCGCCGGCTGGGGCGTGGCGCAGGTCCTGTTCGGGCTCTCCATTGCGCGGCTCGGCCTGGCGCTGGGCTACGCCGTCATCATCGGCCTCGGCTCGCTGGGCGGCACGCTGGTTCCGCTTTTCTTCAAACACCCTGAAGTCTTCGGCACGGCGCATGGCGCCATTATCCTGGCCGGGCTGGCCGTCATGATCGCCGGCATCGCGGTGGCGGCGCGCGCCGGAAGCAGGCGCGAGCAAGGGCAGAAAAAAACGGCCGGCGGCGGCTACGCGCTGGCTCTGGCACTGGCCATTCTCTGCGGACTTATGGCGCCCATGGTCAACTACTCCTTCGCCTTTGGCCAGGCCATTGCCGAACATGCCGTGCAACTGGGCGCATCGCCGGTCTGCGCGGGGTATGCCGTCTGGCCGGTCACGCTGGCCGGCGGACTGTTGCCCAACCTCGCGTACTGCTTTTATCTGCTGACGAAGAACAAGACCTGGGGCGTCTTCCGCGGCCCGTGGCTGGCCGACACCGCATGCGCCTCGCTGATGGCGGTTTTCTGGATGGGCGCCATCGCTGTCTATAGCGTGGCTTCGGTCTACATGGGGGCTCTGGGCACTTCAGTCGGCTGGGGCCTGTTCCAGATCTTCAACATCATTACCGCCAATGTCGGCGGCCTGGTGACCGGGGAATGGACTGCCGCTCCCAAAACCGCGCGCCACACGCTCTATGCCGGACTGGCCCTGCTCATGGTGGCAACCGTGCTGCTGGCCGCCGGAAATCGCTGAGCCTGAATCGGTGCGTGGGGGGTGGTTGCGATAAGCTGCTAGAGAAGATTTGCATGGTATTTTTCTGCCTGCCAAACGATCGAGAGGGTTCCAAATGAAAACGATTTCAAACCTTGCGCCCGCGCGCAGTCTCTGCTGCCTTCTGTTGGCCGCGCCGCTCATGCTTGCCGCCGGACTGGTTCACGGCCAGCAGCGCCCCCCCGCCGTGCCGCTCATCGCGCACAACCCCTACTTCAGCGTCTGGTCCATGGCCGACAAGCTCACCGATCAGGACACAAAGCACTGGACCGGCACTCGCCAGCCCATCGTTGGCCTGGCCCGCATTGACGGCACCGCCTACCGCTTCATGGGCGCACAGCCCCGCGGCGTTCCCGCCATGGATCAGCTCTCTCTGGATGTAACGCCCACCCACACCATCTACAAGTTTGGAGCGGGCGGAGTCACCCTCACCGTAACCTTCTTTACGCCGGCCTTCCCCAAGGATCTTGACGTTCTCTCGCGGCCGGTCACCTACTTGACCTTCAGCGCTACCGGGCAGGGCGAGCACGAGGTTTCTCTGCTTCTGGATGTGGACCCCGTCATCGCCGTCAACACGCCTGACCAAGCCGTTACCTGGGGCCGTTCCCATGTGCAGGGCCTGAACGTTCTCAACGCAGGCTCGCGCGACCAGCGCATTCTCAATCGTCCCGGCGACGATCTGCGCATCGACTGGGGCTACTTCCATCTGGCTGTTCCCGACCAGGACGCGGACCAGCTGGTCACGGCGCACGACGCCCTGCGCACCTTTGCCACCACCGGCGCGCTGCCCGCGGCGGACGACATGGATATGCCGCTCATGCCCCGTGAGCGCGCCGCGCATCTGGCCGTTCTGCTGCCCCTGGGCAAAGTCGCCACCGCGCCCGTCAGCCGCCACGTTCTCCTCTCCTACACGGAGGACTACGCCATCGAGTATCTGGGCCGCAAACTCCGTCCTTACTGGCAGCGCGACAACGAAACCGTCCAGCAGATGCTGAGCGCCGCCGAGACCGAGTACCCGAGCCTTGAACAGCGCGGCCAGAAGTTCGACAGGGAACTGACGGCCGACCTCGAAAAGGCCGGTGGCAAGCCCTACGCGCAACTCGCCATTCTCACCTTCCGTCAGACCCTCGCCGCGCATGGCCTTGCCGCCGACTTCGACGGCACACCCATGCTGTTTCCCAAGGAGAATTTCTCCAACGGTTGCATCTCGACCGTGGATGTTCTCTACCCCTCCGCGCCGTTCTTTCTGTTCTTCAATCCCGCGCTCATTCAGGCGCAGTTGAAGCCGGTCATGGAATACGCCGCCTTGCCGCGCTGGAAGTGGCCCTTTGCGCCCCACGATCTCGGCACCTATCCGCTGGCCAACGGCCAGGTCTACGGCGGCGGAGAAGTCTCTGAAGACAACCAGATGCCAGTTGAGGAGAGCGGCAATCTGCTCATCATGGTTGCCGCCATGAGTCAGGAAGAAGGCAACTGGGACTTTGCCCGCCAGTACTGGCCGCAGTTCACCAAGTGGGCAGAATATCTGCGCGACAAAGGCCTGGACCCCGCCAATCAGCTCTCCACTGACGACTTTGCCGGCCACCTGGCCCACAACGCCAATCTCTCCATCAAGGCCATTGAAGGCCTGGCCGCTTACGCGCAGATGGCCCGCGGCGTGGGCAAGCCCGATGTCGCCGCCAATTACTCCCGCGCGGCCTCAGACATGGCCGCCAAATGGCAGACCATGGCCATTGATGGCGACCACTACAAGCTGGCCTTCGACAAGCCCGGAACCTGGAGCCAGAAATATAACCTGGTCTGGGACCAGATTCTGGATTTCAACCTCTTCCCGGCCAAGGTGCGGCAGACAGAAGTGGCCTTCTATCTCACCCACCTCAACCAGTTCGGCCTGCCTCTGGACAACCGCCGCGACTACACCAAGCTGGATTGGGAAATCTGGACAGCCACGCTTGCCGATACGCCGCAGCCCGGCAATGCCGATCCCTTTGCCACGCTGATGGCGCCCATCGGCCGCTGGATCAACGAAGGCCCCACGCGCGTTCCGCTCACCGACTGGTACGACACCAAGGACGGCAAAGAGCAGGGCTTCCAGGCGCGCTCCGTGGTCGGCGGCGTTTACATCAAGGCCCTTTCCGACAAGTCCCTGGCCGCCAAATGGCGCAACCGCGTCGAGCCATAGCTGGCTGTACTTCAACAAAAAACCTCGCTCGCCCTTTCGCTTTTTCACGGCGAAAGGGCAGGTAACTTCAATCCTCGCCTTGCAAATTACTAAAAACCACCGTCTATTCAAATCCCCGTAACATTCGCGGTAGACAATCGTTTATGGCAGTTCATCTGCAAGGGAGATATCTGTGAAGAAGACTTTGGTTGCCGTTATGTTCTTGATGTTGGCCTGGAGCGCTGCCCAGGCTCAGAAACTGACCGGGGCGGGCGCAACCTTCCCCTATCCCATTTACTCCAAATGGTTCAGCGAGTACAGCGCGGCTCATCCCGGCGTTGAAATCAACTACCAGTCCATCGGTTCCGGCGGTGGAATCCGCCAGGTGACCGCAGGTCTTGTGGACTTTGGCGCCACCGACGGCCCCGCCACCGACGAGCAGCTTGCCGGCTCCAAAACCAAGTTGATCCACATTCCCACCGTGCTCGGCGCCGTAGTCCCGGTTTTCAACGTTCCCGGCATCGGCGACCTCCGGTTCAGCTCTGACGTGCTGGCAGACATTTATCTGAACAAGATTCAGAACTGGAGCGATCCTCGCATTGCCAAAGACAACCCTGGCGTAAAACTTCCCGACTTGAAGATCATCGTCGTCCACCGCTCCGATGGCAGCGGCACGACTTACATCTTCACCGACTTCCTCAGCAAGGTCAGCAAGGAGTGGGCCGGCGGCCCCGGCAAGGGCACCTCGCCCAGTTGGCCGGCGGGCGTCGGCGGCAAGGGAAATGAGGGAGTAGCCGGCCTGGTTCGCCAGTTGCCCGGCTCGCTCGGCTACGTGGAGCTGATCTACGCTCTGCAAAACAAGATCAGCTACGGCTCAGTCAAGAATCCCGCCGGCAACTTCGTCAAGGCCACCATCGAAGGCGTCACCGACGCCGCCGCCAGCGTCAAGCAGATGCCTGCTGACTACCGCGTCTCTATTACCAACGCGCCCGGCGCCAACTCCTATCCCATCTCCAGCTTCACCTGGATGCTGGTTCCCCTGCGTTCCGCCGATCCGGCCAAGGGCAAGGTGATCAAGGACCTGCTCAGTTGGATCGTCAAGTCCGGCGAGAGCGAAGTCTCCGCTCTCTCCTATGCCCCGCTTCCCAAGAGTGTAGCGGAAAAAGTCCTCCAGACGGTCTATTCGCTGCAATAGAAACACGCGCAGAATTCAGCCGTACTTCCCAGCTTCGCCGATGCGCATTCATTGCGCATCGGCGAAACCGGGATAACTCCACTTATAGACATCGTATTGATTGTTTCTTTGAGCTATATAGAGATACCATCCGTTGCGCCTCCCGCTCTAAGTTCGTAGACCGTCACGCAATGGCTGTGCTAGGATGGCCGGCGGAGGAATCAGAATGCGAAAGATGACACGGCTTCTGACAGTTTCCACCCTGTTGCTCTTGCCGGGGATCTTGATTGCAGGCGAGCGCTTTGACGGCAATTGGCTTACAACCCTCACCTGTCCCGCAAAAGGGAATACCGAGGGCTACACCTGGAAGATTCCCAGCGTCATCCAGAACGGCAACTTCCGCGGAGAGCACGGCACGGCGGGGCAGCCTGGCTACCTGCTGATCGCAGGCCCAATCGCGGACAACGGCACTGCCAAGCTGTCTGCCAATGGCATAGTCGCCTCCCGGAAATATGCTCGCGGCGTCTTCGCGCATCAGGGCGAGGATTACAGCTACGACATCAAGGCCCAATTCAAAGAGACAGTCGGCACAGGCACCAAGAGTGAAGGCCTGGGCATTGTCGGCCGCGCCTGTACCTTGGACTTTGTGAAGCAGTAGGCAGGGAGCCGGATTCGATTGAAGCTAGGCAACTAGGTGCTCGCGGATCAGCCGATCCACAAGCGGCGTGAGAGCCTCGCCCGTACGCGGCAGCACGAACTGCCGCGCTGCCCCATCCCAGTCCAGCTTGAAGCTGGTGGATAGCGCCGATATCCAGATCTGCCGCACCGGCGCGTTTGGCGTAATCACAAACTTGCCTGCCGGCTCTTCGAACAATACATTCAGCACGCCGTTCTGTTCCTCCACCTCGAAACCTGCATCGTCGGCTTCCTCGCGGGCATACAAATGCTGCTTCAGTGCCAAGAGTGCAATATCGACCAGACTGCGGAACTCCAGTTCATCCAACATGGCCTCAGTCTAGCAAGTCAGGCCGGACTACTTCTGGGCAGTCGCGCCTTTGGCCGCGCAATTTCATAAACTTTTCGGCGTATATAGGCATTGAGCCGAATTTCTTCGCCGTTTCACCTGGCTCTTGCATCCTCTTCACCGGTGCGCCGGCCTGTTCCGCTCAGGTGTCAATCCGTCGTTGGGGAGGGCATGAGGATGCGTATGCTATCGGTCGCGGCGGGAATGATGGCGCTGGTGCAAGTCCTTTGTCTCGCACAGCGCCCGCCGCCGATGCCGGCTGGACAACTGCTCCGCGAAGTCGTCTACAACGAGCTCCAGGACCACCAGGGCCACGGATATTGGCGCTACTGGATTGAGCGCTACAGCCCCAGAGAGAGCCGGCTCGAGGATCAGATAGAAACCTCCCAGGGTCCCATCACCCGCCTAACCCGCACCAATGGCCTCTCTCTTAGCCCGGGAGCTCAGCAGTTGGAACTGGCGCGCCTGCAGCACATGATCAGCTCGCCCAAGGAGCAGGCCAGCCATCGCCAGGATTATGACGACGACGAAAAGCGCATCGGCCACATTGTCGCCCTCTTGCCCGATGCCTTTCTCTACGAATATGACGGCGATGAGAACGGCTGCCAGCGGCTGAGCTTTCGCCCCAATCCCGACTATCCCGGCCACTCCCTTGAAGCCCGCATCCTCCACGCCGCAAGCGGCACGCTGTGGATCAATCTCCGGTACAAGCGGCTGGCCCGTCTTGACGCCCATCTGGACGAAAATGTCGACCTGGCCTTCGGCATACTCGGCCGCCTCTACAAGGGAGGGTGGTTCCGCTTGCAGCGTACCCAGGTCAGCGCCACCGACTGGAAGACTGAACGCCTTGAAGTGCATATGGCCGGCCGCGCCCTGCTCTTCAAGTCCATCTCCCGCGAGGCCAGCGAACTGCGCCGCGGCTTTGTGGCCGTTCCTGCGGGCATCAACCTCGCCCAGGCAATGACGCTGTTCGACGCGACCCTGGCGCAGGCTCAGGTCCAGCCCCAAATCCAAACCGGAACCCAGGCCGAAACCCACAGCTCCCAAGTCACCGCCGCCGCATTAGTATTGCGCCGTTAACCTTGAAGCGTCCGGTTATGCCGCGATGTTCCAGGAAGCAGTGTCCTGAAATCAGACAGAAACTTTCAGAAAGATTAAAGTTTGCCACCCTCCCGCCGATCATCGCCAGCAGGGGCAGTAATTTGCCAGAAGCGGGAGATCATGGAAATCGGACCTATCCCAGCCCTTCATGCAGTGCCGGTCGTCTCGTCCAGGGGGAACGGATTGGACCTGCCCGCGGTCTTTGAGGTCAAGGATTCAGCCCGCGCCGGCGACGAAACCTATAACGGCAAAGGCAAGGAAGCGGCCGGCGGCCAGGATGATGAGACAGACGACCTGCTGGACGACGACAGTGAGCTGGAGTCCACTGTGCCGGCGCCTCAAAACAACCTTTGCAGCCAGGTCAACTTCTTCGCCTGACTCCGCGGTTAACCATGCGGGCATCACCCTCTGGGCAAATATCCGCCTTACAACAAGACTGCCATTGAGACTCTCTACAGCGTTCGCTTGAACAGCGGCGTCGCGATCAGAAGTGTGCCTATGCCGAAAACGAACAGGAAGAGCAGGTCGTATTGAATGGCGACGAAACCGCCGTCCTTGAGCAGGATGGCTTTGAAACCGTGGATGCAGTACGTGAAGGGATCGATGACGGCGATGGCGCGCAGCCAGATGGGAAACGCGGCAATGGGGTACATGGCGCCGGAAGGGTAAAACAGCAACAGGTTGAGAACGCCGAACATGGCGCGCGGAACCAGCGGATCGTCGACGCGGACCATCAACAGGAACATCATGCCGTTGAAGGCGATGGAGGTGACAATGATCAGGGACAGGATCTCCAGGTCCGCCATGGGATTGAAGATGATGCCCAGGCCCGCCATGAGGGAGCCGATCACGGTGAGCGAAATACCGGAAAGCACGGCCTTGATGGCGCCGGCCATGTTCAGCCCGAAGACTAACTCCAGCTTGGTGATGGGAGTTACTAGATAGCCTTCGTGGACGCCGCGGGCTTTGTCGTCGATGTATAACATGCCGCCGCCGATCATGACCGAGATATACATGGCCAGCGCGATACAGGCGGGGAGCAGAAACTTCATGTAATTGACGTAGGGATAGAGCTCGACAATCTCCAGGGCGATGGCGGTGGCCACGCGCGGCTGGATGACCGGGGTGGTGAGCGCGGTAACCAGCGCCTGCATTTCAGCCTCGATGCTGCTGGAAGTGAACAGGTCGGAGTTATCGACGACGAAGCCGATGCGCGGCGCGTCCTGCGCGTAGACGCGGCGCGAGTACTGGGCCGGAATGATGACGGCGCCGTCGATCTTGCCGGTACGCACGTCTTCGCGGGCCTTGTTCTCGTCGCTGTACTCCACGGTGGTGAAGGTCTTGATGTTGACCGCGATCGAGTCGAAGCCTTCGCGGATTTTCACGGCCTGCGGGCCGTGATCGTAGTCGACAACGGCCACGTGTGCGCCGACAATTTTTCCGCCGAAGGCGTTGCCCATGATGAGCAGTTGCAGGATCGGCATCATGAGCGACATGATCATGAGCGTCGGCGAACGGAAGAACTTGCGCATCTCGCGCTCGACAATGGCGAACATTCTGTTCATGGCTGCGCTCCGGGGCGGGGAGGCAATGAAAATGCGGGAGGCTTCACCAGCTCGTCGCGCAGTTGCCGTCCCGTGTAGTGGACAAACACGTCGTCGAGCGTGGTGTTTTGCACGCTGAGCGAAGTGAGTGTTTCGCCCAATGAGGCCGCCATCTCCACCAGTTGCATGGTGGTCTTCGAGCCCGAAGAGGTCAGAACGCGATAGAAGCCGGCGCTCTCAGCCTGCACGCTGGTCACGCCGTCCAGCTTCTCCAGGCGGGCGCCCCACTCCGCGGTCTCGCGGTTGAAATGCACCTCCACCACGTTGGCTCCCGGCACGCTGTGCTTGAGCTCCGCGGGCGTGCCCAGGGCCACCAGCTTGCCGTGATCCACAATGGCGATGCGGTCGCACAGCTTGTCGGCTTCTTCCATGTAGTGCGTGGTCAGCAGCATGGTCAGGTTGCGCGTGTTCTTCAGGTTGTTCAGCATCTCCCACACCGCGATGCGCGACACAGGATCCAGGCCGGTGGTGGGCTCGTCCAGAAAAAAGATGCTCGGATTGTGGACCAGGCCGCGGGCCAGTTCAACGCGCCGGCGCATGCCGCCGGACAGCGTCTTGACCTGCGCGCCGCGCCACTTGCTCAGATCCACCGCCTCCAGCACTTCCGCGATATTCTTTTCCCGCTGCGCCCTCGGCACGCTGTAGAGCTTGGCATAGATGCTCAGGTTCTCTTCGACCGTCAGGTCCGGGTCGCTGGTCAGCGCCTGGGGAATCACGCCGATCATCCGCCGCACCGCGTCGGAATCCTTCGCCACGTCGTAGCCGGCCACGATGGCCCTGCCGCTGGTCACTGGAATCAGCGTGGTCATCATGCGGATCAGCGTGCTCTTGCCCGCGCCGTTCGGTCCCAGCAGCCCGAAGATCTCGCCCTCGGCCACGGAAAAGCTCACGTCCTTCACGGCTTCAAAATCGCCGTAGCGCTTGACGATGTGCTCGACAGCAATGGCCGCGGGCGCAGAAGCTGCCTGCGCCTGGCTGCCGTACGTATCCGGTCCGCTCACTGCTTCACCAGCCGGCTTTTGGGAATGTAAACCTCGGCCGTCATCCCCGGCACAAACCGCTCGCCGGGGTTGTCGATCAACAGCTTCAACTGCACCGTCTTGATGTCCCGCTTACGGCTGCTCACGTCGCGCTGCGTGGCAAAATCCGCCAGGGCCGCCTTGTTGATAATCTTTCCCTGAAGCGTGACGCCGCTCGGCATCACCACCCGCAGGCTGTCGCCCACCTGTACGCTGTCGGCCTGCGTCTCCGGCAGCGGCGCATAGATCCACGTCTGCGTCAGGTCCATGATGGTCACAATCGGCGCTCCGGCGGCCAGTACCTCGCCCTGCCGAGCAGCCAGCACATTCACCTTGCCGCTTACCGGCGCAAACACCTGCGAGTAGCCGACCTGCACTTTGGCCTGGTCGGCCAGCGCCCGCGCATTTGCAACCTCATCGCGCGTTGAATCAACCGTCCGCGCCGCCACTGTTGTCAGCAGCTCATGCGCCCGCGCCTGCCGCAGGCTGGCCTCGGCCGCGGCCACGTTTTCCCGCGCTGCATCCACCGCCGCCTGGTCCGCCTGCAGGCTGGTTACCGCATCGTCCTTGGACTGCTGGCTCATGATCCCCTGGTTGCTCAGCGCCACGTTACGACTGGTGTCGGCTTGCTGGTGGTCAAACTGCGCCTGCGCCTGCGCCAATGTGGCCCGCGCCGCCTTCAGCACGGACTCGGCGCTCACCGTCGCGCTGCTCGTTTCGCCGCGCGTCTGCTGCACCGTATCCACGCTCCCGGACAGCTTCCACTTCTGGCTGCTGGTGTTGGCCTCGGCAGCTTCGAGCGCCGCATGCAGGTCTTCGCTCTCGATGACCGCGATCAACTGCCCCGCCTTCACTTGCTGCCCTTCTTCCACGGCCAGCATCTGGATGCGTCCGGGAATCTTGGCGCTCACCAGCAGCTCGTTTGCGTCCACCGTACCGATCAGTTGCAGATCGGTCTTGGGACGCACCGTCACCAGGTACCAGATCAGCGATCCCACGGTCAGTAGCGCCAGGATCAAAAAAACTCTGTTTCGTGCGCTCACAAGTGCCTCACTTCTTCAGTCTTGATTTCGCGGAACTCCGGCGTGGGCCGCGGCCTGATGCCGCCATCCGCGGGCATAGGCGTTGTCTTGAGCACGCGCGCCGCCACCTGCGCTCCATGCTTCCGATCTCGAAAAATCGCCTGCCCCAGAAACTCGATGGCTAATTTGCGACGCAACTCCAGCGCGCCGCGTTCCAGCGGATCTGTCCCCAGAATCATGTGCATCATGGGCGCGGAGAGAAAGTACAGCACATTGGCTCCCAGCGCCGCATTGCGAATTTGCGACGGGTCCACGGCGATCAGTTCGCCCGAGCCGATGCCCTCATCCAGCACCTGCTGCATCCGGGCCATCAAGGGCTTGAAGACGGTCTCCACCAGCGGCGTCAGGGCATTGCTTTCGCCGCGGTGCAGGCGCACCATCTCCTGCTGCATCAGGCTCTGGAATCCCCAGTTGGTGTGGATGCGGTCAAAGTGGTCCAGCGCCGACTTGAGGAATCGCTCGCCGGCCGAGGCATCGGCTTCCAGCACGGCCATGCTGGTGGCCCGCACTCCTTCGGCAACAAAGTCCAGAGCGGCCGCATAGAGCGCATCTTTGCCCTTGAAGTAGTAGTACAGCAGAGCCTTGTTGACCCCGGCTTCCTCGGCAATCTGCTCGGTGCGCGCCCCGGCCAGCCCATTTTCGCTGAACTGGCGTATGGCAGCGTCCAGAATACGGGTGCGCGTCTGGTCGGCGCGTTCGCTCTGAGTCCGGACTGAACTGCTGTTCGTCATAAATTAACTAACCAGTTAGTAAATTACTCCAAATTCAAAATCCCCGCAACCCCTCACCCCTGGTCTCCCCGCGCCGAGTGAGCGATTCTGTACAGCGCGTGCCAGGCAGGTGAGGGAATCTATAGGCCGGCTCCACGAGGCAGGAGGTGTTCCTCCCGGACTCGGATCGATCCGCACAAAGGACCAATATGAAATCGACTAAGTTGTTCGTTGCCTTGCTGGCTCTGCTTGCAGTTGGCACGATAGTGGGCTGCCGTGGATTCTCTACGAAATCGCCGGACGTTTCCGACGGCCTTCGCAAGGCGCTCTATCAGGCCGGCCTCAAAGACGTCACCGTCACGCAGGATCGCGACAAGGGCATCGTGACCCTCGGCGGCCAGGTAGCCAGTGAGAGCGACAAGATGCAAGCCGAATCCGTGGCCAAGTCGCTTGCCGGCTCGCAGGTCGTCGCCGACCAGATTGCGGTCACTCCCGCGGGTACAGGTGTAGAAACCGCGGCCGTGAATACCGATCTGGACCAGGGTATCGAGAAGAATCTGGATGCGGCGCTGATCCAGAACAAGATGAAGAATAGCGTGAATTACGCGGTGAAGAACGGCGTCGTCACGCTGACGGGAGAAGTGAACTCGGATCACATCCGCACGAGCGCTGAGTCGGTGGCAACCGGAGTGCCGAACGTGCGCCAGGTGGTGAACGCCATCCAGGTGGTCAAACACAGGAAAGCCAGTTCATCGCAGTAGAAACTGCGGATCGGATCGATGCCAGGAGCAGAGTGCGGCAGCCGCACTCTGCTCCTGTGCATTGCCCCGGCCCGGCAGGTTCCTCAAGCGGCGATCTTGGCCGCGGGTTGCGCTCTCAGGGTGAATGCGGCCGTCTGGTGGATTGTCAATTGCATTTGCTGCATAAGCCGCGCCGGGCGCCGTGGGCTCGCAGTGCAGATGCCGGCAAAATCAGCCGCAAGGCAGTGCATCTTTCAGCGGCAAGGCTCCAGTTACGCTGGCTGCAGCTACAGCCCCTCCCGGCTTTCCCTCCCCATCCATACCCCCTACAATAAAAAGCAGAAGTTCAAACCCAGAGGGAACCCATGCCGCTTTCCGGAGAAGCCATCCGCCTGATGAACTACATTGACGACGTAGCCGTAACCCTGCGCCGCGTCCTGGCCACCATCCCCACCCTAACCGCCGAGGAGCGCGCCCGCGTTGCCGAGCACCTGCTGCATGCCCGGCCGAACGCCGAGGATGTTGCCCAGGCCTTGGCCGCGAAGTAAGCCCATCCTTTGCCCACAACAGTCGCCATCATCGGAGCCGGTCCCCTGGGCCGCTGGCTTGCCCTTGCGGCAGCCCGCGCCGGCTTCAGTGTTCTGCTGGAAGACGTGATGCCCAACAACCTGCAGCATGCGCAGGAGCTGCTACGCCTTGAACTCAGCCCGGCGGCCCTCCCCGCCGTGGCCTTCGTTTCCACCATCGAGGACGCAGTTCACGACGCCGATCTGGTTATTGACTGCGTCCCCGACGAGCTGGAATCGAAGCTGGAAATCTTCTGGCTGCTGGACCGCATGGCTCCGCCGCGCACGGTCTTCGCCACGCCCACCACGCGGCTGTCCATTGCCGACCTGGCCAACTGCACCTACCGCCCCACCCAGTGCATCGCCCTGGCCGTTGAAGCCTCCTCCCTGGCCGCCAACAGCGGCAAGGCAATCCTGCTGCGCACTGCGCCTCAAACCTCACCTGAGACCGTAGCCCTTCTCGACCGGTTCTGCCGCCGCCTTGGCTTTATCCCCACCTTCGAACCAGACCCCGCCGGACAGCCAACCTCCTGATCCCTATTCCCTGACCCCTGATCTCTGAAACCCCTTCGGCTGCAGATAATCCGGCTTTTTAGTTGCGCGCGGCTAAGTTGTGCTGGCACAATGCTGATACCCCGTTCGTTGAACCAGACGATCTGCTACAAGACAAAGTACCCCGCCCGTATGAAAATCTGCCCCCAGTGCGAGACCGGATATCACGACAGCCACACGACGTGCCCCACGCACGGCGGCATGCTCAGCGAGATTCGCGATCTCAGGCCCGGCATGCTCATCCGCGATACCTACCGGATCAAAAGCAAGCTGGGCAAGGGCGGAATGGGCGCCGTGTATCTGGCGCAGCAGACCCTTCTCGACGAACCCCGCGCCCTTAAATTCCTCTCCCAGGATTTGAGTGAAGACGAGGCCTTTACCAGCCGCTTTCTGCGCGAGGTGCGGACTCTCCGCCAGATTCGCAACAAGAATGTGGTGGACTGCGGCGACCCTGAGCGCGCCGAAGACGGGTCTCTCTTCTTCTCCATGGAATTTGTCGATGGGCCGAACCTGCGGGACTATCTGAAAACCGCTTCCCGGCCCTTCGATGTGCGGTTGGCGCTGCACATCGTCCGCGGCATCGCCGAGGGGCTGGGAGCGGCCCACGCCAAGGGAATGGTCCATCGCGACATCAAGCCGGAAAACATTCTCATGGCCAAAGAAGTCGAAATCTGGATTCCCAAGATCGCCGACTTCGGTATTGTCGCCACCAAGGAGAGCAGCCACCAGACCCGCACAGGCAGCGCCCTGCTCACCATGGCCTATGCCGCCCCCGAGCAGTGGACCGGAACCCGCGCCGCGGAACTCGATGGCCGCACCGACCTCTATGCCCTCGGCGGCGTGCTCTTTGAAATGCTCACCGGGCAGTGCGTCTTTGACGCCGAAAACTATCACGGCTGGGCCCAGATGCACATGCATACTGCGCCAACGGCCCCCAGCAGCCTGCGCCCCGATTTGAAAAAATGGAAGGGCCTGGACGCGCTGGTGCTGCGCCTGCTGGCCAAGGACCGCAACGACCGCCCGCAAAGCGTGGCCGAGCTGCTCACGCTGCTGGATGCGGTCGTCTTTGAGCCGTCCCTGGTGCAGGGATCGACAGACCCGTGGGCTGCAACCTCCGTCTACACCCCGCCCCGTGCGCAGCAGATTTCTTCGCAACCGGGCCGGGGAACGGGCGCCAACATTCAGGACGCGGAAACCTCCTTGCCTGTCCCCGTCAGGAGCCAAGGCACCGGGACTCCGCAGCAGCAGGCTGAAACCTCCATGCAGGTGCCGGCCAGGAGCGCCGCGCCCCCTGCCAATCCCCAGGAAGCTGAAACTTCCATGCAGGTTCCTGTCCGCAATCCTGCGCCCGCTGTCAGCCGCCAGGAGCCCGCTCCTCCCATGCCGGTTCAGTCGCGGGGTGAAGAGGACATCGACTCCATGACCCTCAGCAGGTCCACCCGGAAGCTGCCTTCTGACAGCCGCAGGACCGGCGCCTATCAAACCGTCAACCGAACCTCCCGTGGCGTTGCCGTCACCGGCTCCGGGCCTGTTGCGGACCGCCAGGAGTTGCCAGCCGCCAAACGCGGCGTTTCCGTCTGGGTCTGGATCGTGTTGCTTGCCGCAATTGTCGGCCTTGCCTTTGCCGCGCAACACTTCTACGTGCCCAAGGCGAAGTACCGCAATCTCCTGAACCAGAACGGCGCCATTCTCTCCATAGCCTTTACCGCCAATGGACACACCATGGCGTCGGCCAGCCAGGACAACACCATCCAGCTGTGGGATGTGACCGCCGGCAAGCCCTTGAACACCCTCTCGGACCATGTCGACTCCGTAGCCTTCAGCCCTGATGGCCACACCATGGCCTCAGCAGACTCGGACAAGAACGTCAGGCTGTGGGATGTGGCCAGCGGACAAGTAATCGCCACCATGGGTGGCCATACGGACCAGGTTCTCTCCGTTGCCTTCAGCCCGGACGGCCGTACCATCGCCTCGGGAAGCCAGGACAAGACCATCAAGCTATGGGATGCGGCGGGCGACAGGGTGATACGTACCCTGCAAGGCCACACCGCGGATGTTCGCTCCGTAGCCTTCAGCCCTGATAACCGCACCCTCGCCTCAGGCAGTTCTGACAACACCATCAAGCTGTGGGATGTGTCCACGGGCAAGCTCGTGCGGACGCTGCAAGGCCACTCCCGACCGGTCAACTCCGTCGTCTTCAGCCCGGACGGCCACACCCTCGCCTCGGCCAGCGACGACATGACCGTCAAGCTGTGGGATGTTGCCGGCGGCAAGGAATTGCACACGCTGCAAGGGCACACGGACGCGGTACGCTCGGTCGCCTTCAGTCCGGACGGCCGCACGCTCGCCTCGGGCAGTACCGACACCACGGTCAGGCTTTGGGACGCAGCAAGCGCACACCCCATCAGCACTCTGCAGGGCCACACCGCCGCCGTGCAGTCGGTCGCCTTCAGTCAGGATGGCAACACCCTGGCATCGGGAAGCGACGACAAATCCGTCAAGCTCTGGTATATGGAGACCGCGCGCAACTAAGAGTTCTCTGCTGGACTTCGCGCCTCGATTCAAGCGCCGGAATTAACGCCTGTACGTGCCCATCCATTCCGCCTTTGACAGTACGTGCGGCTTCATGGCCAGTTCCAGTTCGTGCCTGCCGGCGCCCGCCTTCACGTCGAGCCTTGCATCCAGCGCATACAGCTTGAAATAGTAGCGATGGGGCTTGCCCGCGGGCGGACACGGGCCGCCATACCCCACGCGCTTGAAGTCGTTCCTGCCCTGGCGCGCGCCGTTGTCGAGCAATTCAACCTTCGCCGCTCCTTCCGGCAAGGCCGTAGCTTTCGCCGGGATGTTCCAGAGTATCCAATGTGTCCACGTGCCCACAGGCGCATCGGGATCGTCCGCGATCAGCGCCAGCGATTGCGCTCCGGCTGGGACATCGCTCCAGTTCAATGCCGGCGAGAGGTCGGCGCCATCGCACGTATACCTCCGGGGAATCTCGCCGCCGTTTGCAAATGCCGTCGATGTCAGGGTAAAAGGCATCGCACTAACTCCTTGTACCTGGGAATGGCCAGTCTTCACCGGGAATGTGGCGACCTGGCCGGAGCAGCCCGGCCACGCGCAGTTGAACGCAACCAGCAGGACTGCGCTGGTGAGAATCAGAGATTTAGGTTGTCGCTTGCTCATGTCGAATTCCAGCGGAACGAAGTGTACCACCGCACGCGGGCACTCCGGCGGCAACAGTGTTGCTCTTCCCGGGCAATCGCCTGGAAGTCAAGCAGCAGCCGTGACAGTCAACGGAAAATCAGCCTCGGCGGAATTCGATTTACTCCGGATGGTCAGGAGACATGATGCAGTTGCCCTCTATTAATTATAGAATCAACAAGATACGATAACTTACGCCGTTTCTACTTTGTAGAAAATCAATAGAATTCACAAAAGCAGTGATATGGCCGATCTGTCCTGCACTTTTCCTGCACTCTTAGCACAGATATCAGGAAACCCGGCGCAAAGGCCGGGCTTCTGGTGATGGCGACTGAACTACGCCGCGTGTTTTGAGTGAACCCTGATAGCGACAGATTCGGGAATCGAAAGTGATCGGTATCGCCGTTTGTGACATTCTTCAGGTCGATCGATGCACAAAACTCCGGGCTCATCCTGGAATAGAGTGCGGACGGTCCCAGCGGACCAACCCCATCTCTTGGCTAGAGCATTTCTAATTTAAGTATTTACATTATATGCGATAATGGTCCTGCTGGAAGAGGGGAGGCAGGATGCAATCGTATTCGCAGGATTTGCGTGAGCGCGTCTTGTGGGCGCTGGACCGTGGCG
>Ga0302320_10005069_pt1 | contig 29637 bp, 35 predicted proteins | sample Bog_T0_3_FD_202130 | JGI IMG/M metagenome (GOLD analysis project Ga0302320, IMG submission 202130) | Peat permafrost microbial communities from Stordalen Mire near Abisko, Sweden - Bog_T0_3 | ecosystem: Environmental > Terrestrial > Soil > Wetlands > Peat | place: Sweden: Abisko, Stordalen Mire...
AAACAACTGCGCGAACTCAGCGTCGGGACCTTCTTGTATGCGGGAATCTTCCTGACCGAAGCCACCGGCCTGCTCACGCGCAGGCACTGGGCCGAATATATGACACTGATCTCGACCGGCTTATTCGTTCCCCTCGAGATCTATGAAATCTCCCGTCACTTCACCTGGATGAAAGTCGCGGTAACCATCGTCAACGTGGTAATCGTGGTCTACCTCGCAGCCCACATCAAACGCCGTTAGAAGAACCAGAAGAACTAGAAGGACGATCCGTCATCGCCACCGCCGTCGAACGACGATCCGTCATCGGATGACGAAGAGTTATCCCCTGACGAGTCGGCAAACGCATCCCCGGAGTTATCCCGCTCATCCTGAATGTCAGAACTCATCTGGTCGCCCGAAGCCGCCGCGGCGTCCCCGAAGCGCGACCCGCCGTTACCGCCGTCACCTCCATCGCCGCCATCTCCGTAATAGTTATTGACGATCGTATCTGACCCCGGTACCAGCCCGCTGGGCGATCCGAAGAATCCTCCCCCGCCGCCGCCAAAGAATCCACCGCCTCGATGTCCGAACAGCGAAGACAGACTCTCGAATGCCACTTCACCTGCCAATACGCCCGCCGCCGTAGTCGCCGCATTGTGGAGAAAACCCGAAAGCCCGCCGCCGCTTCCATAGGAAGGAGGAGGAGGGGGAGGCGCCGCCTGGTATCCGGAACCTTGGTATGGCGGCGTCTGGTAGTCCGACGGAGCCGAATGCAGAAATCCCCCTTGCCCCTGAGCCGGCTGCCCGCGGAGTTGTTCCAACTGGGCTTTCGTCTGATTCAGCGCCATTTCCTGCAGCAGAACCGTTTGCGTCAGAATGTACAGTGCATCGGGTCGCGTCCCAATCGTCCTTCGGATCAGATCGTCGGCATCCTTGTCGATCTGTGGCCCCGGCGCGTTCTGAATTCTCTCCGCCAGCCCGGCAATCAGTTGTCGTTCCTGTTCTGTCATTCTTTGTCTCCCTCAGTGCTCAGTCAATCGTGCTCACTCAATCATACGAGCCCGCGAGCCCGAAAGTTCCGCTGCTCTGCTCGTCCCCATACAGCCCCATGTTCCACAATAAGTTCTGATGAAGACCGCTTTCCTTTTTCCCGGTCAGGGTTCCCAATTCGCAGGCATGGGCAAGTCGCTGGCCGAGAATTTCCCCGCCGCGCGCCAACGTTTTGAAGAAGCCGACGACGCCCTCGGTTTTTCGCTCTCCACCCTGTGCTTCGAAGGCCCTGACGCCGATCTCAAACGTACCGAAAATACCCAGCCGGCTCTGGTGGCCACTTCGATCGCCGCTTATGCCGTCCTCGAAAAGGAAGTCGGCGCTCCCGATTACGTCGCCGGTCACAGTCTGGGCGAATATTCGGCGCTCGTGGCCGCCGGCTCTGTCACATTTGGCGATGCCCTCCGCCTCGTGAAGAAGCGCGGCCGCTACATGCAGGAAGCCGTTCCCGAAGGCGTCGGCGCCATGGCTGCATTCCTTATGCTGCCTGCCGAAAAGCTCGATGAGGTCCTCCAGACTGCCTTACAAAACGGACCCGATGGCGAAATTGTGAGCGCCGCCAACCTCAACTCGCCTGGCCAGGTCGTCATTGCCGGACATCGCGGCGCCGTCGAACGCGCCATGGAACTGGCCAAAGCCGCCGGCGCCAAACGGGCTCTATTGCTGCCCGTCAGCGCACCTTTCCACTGCGCTCTGATGAAACCCGCGCAGGAGCGCCTGAAACCGGAGCTGGACGCCACCACCTTTGTGGATCTGAAAATGCCCCTGGTGAACAACTACGAAGCGAAGGAGATTCGGACCGGCGCTGAAGCCCGCGAAGGCCTATTCCATCAGGTGCCAAACCCGGTGCGCTGGTCGGCCTCCATGACCTGGCTGTCGGGCGCCGGGGTGGACCGCTGGTTTGAAGTAGGCGCCGGATCCGTTCTGACCGGTCTGCTTCGCACCATCGTTGCCGGTGCCAAAGCCATCCCCTTCGGCGAGGCGAAGGACTTCGAAAAATTGAACGCCACGCAGGACACCGCATGAGCTTTTCCGGTTCGGAGGCGCTGATCGATTTGCTGGCCGGTCGCCCTTCGTCCCTTGAACTGGATCGCGCCGCACTCGAACTCGCCAAAATCGAATACCCCAATCTCGACCCCCAATGGTCCATCGGTGAGATTGACCGTCACGCCTTTGTCATCGCCGAGCGTACCGGCGACCTTTCGGACGGTCCAAAATTTGTCGAAACGGTTCGGACCTATCTTTTCGGCGAATGCGGATTCTGCGGCAATACGGACGATTACTACCATCCGGATAACAGTTGCATCAATCGTGTGCTCGATACCCGTCGGGGAATTCCGATTACGCTTTCCGTCCTCTACCTCGAAGTGGCCCGCCGACTCGCCATGCCCGTCGCCGGCGTCGGCCTCCCCGGACATTTCCTGGTTCGTTACGATAGCGCGGATTTTTCCGCCATCATCGATCCTTTTCACGGCGGAGTCATCGTCGATGAGGAACAATGCCGCGCGCTCGTCCAAACCGAGACCCTCGATCCGGAGTTTTTTTCTGCTGTCGACAGTCGCCACATAATTCTTCGTATGATCTACAACCTGCGCGGCATCTACCTGTCGCGCCGCGATGCGCCCAAAGCCCTCCCCATACTGGACCTGCTGATCGCCGCCAACCCCGATAGCCCCGACGAACACAAACAAAAGGGAGTTGTGCTTCTCATGGAGCGCCGCCTTCTCGAATCCTTCGCCGAATTTAAGCGTTATCTCACGCTGTTTCCCGCCGCGCCCGATCGCGAACAAATCGAGGAACAGATGCGAAATATGGCCTTCTGGATGTCATCGAGAAACTAATCGCGGCCCCGTAACATTGCACCGGCAAAATCGGTCTGTTATTATCGAGCAGGCAAGAGATCGGATTTTCCTCCTCTTGAACTACCAACCCATCCCAACCACGGAGTGCACACAAGCAACTGAATGAGCTTTACTGTCTTTTTGGGCAATTTGCCCACTTGGGTCACCGCCGACGACATTAAACAATGGCTCGCAGCGGAAGACCTCGTCGCGGATTCTGTTAAGGTTATCCGGAATCACGAAACGCAGGAATCCAAAGGATTCGCGTTCGTGGAAGCGCCTACCTCGGACGAAATGCAATCAATCATCCGCCGTTTCGACCGAGCCCCTCTCGAAGATAAGATTCTTCGCGCCAACCCCGCTCAGCCCTCCAAGGGTGCAGTCAAGGGTCCGGTGGGAGTTACGGGAGCGGTACCGATAAATGGTGTTCGACCGGATCAACGAGTCAACCGAACTGATCGCCGCGGCGGAAAAAAGCGGGATCACGAGCCAAGGAGTGCTTTCGCTAACGAACTTGCCAAGGTCCTTTAAAAAAGGCTCTTTAAACAGTTCTGTAGCCAGGCTCTCTAGCAACCGTTTTCGATTTAAGTAGGCCAGCCAGCGTGGGCTGCCGCCGCCCCTCCGGGCGGCGTCGTTCGCACAGTGTGAATTATAGCCACGCATGAATTCCTATTAAGTACTGTGCTATCAATGGTTTCTCTTCAGGTTTCTAACGTGCCGAGCTGAAACCAATGCCCCTGTTTCTGCTGGTCCTGCTCGTCGCGGTTACGTCGGCTCTCCACGCCGATCAGGATTTGGTGCGTGCCGCGGACGAAAGTAACGTAAACCAGCGTTACGTTATTGAAAGCATTTCCATTCCTGGAATTGAGCGCGACCACCTCCCGCCTGACCTCCTGCAACGTGTCGATTCCCTCGTAGGTCTCCCCTGTGACATGGCCATGCTCAACGCTTTGTCGCTCGAAATCCGCCGTCAGCTTCATTTCCGCACCGTTACCGAGCACCTCGCCAAAGGCAGCGAACCGGGACGTGTCCGCGTCAGTTTTGAGGTTTCCCACCGCGACCGCGCCTTCGAAGTTTCCCTTCCCCGCTTTCTCTACCACTCAGATCAGGGCTTTACCGGCGAAGTGGAGGCCAACGCGCATGAGGGTGCGAACACTTACACGTTCGGCCTCGTCAGCAACGGTGATGATCTGACCGAGCGCTTCTCCGGCATCACCGCGCATCTGGAAAGTGACCCTTCCTTGACCCGTCCGATTCGCTTCGAACTCGGTTTCGAGGATTATCACGAACAGTGGAGCCAGATGACTCGCGACGCAGCAGTTGGTTCCGGGCTCGATATCTACCGCTCCCGCTGGGATATCGCCCCCGAGCTCACCTTCAACATCGCCCCGGCGCTGGCGGTTTCTTTCGGCACCTCGTTCACTGAGACCCAGTCCGAAAATGCCTTAATCGGAAGCCGCTGGACCGATGCCGCCACTTTCGACGTCAACTACGGGCATAAAATCGAAGGAGGCCCCATGGAACAGCGTATCGACGGAAAGTACAGTCTCCGTGTCGCCACGCGTTTTCTCGGTTCCACGTACGCCTACGCGCGTCATATGATCTCCATGCGTTACGAAGCCCGCACCGGCCGCCACCTGCTCGCCAACCAGTTCATCGCCGGTTCCATTGCCGGGGAAGCCCCGTTTTTCGACCGCTTCGTCCTCGGTTCCAGCTCCACCCTGCGCGGGTGGGACCGCTATGACATCGATCCCCTGGGCGGCAGCCGTGTGGTCCACAACGAAATGACGTACGGCTATCGCACCAGCCTCGGCACGGCGGAGGGCTTTTACGATATCGGTATGCTCTGGCAGAGCAATCGCGCGGCAACCCTCCGGCATTCTCTGGGTGTGGGTTTTCGCAAAGGTGTCTTTATGTTGTCTTTGGCGTGCCCTCTGCATGACGGGCGCATCGAACCCGTATTCATGGCGGGAATGAACTATTGAGCTACCGTTTCACTCGTCGGGGCCTGCTGAATGGGTCGCTTAAGGGGATGCTGGGGATTCTCGGAGCGGCTGCCGCGTCGGGTATCTCCATCACCCGCGCTTTTGCCGTCAGCCTGAATCCTTCCGACCTCGCCGTTCATTTTGACGGCGATTACCTGCGCATCTCTCTGCCCCGCTATTCTTTCCTCGGTGGTAAAGAACTGGAACGTCTCAAAGACGGCGCTTCGGTGGCTTTTCTGGCCCAATTGACCGTCACCGCCACTCCCAACTCTCTGATGCCGATCGCTCGATCCGTCGCCCGTTTCGCTCTGAGTTACGACATCTGGGAAGAGCGCTTTCAGGTGACGAAGATCGGCGCATCGCCCGAATCCCGTCGTACGGTTTCCCACCTCACTGAGCAGGCCGCCCAGAACTGGTGCATCGACAATCTGACCCTCGACAAGTCGCAGTTGCCCTCCGATCGTCCGTTCTACCTCCAGTTCGATCTCCGCGCGGAAGACCCTCGCGATCAGCTCGGCATCATCGGCGAACCGGGTATCAATCTCACCCGTCTCATCGAAATCTTCAGCCGTCCCGTGCGTAGCGCCCAGTTCCACTCGCTCATGACAGCCGGTCCCTTCCGCCTTGACGACCTGCGCAAGCTCGAACCGAAAGGGCCTCGCGGATGAGCCTGCGGACGCGCCTCGCGCTCGTCTTCATCGCCGCCACTCTGGTTCCCCTCGGTGCGACGGTCTGGGTGACTACTGTCCTGCTCGATCGCAGCCTCCGGCTTTCTCCTGTCGAGCAGCTTTCCACGCTTTCTCAAGCCCTCAAAGATACCGGCCTCGAGTACTACCAGCAAGCCCGAGAACAGTTGAAAACTGACGCCCTCGCGAACCGTGCCGAACGCGCCGAACAGGACCCCGCCGCCCAGGATGCCATCCGGGAGTTCGCCGGCAGCGACGATGCGGAGAGTTTTCAGCGCGCAGGCAATGGTGGCAGTGAGCTCCTCTATATCGCCCGCACCCCGCAAGGCATCAAAGCCTGGAAGCGTCCCCTGGGTATTCGCATGGGTGACATTGCCCGCGAGTATACCGATGCCCGCCGCTTCGTAACCCTGAACTCGGCCGGCAGTCTGCGCCGAGGATTCCTGCTGACCTGGGGGCTTTTGGCCGCTACCATCTGGATCATCGCTCTGGCTCTCGTCTGGATTCTCGCCACTCGCTTCAGCCGTCCCATCGTCAACCTCACGGACGCCCTCAAAAGCCTGGCCGGAGGTAATTTTCGGACTCGTGTGCCTGTCGAACGCGCCGATGAGATCGGCATTGCCACCGAAGCTTTCAATCGCACTGCGGCTCAGCTCGAACAAAACCGCGACCGTCTCGTCTATCTCACTCAGCTCGCCAGCTGGCAGGTTCTGGCGCGCAAGACCGCCCACGAAGTCAAAAATTCGCTCACTCCGATCCGACTCACCGTCGAAGAAATGGTCGCCCGTGCTGCCGAGGCCGCGCCGGACCGAGCTTTTCTCGAGCAGGCCGCCAGCATCGTAGTCGATGAGATCGAATCCCTCGAACGCCGCATCCGCGCTTTCTCCGAGTTCTCCTCCGAACCGCCTGTTTGCCCCGAAACCCTGAATCTCCACGGAATTGTGGACGAGCGGATCGCCTTCCTCAAATCGGCGCACCCGGAAGTTCGCTACGCCGTGGAAGTGGCGGCGAATGCCCCCAGCGCTCTGGCGGATCAGGACCTGGTAAAAGGCATCCTCGTCAATCTGCTCGAAAACGCCGCGGAAGCAGCCGGCGAAGGCGGCCAGATACTCACACGTGTTTCGAAGATCGACGACCGTGTCGCCATCGATGTTCACGATTCCGGTCCCGGTCTCAGCGATCAGGCGCTGCGGTCTATTTTTCAGCCGACCATTTCGTTCAAGAAACGCGGCATGGGTCTTGGCCTCTCTATCGCCCGCAAAAGCGCCCTGCTTTCGGGTGGCGACATCCTCGTGATTGCCGGTGAACTCGGCGGCGCCGGTTTTCGCGTCCTCCTACCCGCGGCCTGATTTCCCCACGACGAGACACAATTCATGGCAGCCCGGCGCATCCTGGTCGTTGACGACGAAGAGAACATTGGCCGCTCCCTCCGCATGATTCTCGAGCGGGAGGGCTACCAGGTCAACGTCGCGCTGAACGCTGCCCAGTTGCGCTCCTTCCCCGATCTGGCCCGCCTCGACCTGTTTCTTCTCGACGTCAATCTTCCCGATGGCCGCGGAATCGATCTTCTACGCGAACTGCATACCGCTGAAATCACCGCGCCGGTAATCATGATTTCGGGTCAAGCCACTATCGCTGACGCCGTGGAAGCCACCCGAGCCGGCGCTTTCGATTTCCTTGAAAAACCTCTCGGCCGCGATCGTGTGATGGTGGCCATCAAGAATGCGCTGGAGCAGGGAACTCTGCGCCGTGAAAATCGCCGCCTGCGTGAAGCAGTAGGTCCTGGAACGAAAATGATTGGCGCGAGCCCTGTGTTTGCCCGCGCTGTTGCCCAGGCCACCATGGCGGCGCGGTCTGACGCACGCGTGCTTCTCATCGGCGAATCCGGCACCGGCAAAGAACTCCTCGCAGCCCACATTCATGAAGCCAGCCCCTTCGCCGCCGGACCCTTCGTGAAAGTGAACTGCGCTGCTATCCCAGGCGAACTCATCGAGAGCGAACTGTTCGGCCATGAGAAGGGCTCCTTCACCGGCGCCACCTCTCTGCGCCGAGGCAAATTCGAAATGGCGGACGGCGGCACGCTTTTCCTCGATGAAATCGGCGACCTGCACGCCAACTCGCAGGCCAAACTCCTCCGCGTTTTACAGGAAGGCGAGTTTCACCGTGTCGGCGGCGAGCAGACCATCCGGGTCAACGTCCGCGTTCTCTCGGCAACTAACCGCGATCTCACCGCCATGGTTGCGCAGGCGAAATTCCGCGAAGATCTCTATTACCGGGTCAGCGTTGTACCCATCCGCGTACCTGCTCTTCGCGAGCGCCCTCAGGATATTCGTCCCATGGCAGAGTACTTCCTTGACGACTTCTGCGTTCGCAATGGCTTCCGTAAAAAATGCTTCGAAGCAGCCGTCTGGGAGGCTTTCGAAAGTTACCGCTGGCCCGGCAATGCCCGCGAACTCCGCAACACCGTGGAGCGCATGGCGATTCTCTCTCCCGACGAAAAGATTCTCCTCGATGCCATTCCTCTCGAACTGCGCATGCAGAAGGAGCAAGGCTCACGCTCCAGCGTTCAGGAAGCCCGCGAATCAGCCGAACGCGAACACGTTCTTCGCGCCCTTGAAGAAGCCAGCTGGAATGTCTCGAGCGCAGCCCGTGCTCTCGGCATGGAACGCACCAATCTCCACAAGCGGATCCGTGCTCTCGGTCTGGCCCGAGGCAAATAGCTCTCAAGCCGAGATCAAGTACGTAACGCCTTGAATCATTCCGCCCGAGACTAGCGGCGCCAGCGTCAATCGAATCGGAAACAGCTTTCCCCCGCGCCCCACCAGCGTCCTCGATTCCTGCGCGGTCGCATAGCCACTTTCAATCACGGCCGAACGAGCCGCCCGGTCCTGATCCTCACCATGCTCCGGCATCAGCATACGCACATGTCCCGAAAGAATCTCGGCTCGTGAATAACCCAGTAGATCCACGCACCCCTGATGCCAGGTTTGAATTGTCCCGCCGAGATCCACCGAGAAAATTGCCAGGGCCGTATGGTGAATCACCGCCGACAGTTCGCCCCGAGCCAGATCCCCGCGCCGCCGCCAGGAAAGGTCGCGGTATCGCGTAACAATTGCCAGCACCGCCGGGTTGTCCAGCATATCTGTAATCGTGAGTTCCACCCACAACGAAGCCCCACTCGCTTTGAGCAGCCGGACTTCCGTTTGAAACTGGTTACGCCGGTTGATTACCAGGTCGCGATAACCTTCCACAATCGAATTCCGATCCTCGAAATAGGCGAGGTCGGCCAGACACATGCCAGTCAGAGAATTCGGCGGATAGCCCAGTATTCCCCGCACGTCCTGAATGATTGTCCCGTCCGCTCGCGTCAGGGCAATGCCGTCGTCACTGGCTCCCAGCAGCGCTTCGAACAGTTCGGCATTGCGCTGGATCGTCAGCTCAAGCCGCTCGAGGTTGTAATTCCTCTCTTCGAGCTCCGATATTCTTTCGAGAAGCATCTGGCTATCGGCGCCGGATTGCGTGTTCAGATGCGTATTCAGATCAGCAGTAATCATGAGGTGACTGGCTCGCTACGAAACGTTCCACGTGACTGTACAGATTGGTGGCGGGCGGCGTCATCGCAATCACTGACCACGCCGCGGAAATAGGAATCAAAATCTCTCGTCCCCCAACGTCGAACTCTTTGTCGAGAGGAATCGCGAATACATGCTTAACGGTCTTGCGCAGATTTTCGATGCTTTCGTCCCGATTCAGCACGGCGACCAGAGCGGGGCCGCCCCATCGATACAGGCGATCTCTCGGTTCAAGTTTCTCCCGAATCCGTTCTGCAAAAGTTTGCAGCGCTTCGTTCCCGATGTCACGCCCGAATCGCGCTCGAATCGATTGCAGCCGGTCCATCACAGCGGTAACCAGATACTTTCGACCCGGCGTCGCCAGCGCCTGCTGGATCGCGGTTTCCGCGGCCTTCCTTCCCGAAAGTTCAGCCGCACTAGCCAGGCCCAGGCCGAACGAAACCAACTTTGGCGGCTCGGTCGGAGACAAATCGCCCGCATTCCTCTGCAACGCGCTTTCGCTTAGATTCCGCAGGCATTCGCCGAGTCTGCTCTTCAGCTGATACAGGTCTTCGGTGACAGCCGGCACGCTCAGTCCGCGATGCAAGTCGTTGAAGGCTTCCATCGCCGCATCGCTGCCGCCCGAAATCGCGACCAAAGAATGCCCCAGCATCTCGATCATGTTCTGCAGCAATGCGCCGCGCTCAGTAATGGCCCGCGAAGTTCGCGCATTATAGTCATCCAGGGTCTGAACAGCCGAGCCCGCCGCGATCGACATCTGATCCATGCTGCATCCCGTTGGAACCGTAGACGTAATCCGCTTCATTGATTCGACAAAGCTGTCGTAGTCCCGGTCATCCACCCGCACCACATTGCCGGTCAGACCATGCAGCAGTACATCCACCGCATGACGGAATCCCGCCGTCTCTGCCGCACTCGAAAAATAGTGTCGAAGGGTTGACATACAGGGTCTGCTTCAGCGCGATTTACAGAGAGGTGATCGGCAGAGTCACGGAAACTCATTAGTCCCCCGCATAGCGAAAATGCGGTCCGGCGCTACAATCGCCACGTGGTCCGTTCCCTTGAACCCGAAATCATGGATTCGCCCGACGTCACCGGTCCCGTCCTCGAAGTCTTCCATCGCGATCTCAAACGAATCCACGGCTTTCTCGGAACCTTCTCGACCATCGAACGCTTCATCCGCTCGGGTCCGCAGCCCGTCCGCCGCATTATCGACATTGGCTGCGGCGGTGGCGCCTTGCTCGAATATCTGCAGAAGAGGCTCAACGTCGAAGTGATCGGTATCGACCCCAAACCTGTCCCTCTGCCCGGAGTCCGAATCATCACTGCCAACGCCGTAACAGACCCGCTGCCTGAAGCCGATATCGCGGTCTCGTCACTCCTCGCGCATCACCTCACCCCTGAGGAAAATGTCGCGCTCATTCGCAACGTGGGCAAATCGTGCCGCCGTTTTCTCATCCACGATCTGATCCGCCATCCCATGCCCTTGGCCCTGTTCACCGTTTTCATCTGCCCTCTGATCGGACGTGAAGCCGCTGTCGACGGCCGCCAATCCATCCGCCGCGCTTACACTCCCCCCGAATTCGCCGGGTTGGTACGAACGGCGCTGGCAGGAACTCAAGGTCATTTCTCGACAGACGTGTCGAGGTTCCTCTCCCGCCAGGTGATCGACATCATGTACTGATGAGTACTGCTCCTCAACCTTGTTTGTCGAGGCGTCGGCGATCATTGAGTCAGTGGAACCATCTAAACCAACAGGTGCTCCCGGAAAAGAACCCGGAAGCGAAAATGATCCGCCGGAGCCGACCGACCCGAACGACAGCGACCTGCTCCGTGACAAGCTGAAAGGCCAGACGCTGGAACACGCCGTACCCCCGCGCCTTGAAGATGAAGGCCAGTCCGGCGGCTGATTGGATTGACCTGTTGAGACAATGACAACGGATGGCGAAAACGGCAGTCCTGAAAATTCAGCAGTCGGGCAATAGTCTCACGGTACGAATTCCGTCCTCCGTCGCCAGGTCTGTCGGTTTTAAAGTAGGACAGCCTGTCGAAGTTTCGGCTCAGGACGCCGCCGTTCTGATGACCCCCGCCGGAGATTCTCAACTCCCGCTCGCACAGAAGCTTGCCTTATTCGACCCTAAACGCCAGGGGGGCGAGGCCATGGCCAGCATCCCCCGCGATAACGAGATTCCTTAATTTAATGCCGGCACCGCCACTGCCGACGACACCATCATCACCAGTAGCTATTCCATGATGGTCGGCTGTCGGTGATGCCTCATCCCGCCGAACGTATTACGCCATCCCTTCGACGCGCTCTCGACAAAGTTCGAGCACCTCTTCCACCATTTTCTGCGTTTCACTGGTGAGTTCGATATCTTTGGGCACTGCGATACCATCAATCGCACCGCGCAACCCGTGCAAGAGGTCGTCCAGCCCGGCTTCGGCTTCGCCCGCCCGCAGGCCCGCCGTCGTTGCCAGGGTCTGGAAATCCGCCCGGCGGAGATTGTCGTCCTTTCCATTGAGCTTGAGTGCGAGGCGGTCGTGCTTGAGCTTCGGAAAGACGCGGGTCGTCACGGCATCGTAAAGGGGCGCCATCCGCACACTGCGAAATTGCCTTTCGCCGGGTTCGGCAATCTTGAGCAGCGCCATATTTTTCAGATGCATGTCGCCATCGGAGATCAGCCACGCAAACAGCGCGCGCTTCACGATGATGAGGAGGTCGTCTTCGGGCGCGGTCGAAAGCGGGCGGACCGCGCGCGCTACGCGCTCCATGGTGCCGTCGTACTTCGCACTCGTTGGCAAATCAAGGACGGAGCACATATCTTCCAGCGCCAACATGCGCTTGTCATTGGCGCCTTCGCGAATGTCGAAGCGGTCGACGAGGAGCGCCGGCGGCATCTTATCCGGCATGGCGACCAGTGAAGTCGCCGGCGTCTCGAAGCCAGCTGCCCGGCCCAGCTGCATGGCGATCCATTCGATGACCGGCAGGGCGTCATAACCGCTGGTGCCGGCCGGTTTGAGGATGTGGGTGAAGGGCCGACCGGTGGCTGGCGACAGAATTCCTTTCTCGTCGAGATACATAGGGGCCTTGATCTGCACGCCGGAGAGGCGAGGCGTATCCGCGCGGGCATAAATCTGCGCGAGATTGCGCTCGAAACTCTCTTCGAGCGCGTCGCGACCCGGTCCCTGATACTCGCCCGTGAAGACGCCATCCCTGGTATATTTAGCCAGCTGCGTCACCAGAACATCCTGGGGCAGCTTCTTGAGTTCTGCCTCGTGCTCAACAATGGTGATGTTAGATATATAGCGCTTGCCCGAGCGCAGCTGCGCGCGTTCGTCCTGATCTTTGAGGACTTGTTCAAGCCAGCCCTCGGGAAGCAGCGAGACGATGAAGGGCGGCCGCTTGCCAGGCCTTGTCCGGCGAATAAGAGGCGGTCCCGGGTTGTCGGCGGGCTCCCATCGCCACTCGAACCCGTCATGGCTCAGCAGCCCCAGTGGCACACCATGCCACGCGACAATCAGATCGAGCGCGGCTTGGTTCTTCACAGTCTCGGTGCTCGGTCGCCGCAGAAGATAGCGCTCAGCTGCCTCTCCTTCCCGATACCATTCATTCTCGCGGGCGAGAACCCAGACGGCATCGGCGGCGCCCTGTGCATTGCTGTACTCTTCAATCAGACGCGCACCGATTGACGCGCGCGTCTGGTCGTCGATGGAAGCCGCGTGTTCGCTGCGCAGGCGGAAGGCTTCAAGAAACCGCTGCCGGATCGACGAGACGGCAATTCGGAACTCGCCCATTCCGTCATCGATGATGGCCTCAGCGACGGACGGATGGGAGGGCGCCTCATTCTGGATGATTTCCAGCGTCTGGATGCGGGTGCGTTGCCTGCGCCGTGCACTGAGGAACAGGCGTCCGTCCTGGGTCGGCCCTAGCAGGACGGCACTCGCCGCCGACAGGTAAGCCTGGGGATAGAGGTATTTGGCGATGCGGACGGCGTGCCGGAGGACGGTGGCGTCGATATCGTCGCCAGCGTCGCTGTAGATGCCCCGCATGAGGTGGACGAGCTGCCCCGACTCGGCTTGGCGGTGGCCGCGGGTCTTGTCTATGGTTTCGCCGACCAGGTGGAGCGCCATTGTAACTTTCCCGTACTTAAGGTACGACTAAGTTACAATCTTTGCAGGCAGCTTTCAAGCTGGATGTAACTATCGCATACTTAAGGTACGCGATAGTTACAAATAGGAGCGGTCTTCTCCCAGAGCCGTCCAAGCTTGGGTGCCAAGCTCGTGCGCATCCGGCTCGGGTCTGGGCAAGATGAAGGCAAGGCGCTTTCGCGCCAGCGTAAGGAATTAACCCGAATTCCGTACGAAGTCTCGCCGGGGAAAAACCGTTTGTTGAGTCCTCGGCCAAGTCGCGGGGCTTCAAGTTTGCCGTCATCAGCGGCATCGCTGCGTATCTGTCCAACGCGGGAAAATTATCGTTCCCGAGAGCGGGCAGGGCGCGCTTGGGCCAAGTCTGGTGACTGTCGGGCAGGCCGGCGAGGATTACCGCAGCGACCCTCTTTTCACCCGGAGCATGGAGATATTCCTTAAGGCGATCCTCGGACACACTGTCAGCTATGAATTCCCGCAGATATGGAATACGAAGGCCGAGACGCTCCGGCAGTTCGTGGACGAATGCAAGGACCCATCGTGGTCGAAGACGCACTCGTGCCGGCGGCAGAACCGGCAGTCTGGTGTCGATAAAAAATGGCGGCACTGCGGCAGCTGGCGATTTTCAGGAGCATGTCGCGGCACCACTCCCCGAGCGGTTTCCCACTGACATCGGCGATTTCCTGAAGCCGGTTGACATCGGCTTCGCACACGCGAACGCTGATGCTTTTCGTGCGGAACTGCGAACGATCGATCAGACGAGGAGCACGCTTGGTTTCAAGGGCCCCAAAAACGGCAGGGCTCGTGTCGTTGCTCTCCCCGATTCCGCATTGAAATCACTTGAAGACCATCGAAGCAAGCAGGCCATGTATCGTGAGCAGTTTGGCCCAGACTATCGAACTGACCTCGATTTGATCGTGGCGAATCCGGATGGCACTCCGCTGCGTCCCGATTCAATCTCGGGGACGGTATCGGCGTTGTTTCGCCGTCTGAAGCTCCCGAAAGGCGCAAGCCTGCACTCGCTCCGACACACGCACGGCTCCCATTTGCTGGCGGCCGGCATCGAGCTTCCCGCCGTGAGCGCGCGCCTGGGTCATTCAAGTACTTACGTCACGGCGACGGTCTATGCCCATGCTCTCTCCGGTCGTGACGACGAGGCAGCACGCATCTGGGACAAGTTTCAGAGCCAGCGCTCAGAGAGCGGAAAAGATCGTCTCACCCAATAGCGGGCGTCAGCCGTGTTAGCGGTGCGGGTACTGAGCCGCATCCCGCTGCCGGTGTCCCCGAGAGCGCGGGGAACAACCTACCTTTCGTCGTCGGCGGCATCATCGTAATGGCTCAAATAAAGCTGCCGGTCATGATCCACCAAACCGAGTCGCATGCGGTCGAGCCATCCGGTTTGCCCAAGTACATCGCGCGGCATCGCTGGATTTTCGGCGAAATAAACGGTCGCCTCCACCTCGATACCGAGCACGCCCAAAGCAACTCGGTGCGCGTATGCGCGAAAGCCGCCCGTAACCGTAGAAATCCACATCGGGGCGCCTGACTCTACGACGATCCCGACCGTTTCCGCATGCAACCGCTGAAAAATGCAGAATGACGCCCCAGTGTCCACGCGCGCGAAGAAGTCGGTTTCCCGGTCGGCGTAGCGCAACGCCACTGGAAGGAGAATTCCTTGTTCGTCTTTGTATTGATACTCGATTCGAAAGTTGAGTTTCGGCACCAGCCTACCAGCCGCCCCAGGAAGCGGACTCTTCCGGGGCGATGCGATGCATCAGCGGCAGGTTGATCCCCTGGCTCTGCGCGGCGTGGAAAACGTCCATGCCATTCTTGCCGTGAGCGATCAACCGTCCTTTATGAAGGGCCACCCATTCGCCCATGAAAGCCGCGCGATTCCGATGCAACCACTCCAGATTGGCCGGGGCATCCTTGGCCAGTTCCAGCGACTTCAGATCCAGTTTTCCAGACTCAGGCATTGCAGCGTGCTCGTCTTCAAGGAGATTTTTCACAGCAGTATTGACCAGTTCGCTCGTGCTTGAATATTCCCCGCTTTGGACGCGGTCCAATACCATCCGCTCGATTTCGGGCTGCAGCGTGACATCCACGTATTCATTTTACGGCAAAGTGAGGATTCCGCTGAAGGCGATCAGTGATTCCGGAAGAGTGGGAGTCATCCGGCTGACGCGGAATTGGCCGTATCCTCGATCGCAAGCTGGTAGCGATTCGCCGACCGGATTGCGCGTTTAACCGGGAGGTCGGGAGCGTACTTGTTGACAATCTTCTTGACGGCAGCTTCGTCTCCCTGGCACCCGACGATTAACGATAACAACGCTGCAGGCGGCAGGGTGAGAAAGCCATTCCGCAAGAGTAGCGGGTGATCGGTAATGTCAGTGAATATGGGACATGTCAATCTGTACTCGTCTTCATAAGACCATTCGTCAGATTTGGCCTGAAGGATCTCCAGTTCCAGCTTTTCTCCCTGCAGAAGCCACCGTGGGTATTCCTGCTTATAGAACACTTTCTGCGCCTGAGAGAAGACGGAGTTGTCGGTCGAAAATTCGAGACAGACGCCAGTGTGCCCGGCTGCGTAGTGGGACCACATCAGATTTAAGGTAGGACACGGTCCGAGGCAATAAACGCGCCATTTCTGGGAGACAAGTTCCGTAACCTTAAGTCCGGCCCTTCGGACCATCTCCTTCAGGAGCGGCAGATCGCTTCGGAGGTCGTCATGCTTTGTCGCCTCGCGGTCCCCGAGCTGCCCCTCAATTAGCCACTGCGCCGTCTGTGCCCGTACCTGTGGATCATCCATTGCATCCATGTCGAAACATGGTTTGCAGTCCCACGGATCGTTGAAGTTGGCAGGGTCAGAGCAGAATATCCTTATTGTATAGCAACAAGTCGGCGAGGCGTTTTCGGTCGAATGTCTGATAGTGAAAGAGACGCATGATTCCGAGCTGTCTCGCGGTTACCGGGGCATGCTCCATTGACGTCAGATGAGGAACTGGTGGCGTAGCGTCAATCGTCATCGTTGTCGTGGGTTCGTTGTCAGCCAGTCGTTCACAAATATATCCACGTAGCCCTTTATCGTCTCTCGCACCACGACAGCGCTAACAGGATTTTGGTTTTTTGCCATCGCAGCCTGGACTTCAAGATCCATCATGTGTTCTTTTATCGGACGCCCGCTGGGCTCGTCACATTTGAGTCCAGAATCTCGGCTTTCCATCTGGCAATGATGTTCTGCACGGATTCTGTCTGCGCATTCTGCGCCAAGCCATACCTTAACCAGGACGCTGGACTTTGTGGCGGCGGAAGTGGCAGCGCGGCGTTTTCTTTCGATTCGGCCAACATCGGAGCGATGTGTTCATTTTGCTCCTCGTCCGTAATCGGAGAAGGATTTTTGGATCTTTCCTCGTACCACTTAAAATATGCTTCGGAAGCTGTGTATTTCCCCCGAGCGACGATATCCCGCTTCATATACGCCTCTTCTGTCAGTTCGACGATAAGCGGTACCGCAGTGGTTCCAGCGCCAACCCCAATAAACAGAGTGGGCCAATTCACGACAGATTTTTCATCGGGACCGAGGACGACAATCCCAGCCTGGCGCAACTTCAATTGCGTGTCAGATAGAATGGCCGCTTTATCGGCGTCCGTTGCGCCAGCCCAGACAAGAACCACGCGCACTGCGCCGATATTGTTAAGCGGTGAATTTTGCGCATGAGACGCCCCAGCGCCCATCGCGGCGGCAATGAGTATCAGAAAGCAGCGCACCTTTGCAGGATACACTTTTTGGGTTGGGACTCCCGATCATGGCAGAATCCGAAGTTCACTTTCGGTTCAGCGTGTTCAGCTTGCTCTGCGTAGATGAGGGAACTCCGAGACCCGGCCAGCGCTCCCGCACAACCCCCCGGGGGCAATATAAGCGCGACAGAATGGTACGTTCGTGATATGAGCGAGTGCGACGAATTGCTATTGGCTTTGGACGTGATCGTCAATCACCCTGACAGATTCATTCGCGAGCTCTGTGCCGAGACGAATGTCAGCATCGCAGGAGTGCCTCTGTGCCCTTATGGCACAGCTAGGTACAAGCGCGTTTCCGACGCCTCAGATCAGTTGAACTATATCGAGGTCGAACTCACCAATGGCCCCAACAGATTCACCGGGCGGCCTGTATGGGAGCGCAAGAGGGTCGATGGCAAATATGCGAGCGACATAGTCAAACAGTTGCAAGGGATCAAACAATGCCTTCAAAAAGACGGTGAAGGCGCAAATCAGCCATAATCCCAGCGGCTCTTCTTCCTGCACGGTGAACGATGCACGGATGCCGCGGTCGAATCTATCGAAATGGTCCGGGTGCTCGCAGCGGGCCGCGATGGCGGCGATTGTTTTGGCTTTGAGTTCAGGACCGGTTTTCATTTCATCTCCCACGAGGCCGCCGTCCGGTGCCACTGACACAGGCCGCGCACGGGGTGGTGGGGGAACAGCAACGGATCTGGGAACTGCCTCAAGCAGGTACGGAGCAAAGAGCGTCGAGTCGATAGCTTTTTTGAAAGGTGTTACCCGGTGTTACCCGATTCCATGTAAATTATTGAAAACATGGTAGCGCTAACGGGAATCGAACCCGACGGCTGCCGGTTTACTTCAGTCCAGTTGGGTCTAAGTGGTTTTGTTTTCAGTGCGGGTGGTATTCATGGGTGCTCCGAAACACCCCCACGGACTCCCGACGTCACAGCGCGGTCACAGCGCAGCCTTCGGCATAGGGGCCGCCCAGCTTCGGGAAGTCGCCTCTTTAGCCACGCGTCCCAGGCACGACGCGCTTTCCATTTAAGATCTCAAAGTGCTGGTACGGGGCATGTTCCGGCAGGTGCTCCAGCGTCTCGCAAACAAATGTTATCGCGCGCGCCCATCGCTCCGCAGCCCTGCGCCGGTTCCCCGCCGATCCCGTGATGACGATTTCATGAGCGAAGCCCGTCCGCTCCTCGTTGCCCTGCGGAATTATGATATTGCCGTCGGGAGTCCCTAGCCCGGTCTGATACGCGAGGTTCACAGTTGTCGGGAACAGCCTGATCTGCCAGCCTGTCGTGTCGGTGGGTACGACTTTGCTCCCGGCCAGAACGCGGGCCAGCATACCCGCCCGACCCTGCGCGGCCTGCAAACTGTGGCGACCCTGTTGATCGCGGGTCATGATGAGCATCGATGAGCCGATGAACGCCTTCGCCCACTCGAAAGGCGATTTGCGGTCGAGCGGCGAAACGCTCGTATGAGATGTGAAGATGTCGCCGATGGTGTTCAGTCGCCACAGCAGATTGTACAGAGGCTGCACGAGGTCGCGTCCGAATTCTTCTTCAAAGGCTTCCGTCTCGTTCAAAGCGCATGTGCGGCATTCACTCGCAGAGCGGATGTTTCCCAGCAGTGGATAGGGATAGAGGGCGCGATGTTCGCCAGCATCCACAAGCTGTTCGACCGACAGCCAATCAGGGATTTTCGAGTCCATTGGCGTTGGGGCGCGACTATTGTATTCTTCGATTCGGCGGAACCATGAAGGCTGCCTGCTCGGTGGCCTGTGAAGTCCCCGCGCTCACCATGCGCGCGACCTCGATCCAAAATGGCCCGACTGGCATGTGCCCGTACTTCTTGTGAGCGTAATCCATCCCGATTCCATGACTGTAGGCGATGAACGCCGATGCCAGGTATCGCGCGAGTTTCATCTCCGGGTCTGGCGTCGAGTCCGTCTTCTTGGCCATGTAAACTCGCCCTTCAGTTTAAGCCCTTGGGCTTCTCGCCGCGCGCTCGCTGCATGATGTCGTCCCAACACTGTGCGGCAGCGTGATCCTTGCCGCGTATCGCGTGGCTGTAGATGTCGGCGGTCGTGCGCACCGATGAATGGCCGAGGCGCGCGGAGACCGTCGCAAGATCCACTCCGTCGGCCAGCAGGAGGCTTGCGTGACTGTGTCGCAAGACGTGGAGACACGCTCCCTTGGGCAACCCCAGCCGTTGGCAGAGTCGCGATACCGTTGACGAAATCGAATTCGGCATTAGCGGCGATCCATCCGGGTTGGCGAAGATCAGGTCCAGATCGCTGCGGTAGTCCGGGCCGAACTGCCGACGAAACTCATTCTGGCGCAGCCGATGCGCGTCGAGGCAAGCCACCATTGACGGCGGCAACTCAACCTTTCGCGGCTCCTCCGTCTTCGTATTCTTGAACACCACCCCGTCCCTGGTCTGGCAGAGTGACCGATCGATCAACACGGTCATGCCCTTCAAATCCGTCCATCGGAGTGCGAGGATTTCACCGCGTCGTGCGCCCGTCGCCGCTGTCACATCCAGAAATACCGGGAGACACCATGGGCCGGTTGCACACTGAATCAGGCGATCCTGTTCAGACGGAAGCAGCGCCATTCCGATGCGCTTCCTCACCTTCGGAAGGTCACTGTGGGTGACGGGATTTGTCGCGGCCAATCCCCACTTGATCGCGCGCACAAACGCGGAGGACACCAGTCCCGCGACATTCCTGACCGTCTTCGGTTTCATCGGGCGCGGAGTATCGGAATTGCGCTTGTGCCCGCCGCTCTTGAGCAGCCGCGTCCATTCACGACTCAGATGAAGCGGCGTGATCTCGGTCATGTTCATCGCGAGCAATTCCGGCGCGAGGTAAGCTGCCATCTCGCGATACCGCTCAACGGTTTTCGGAGCCAGGTTTTCCTGTGCGTGCTGCGTCATGAACTCGCTGAGAAGCATTGCCAGAGTCGTCGGCATCGGCGCGGCGACGCCGCCCGTAGCAGCCTGCCTCACCAGTTCTTCTGCGCGGCGCACTGCTTCGGCGGACGTCGCCTCCTGCTTCGTTGCGAATCCGGATTCCGTTACCAGCTTTTGATTCTGGCGTGTCGATCCCGGTAAAGTGAATTGGTAGTACCAGGCCACCTTCCCCGACCGATACCTGCGTTTGTACACGGGCATGGCGTCACGTCACTTTACGCTCGGGTTCCCGCTGAAGTCCAGTCGGTAGCCCGCAGGTGCGCTCCCAGTTTTCGAAGGCGTGCCGGGTGACGATCCAGCGTCGCCCAAGGCGGATGGCGGGAATGATGCCCTGCTCCAGCATCGCGTAGACCGCGAGCCGCCCGACGGAGAGCCGGTCAGCAATCTCGGGGATCGACATCCTACTGCTCATATCTGAACCCCGGCTCTGCTCTGAATCCCGGCTCTGCGCTTCGAACACCAGCCCAGTTCCTTCAGCATCCGGTCCCGGACCTTCCACGGGTCGGCTGGGTGCCGTTCCATCTCGGCAAGCACGCTTACAGGCACAGGCTCACCCTCCGCGCGCCGCAGCTTATATTCATCCGGGATACCTGCGCCGTCGAGGTACCGGACGGGCAGGCGGTCGTGCCCAAGCGTGCGCAGCGCCTCCCGAATTTCCGGCCCGTCCAGATCGCTCCACAGACCGATGGTGATAACGCCGTCGAGTACGATTGCGCTGACGCCAGTTTGGTTGACCAGCGCTCGTGCACGGACCACAACCGGGTGCTCCGGGTCGAACGCCAGGCACGGGGATTCTGCTTTTTCGGTATCTACAGAACTGGTGACACAAGTGACAGAAGTACCCCTTGTGTCACTTCTGTCATTGTTTTCCGGTACCCCCAATCTCTCGCGCCAGGTCATGCCCCGCCACCCCCGAGAAGAGCTGGGTTGACTTCGACAACATCACTGGGGGGACGCCCGCCCGACGAATGCTGGCGGTCGATGCGGACGTAGCCATTCTGATCCAGCAGAAGGAGCGTCGGCGTCAGGGCCGTCACCCGTTTAAACAACGTCTGATGCGCCCGGAAGCAATCGCGCACAGTGAAGAAAGCGGAGCGTTGTCGAATGATCCATGAGACGATCCGTTCCGCCTTCCTGGCCTCGGGGTCGCAATCCATGAGCGCAAAAACAGCGCGGCAGTGCGGAATCAGCGCCACGGCGAGTTCGACGGCAGACACCACCGTGGGCTTCTCGATTGCCAGCGGTATATCCACGAAGCCCGCGTACTTCGCCATGTGGAAGATCGCGGCTATCCTCGCCGCAGCCCCAGGGAGTTTTGATCCCCAGTCCTTCAAATCCTCCAGGATTCCGCCATCGCGAAACTGCTGCTCCAGCCCGGTCTGAAGGTCTTTCCATTCACCGTGGGCTTCGGGCGTGAAGTGAAGGTGAAGCATCGGGTCCGGGTTATAGCCGAGAAGAGCGAAGATGCTGTTCCGGTATCGCGTCTCGATATCCGTCGGCACTGCTTTCGGGGTGAGCGCACGATACCCGAGTCGCGATTGTGGCAAGGCATAAAGGAACCGAGCGAGGAGGCCGCGTCCGCGAAAGCCCGGCTTGTCGCGCAACGATGCCAGCACATCCGGCTGCGGAGAAATGCCGACCGTGAGATGCGGCTTGTCGATGATGATGGGTGGCCTGGTGCGATCCTGTCTGTCCACCCGAATGGGCGATACAGAATGGCCCTTCAGCCACAGATCCAGGTTCGGGATGCCTTTTGAATAGCGGCCAGCCAGAATGTCGAAGATCCCGCCTTCGTCGGAGAAGATGGCGATTCGTCCGTGCTGCTCCTGCATCACGCCCGCCAACCTTTCCGGCGTGATGTCGTCACAGAAGAGCCTCGGGGTGGAGGGAACTTCCGGCAGTTCTCTCTCCAGCCCATGGATTTCCTGCTTCAGTGCGCTCGGATCGCTGCCTTTTCGGCCGGCGCTCTTCCTCAGACTCTCGATGCGGCTCTCCAGTGTGCGCCGCTCACTCAGTAGTCGCTTGCGTTCAGGTTCGATCCTCGCCGCTTCGATCCGCTCCCATTCCGCCAAAGGCGCAATCATGCGATTGACGATGGCAGTCTTCCGGTTGCCCGACTCCATCGCCGGACAACTGTACACATTCACCGGCTCCGTATAACCCGGCTCCGGCGAAACATCAGCCTTTGCCGCCACGCAGGAGGATGTCACCGCAAGTCCTATGAGCGCAGCCATCTCAAACGGAGTCTCCGTGCTCTCCGACACGGCGCGCGCCATTTCCCCCAGCCACACCGGCAGACAATGGGCGGGTATCGGGTCAGGGGCTTTGCGGCCAATCGGGATGATTTCCGGCCATCCGGCACTGACCTGCACTACGTCTGGCTCGTACCGCGTTACGCTCTGCACGATGGAACGCACTTCGGTATCTCCCAACGGAGGAGAGCAACGCTGCCGGTTCTCTTCGAGCAATGCGGCTTCGATGGCCTCCGGGGAAAGCCCGCGCCTCCTCATGGTCCCCGCCACCGATGTCAGCTTGTTGTTGCGCTCTCCGGTTGCCCACTTCCTGTCGTCCGGCGGCGCGTCCACGGGTGCGCCCTTGCGCGGCGCTGCGATTCGCGCCATGAGCCAGGCGGGGGTTTCCGCAGGAGTGAGGAGAGCTTTCGCCCCGGACGTCCCGTCCCACTCGTAGTTTTTGCCGCTGGCGTGCGCCGATGGCGGGGCGACGACATAGCCGCCATCGCCTTTCAGATCGACTCCCTGCGCCAGTTCCTTCGGCACCGGTCCTCCAGGATACCGAAGATACGTGTGCCGCCCGTCGCCACCCGTTGTGACTTCCGCCGTGTCCGGGATCGGCCCGACCCGTTCCATCAATTCGTTCCGATCTACGGGACCGCCGTTCCGCGGGTCAGAGTCAATCACCAAAAGTTGTGTGACGACGCCGGTGGGAATCCCAATGTTCGCGTTCGCCCACTTTCGCCACCATTCCGCGATCTGTTTCTTATCGGTCGTCGCCGACTTGAACCCATCGGATGTGCGCGGGTGTTTACCCTGCGACCGGCAGACCTCGTCGTCCGGGACCGCGCCGGGATTTTTTCCGCAGGAGCAGCCGTCCGGGGTCGGCGAATGAAGTGGAAACACTGGTATACCGTTGGAGCCGTACCAGGAAGCCGCCTTCTGCAAGCGTCTCTCCTGGCTCACTGAGTCCCCCTCAATAACTGCTCTACCGCTGCCAATGCCGCCGCCTGAAAATTGCGTCGCTTGTCGGGGCTGGTGAAATCAATCACCGGGGAATAGCTGGTCGAACCGTCATCTTTCGTGTATTGGCGCGACGGCAGCCCGATCCACCTGGCACCGTCTTTCTGGTGGAGCGCGCAATTGTGAATGACCAGCCCCGATGGTAAAGTAAGGGACAGAAAGCCACGAAGCGTGTTCTTTTCGTATGGCTTCCAGTTCGTCACTAAGAGTTCGCGATGCCCGCCGGTTGCCACGGCGGGTTTCTTGTTTTCAGGCACGCGCTATCGAACCTCCAGTGGTCGCAATGCCGCCGCCCGAAGGCACGCTGGCAACATACTCCTGGAGGTCGCGCATCGGATACCTGATCGAACTTCCGATGCGTATCCATCTGGGTCCGCCGCCGACAAGCCTCCAGCGACGGAGCGTCGAAACCGAGATATTGAGGAACTCCGCAGTTTGAAGATCGGTTAGTTGCTGTTGGCTGAGAATTAGTGGGCTTGCGTATGCAAGCGATTCGTTACCCATGCCCCGATGCTAAGAGGGAAATGGATGAAAAACTGCTACCGAATAAATGAGCCTTCGGTACCGAATAAATCGGATTTTTTCAACCCCTGCTTTTACGGGGCTTCTGGGCGCTCCGTGATGCTGGAGCAACCTGTTTTGACAGTTTCTTTCGGTATGCCTTGAGATGAGCTGGGACGTTCTTCACTTGCTGGGGCAGTGGAAACTTTGTGTTGTAGATCAAAACAGCTGCATCGCGGTTCGAGCCGCCCGACTCCTTCTTCTTCGCTGCCGCCGCCATTCGGTCATCGGGTATTGTCTGAGGCCGTCCTCGCTTGCGGCCCTTCCCGTGCAACGTCGCCGGGTTCGTCCCGTTCGCCGCCGGACCCGCGTCATCACGGGTCGATTTTTCTCCGCTCGGTTCCTCTGCGCCGGTCTGGTTTGCTTTGGAGAAGCCGCCTTCCGCCGCGTGCTTCCATCCTTCAGCCCGTAGTCTCAGAGCTGCGTGCGACAAGGCTTCGCCGGTGATCGCGCCAACGTGCCACACGGAAGCCCGATCCTTTTCGGGAATCTTCGTCCACGGGTTCGCCCCCATGACGAACAGTGCAAAACCCCGGTCCAGTTCTTGGCGCATCGGTTCCGCCAGCCATGGGTACTGAGTCAAACCGTAACGGACGAACCGAGCGATATCGGAGCGCAGTTCGGATTCAAATTCCTCAACTGAAGCGCACACGGCCAGGCACTCCCGCGCCACCAGATTGAATTGATGGACCACAACCTCCCGCAGAAGCTCCGCGTCGTGAACCGGCCCGCTCCTGCTCGCCTCACGCTCCAGCTTCGGCAGGTACTCCGCCAGAAACGCCGCCGTCTCTGCTTCCATACGGACAAGAGCATCCTTCGGCAGTTTGCCGATGATACCCGCCGCGTCTTTCCCCACCTTCTCCGGTTCGAAGGCACGGGCCAAGAGGTCCTCGCAGAACTCAGCTGATTCTTGGAACACATGCGGAATGCTCCCGCTTTCGCCAAGCGGAATATCGGAGAAATCGACCTGGCGATCCGCTTCCATAAATTGTCTGAACCGTGTTGCCGTTTCAAATACAAGGATCTGCTGGAAGCCTCTTTTTTCCTTTCGCATGAGGTCGAGCCATACCCGGTAGGGGGTCCCCGGTTCATTCAGCTTGCCCAGTAATCCGACCGCGCTTCGGGCCGCTTCCTTAAACAGCTTCCCTGCCTCCGCGCTGGCTTCTTCCGGGCTGTGACCTGTTTCGGAGCGAGAGAAAGTCCATCGGTCCTGGCGCGCGTCCCAGTCCGCCGAGACGTCGGGATGCTCAACTGCGCCTTGCTGGAATCTCGCGCGAACGTCTTCCCAGGTTGCTAAGCTTGACATCGCTCCCTCTGCGATCCCTGGAGAGAAATTGCCGCCAACCGGACAGGGTATCCGGCTTCTCGCCTGGCCGGGCTAGGCGGCTACAACGAGTTTAGCGGGGAATGTTTTCTGCCCCGTAGTTCGTCGGCGTCGGCTGTTTCGGCCCCCGCAGTCCGCTAAGGTCCCAGACAAAGTGTGCCGCAGGGAGGCCAGCGATACAATCCTCTCTTCATGAACAAGTGGGTACTTTTGAGATCTCTCCGCGTATGTTTGCGTGTCGCGATCTGGCCATTGGCACTCGTGTTCGTCGGTGGGTTTCCGATACGTCAGGGCGTGGTGCTCGGGCTGTTACTGGCGTTGTTGGCTTTCGCAATGACCGACAAGCCGGTTGCGCGCTTCATGCCTTACCGGATTTGGATCTCGCCCAACTGGTATCAAATCCTGACCGACTTCAATCTGATCGGCAGCCTCGAAGAGTGGCGGTCGATTCGAGACTCCGTCGGGTCTTCGACCGACCACTACAGCGTGTTGCGCGATGGCGTTCAGTTCACGGTCGTGCAGCAAGGCGGGCGCGAAGGCCCGCTCCCAGCATTTCACGGGGAGATTCATATCGCATGGCAGGAGGTCGGGGACTTCGATGCCGGAATGAACGAGGGGCACCCGCCCCTGATCTTCTGGAATCAACAACGGGTGTTCGGTACCGAGTTTGGCTTCAGTGCGGAGATGGCCCCGATACAGTTTGACAGATCGGGACTGATCCAAAAGGCGATGGAGGCCGGGTATCAGCCAGCCGGTTTTTTCATGGGGATGCACTGCACCTACACCGGCAATCCGCGTGGACCAAAGTACCGGCCCGGAGTACTTGGTGGCCTCGATTTTGGAATCGAGGTGCCGGACGGATGGTGGAAAAAGATTAAGGACTCATGCCCCCCAGTGGTGCGACTGGATGACTCGCGCGCAGGCTCCGTGCGGCTTACTCTTGCAACGCTTCCGCTCAGCGAGTTCACTGTCTATCGGGACTCGGGGGATCGGTGGACAAATGAGTACATCGGCAAAACAGGACCGCAGTTCAGAAAGCGAAGAGATGAACTGCGAGAACAGTTGGGCTGGAAAGGAAGCGGCCCAACATCCATCGAACACAGGTACTTCTATGTCGAACACCGAAGCATCTGATGGTCATTATCCAGGTGGCAGTCAGGCTTCAAAGAGGCGAGCTTGTGCGCACTTTCGGCGTCCAGCCCCGGATAAGATCTTGAGCTTCGGCAATCTGGGCTTCGGACATCGTCGATTTGATCCGGTCCCGGTTGATCTCTGCTTCCGCGTCACCCTGAGCCGCAGCCAGGCTGCACCACATATAAGCAGCCACCGGGTCTTTAGGTACGGCGTCGCCATTGGCATGAATCACGCCCAGGTTGTATTGAGCAGCCGGATACCCTTGCTCAGCAGCCGCACGAAATAACATCGCCGCCCGAGCGTGATCTGTGGCTACACCGTTGCCGTCCCAATACATCAAGCCCAGGTTATACAGCACACAGGCATTGCCCTGCTCGGCAGCTTTACGCCACCAGGTGACAGCCTCGGCTGAATCTTTCGGAACACCGTTCCCTGTCGCGTACAGTAGCCCCAAGCGGAACTGCGCTTCACTGTTGCCTTTCTCCGCTGCCTTGCGATACCAGCCAACTGCTTCTGACGGCTCACCGATATCGTTGTATGCCTGGCCTAAAAAGCACTCCGAGTCAGCATCGCCAGATTCTGCCACTTTTCGAAGCCATGCTAAGGCCTGAGCGTTATCTTTCGGAACGCCTTCGCCATTGTAGTAAAGGCACGCTATGGCTCGTTGAGCGGTTAGATCCCCGCGCTCAGCAGACTCGCGATACCACCGAGCCAAATCTGCAAGGTCAAAACCAGTGTGGGGTCTGAACAGGGTCGATGTCCTGAGCGCATCCTTCAGAGCGCAAATCGTGGAGGCGTCGGCGAAGAGGTTTGGAGAAGCGCATTGTTCGAGTTCGCGCAGGAGAGCATACGAAAGACCACGCAGATTGAAAACCTTCTCCCTATCGTCCAACAGCACGGCTACGTCCATCCAATATTCCGCGCCTCGCAGCAGAGCGAACAGTGTCTTGTTGGAGCTGTCCGTCGTGCTTTGCCAAACCTCTTCGATCCGGCGGACGCTTGCCTTGGCGCTGCCGTATATGGCCGACGCTTGAATGCCACGAGTATGATCCAGGAGCGCTCTCCCGCAGTTGGGTACGTGCTTTGTTGGTTTCAGCGCAGCCACTCTGTCAGCGCCAAGTGTGCCGATGAGATGGTCATAGTAGGCTGCGACCCCGCGCGCGAACTCCTCGCGTAGCGACTGCCTGGACAAAGGCAGAGACGCGATGAACTGAGTCAATGAATCCACGGGTTGATGGGCGAGCAACGTCTGCTCAATATCGGTCGCGGCGGCATTCTGACCACCGACCCCACGTTGCAGTATGCGCGCGACTGTCAGTTGTATCTTGCGGAAGTCCATTAGGATTCTCGCCCCGTGCCGCGCTCGCGCGATGCATCCCGGTCTCCCGCATGAACGAAGCCCAGCCCGATCCACGTCAGGGTCCTGATGGTTCCCCAAGGGAGGAAGAAGCCAAGCACTGGAAATAGGGGAATGAGAACGTAGGCCCAAATACCGGGCGGGTCAATTCGATGCACCTTGTCCCCACCAGAAGTTTCAATGTCCCTGACGTTAGCGACCGTCGCGTCACAGTTCCGGCCATCGAAGTAAATGGACTTAATCCCGCCCTCGCCATTCTTAACGCTCCATCCGTCTTCGGAGCCGCAGAGGGCGGCAAATTCGTCGTAAGGTGGCGATGCGCTCTCCGTGGCGGCTTTCTGCTCGAGCAAACTTCTGTAGGCTTCGAGTTGCTCGTTCGACAGATTGGCCAGAGTCTTTCTAGGCGGCAGCTTAACTCGCGGTTGAATCGGCTTTCCGTTCTCATCCCACGCTTTAAGCGATGCCCTGTCTGGCTGGACCGGAACGCCGCCAAATCGGTCACGCTTCCCTGCGGTGGCGCTTCTAAGAAAAGCGACCTCCTTTGCCACGACCGGAGACGAAACCAGCGAGTGAAAACTCTTGTACTCGGCCCGCTCCTTCAGCAGCGGTTGCAACTGGACATACGCAACAAGCGCGCCCGCGCAGGCCCCGAGCGCTCCGGCCACCAGCCCCAGGCGCCGCATTCCTTCACTGACATTCAATGGCGTCACTTTCCCTTATGCAGCGTGGCGCGCCATGCACGATGATCGTAATCACGGCGTTCGCTGGCTTGTCCTGTTCGTCGAATACTTGGCGCGCCGTGCGCTGAGGTTTCCACGCCCTTGATTTTACGCCCGTCCACCCATTTGCCCCGCCCGGCGAGCCCGGATTCCCTGTAAAGGGGAGGGTACCTTACAGGCACAGGGAGGGCATAGGGGGGATGCTTTTCGGCGCACGTCCGGCAAGTCTCTCGCCAAATCGAATCCAAACCTGCTGCACGGGTTGTGCCGGGGAGGATCGGCGCACGTTTCACGCCCCCAGGTTCAGCTTGATCGCGTCGTTCGGCGCGTGGGCCAGATCCTGTTTGGTCCCGAGGTACCGCTCCGTCGTCTGCACCGATGAGTGGCCCAGCAGCAACTGGATCTGTTCCACTTCGCCGCCGGCCGACCGACACAGCTTCGCCATCGTTCTTCTCAGGTCATGCGGTGCGATGTCCGGCAGCCCCGCGCCCGCAGCGTACGTCTTGAGCGTCTGCCACACCACCTTCTCACTCATCCGATCCCCGCAAACCTGATCGCCCCGATTGACGGGCCGGAACAAATGGCCCTCCGTTACGCCTGCGACCGCAGTCCATGCGTCAATCGCGCTCTTCACCCACGATGGCATCGGGATCGTCCGCACGCGCCCGTGCTTGCCGACAAGGTCCACGATGCACCAGCGGCTGTCCCGCTGCTGGACATGTTTCATCGTCAGATTCGCCAGTTCGGACCGGCGCAGCCCGCAGCCGAGCAGCGTGGCGAACATAGCCCGGTCGCGCAGCCCTTTCTTCGTGCTCGCGTCCGGGGCGTTCAGGAGCGCCTGCGCCTGCTGGAGCGAGAGCCAGTTCCCGACGCGGACCCCGTGCGCCCGGATGCCCTTGATACGGGCGATCCCCGACGCCACTTCCGGCGCGAGCAGGCCGTTGTCTGCCGCCTCGACCGCCAGCTTGCGGACGGCTGTGATTCTGACGTTGATCGAAATCGGCCCGAGCTTCCGGGCTTCGAGCGCCACCCGCCAGGCGGTGACCGTAGCTTTAGTGAAGCCCGCAGGCCGAGGCTCCTGCTGGAACCAGGCGATGAACTCATCCAGCCCGAGATTGTAAACCCGGCGTGTAATCGGGGAGGAGACGCTGTCCAGCACCAGCGACTTCAGTCTGTGCCAATCCGATGCTCTGTCTGCTACTGCCAGTTCGTTCATCATAAGTCCTTTCGTTCCCGTTATCTAGCAATATCGGAAGCTATCAGGACCTTAGCTCTG
>Ga0302320_10005070_pt1 | contig 29633 bp, 22 predicted proteins | sample Bog_T0_3_FD_202130 | JGI IMG/M metagenome (GOLD analysis project Ga0302320, IMG submission 202130) | Peat permafrost microbial communities from Stordalen Mire near Abisko, Sweden - Bog_T0_3 | ecosystem: Environmental > Terrestrial > Soil > Wetlands > Peat | place: Sweden: Abisko, Stordalen Mire...
CGACCTGTTCGTTACCGGCTGGGCCTTTTCCTTCTCCCTGCTGGGTATCCTGCTCATTCACGAGTTTGGCCATTACTTCGCCTGCCGCTGGCACGGCATTCGCGCCACGCTGCCCTGGGTGCTGCCCGCTCCCACTCTCAGCGGAACCGCCGGCGCCGTAATTCAAATCCGTACCCGCATTCCCAGCCGCGATGCCCTGATGGATGTGGGGGTTTACGGCCCGCTGGCCGGTTATGTGGCATCGGTGGCGGCCGTTGCGGTGGGCTTTGCGCTCAGCGTTCACTCCGCGGCCAACGCCCCGGCCGCCATTGTTCGCTTTGGCGGAGAACCGCTGACCATACGCCTGCTCCACGCGCTGCTGGTGCAGTGGGATCCAACCATCCCTCCCTTTGACCAGATCGCGCCTCACCCGGTTCTGGTGGCCGGCTGGATAGGCCTCTTCATTACCTCGCTCAACCTGATCCCCGGCGGACAACTCGACGGCGGCCACCTGCTCTATGCGCTCTCTCCGCGGGTGCATCGCGCCTTCACCAGCTTTCTGCCCATCGTGCTGTTTATCATGGGGGCGGTCTTCTGGGTTGGCTGGATGCTCTGGGGCATCTTCCTCATGATTCCGGCCATGCGCCACCCCAGGGTTCCACTGCAGACCGGACTGCACCGCGGTCGCATGATCCTGGGCATCCTCGGCATCGCCATCTTCCTGCTCTCCTTCACGCCCACGCCCTTTTACGACAGTTCGCTCATGCACTTCCTCCATGCCGACCCGTTCAGCACCGCGCCGAACTAGGGCCGCAAGCCTGCGAGTCGGCGGTGCCTCGCGAGCATTCGCGGAATTAGCAAAGAAATGGGCGTTGCCTGTTGCCTGGCGAACACCGCAACTGTGCGAATCGCCAGCGCCGCCCGCCTCACATCAGCCGGTTTCCCATCCTTCGCGTCCTTTGCGAATGGTGGGAAACCGATGTCGCTCGTACTTCCAGCCGAAGGCATTTGGCCGCACCGCAGGTGCTCACATCAGCCGCAGCGCATCCACATCCACAATCACGTTGCGCCGGGGAATGCCCGCGGCTTCCGCGTGCGCCAGCATTGCCCGCAGGGCCGCGTTCAATGCTTTGCGCGACGACGCCTTCAAAATCAGGTGGAAGCGGTAAGTGCCCTTGATGCGGGCGATAGGCGCCGTGCAGGGGCCCAGAACGCGCACGCCCTCCGGCGCAGCCTGCTGAAACCACTTGCCCACTTCGCCTGACCAGGCCACAGCTTCTTCCAGCTTTGCCGACTGGATCAGCACGTTGGCCAGTACACCGAAGGGCGGGTAGTGCATCCAGCGGCGGAACTTCAGCTCGCGCTCGGCAAAACTGACAAAGTCGTGCGTGCTGGCGGCCACAATCGCATAGTGATCGGGATAGTAGGTCTGCACCACCACGCGGCCCGGCGCATCGCCGCGTCCGGCACGGCCTGAAACCTGCGTCATCAGTTGGAACACGCGCTCCGCGGCGCGAAAATCGGGCATGGAAAGCGCATGATCGCAGCCCACCACGCCCACCAGCGTGATGCCGTGAATGTCGTGGCCCTTGGCAATCATCTGCGTGCCCACCAGCAAATTGATTTCGCCCGAGTGCAGCCGCGCCAGCAGCCGTTCCAGATCGTAGCGGCCGCGCACCGTGTCGCGGTCCATGCGCCCGATGCGCGCGCCGGGAAAAATCTCCGCCAGCCGTTCTTCCCCTTGCTGCGAACCCGCTCCGAGATAGTAAAGATGCTCGCTGTCGCACTTGGGGCAGCGCGCGGGAACGGTGCGGCGGAATCCGCAGTAGTGACATTCCAGCCGCTGGCCGGCACGCGCCAGGTCGGCCTCTTCGGCCGGCGGCTTGTGGTGCGTCAGGCTGATGGCGCAGTTCTCGCACTCCAGCTTTTCTCCGCAGGCGCGGCAGATCACGGCAAACGAGTACCCGCGCCGGTTCAGCAAAATCAGCGCCTGCTCGCCGCGGTCCAGAGCCTCGCGCGTCTGCTCGACCAGGGCTCGGGAAAAGAGCTGGTCCTGGCCCGTCTCCTGAAATTCGCGGCGCATGTCGATCAGTTCTACCTCCGGCAGAGGCCGGTTCATCACGCGGTCGCGTATCTCGATGCGCGTGTACTTGCCCTGCGCCGAGTTCTGCCAGCTTTCCAGCGACGGCGTGGCCGAGCCCATTACCACCACCGCCCCGGCCAGCTTGGCGCGCATCACGGCCACGTCGCGGGCGTTGTAGCGGGGCGTCTCTTCCTGCTTGTAACTCTGGTCGTGCTCCTCGTCCACCAGGATCAAACCCAGGTTCGGCGCGGGCGCAAAGATGGCTGAGCGCGTGCCCACCACGATGGGCGCTTCGCCGCGGCGAATGCGCCGCCACTGCTCGCTGCGTTCCTCCGGCGTGAGCGCGGAGTGCAGCAGCGCCACCTTCTGGCCGAAGGCCTGGTCCAGCAGCCCTGCGGTCTGCGGCGTCAGGCCGATCTCGGGAACCAGCAGAATCGACGCCAGCCCGCGGTCCAGCGCCTGCTGCATGGCAGCCAGATAGACCGCCGTCTTCCCCGACCCCGTGACCCCGTGCAGCAAAAATGGCTTGAATCCCCCAAGAGCCGCCGCCAGGCTGGCCAACGCCTCGGTTTGCGGTTCGTTCAGCCGGAACGGCTCCGCGACGGGCAGCAGGCCGCCCAGGTGGAAGACGGCGGGCCTCTCGTCGATGCGCACCAGCCCTCGCCGCACCAGCGTTTGCAGCGTCGAGCTGGGCAGATCGCGCTTGCGCAGCTCGGCCAGCGGCAGTTCCCCGGCGCAGGCCGCCAGCTCCGCCAGAATCGCCTGTTGCTTCTGGGTGAGATTGGGCAAGCGGGCCTCGGGAACCAGCACCGCAAAGCGCTCCATGCGCCGGGCGTCGCGCTCCGCGGCTGCGGTCTCGCGGGCAATCCATTTCCTGCGCACCAGCCCGGCCAGAACCGGCAGCGTGGCGGCGGTCGCGGTGCGCAGCGTGGAGACTTTGACCGGCTCGCCGGAAGCCAGACGGGAAAGAACGCGCTGCTCCAGATCCTGATCTTCTTTTGATACCTTGCCCCGCCGTTTCATCCCGGATGCCCCGGAGCCGGATTTCAGAATCTGGGAGTTTGCCGCCTCCCGCTCCACGCTGTTGGCCAGCACATCGCGCCCCAGGTCGGTAATGCGGTAGTAGACCGTGCGCCGCACCTCGGCCATAAGCGGCAGCATGCCGCGCAGAACCTCGCCCAGCGGCGCCAGGTAGTACTGCGCCATCCACTCGGCCAGGGTGAGCAATTGCTCGTTCAGCAGCGGTTCATCGTCCAGTACGGCTTCAAGATAGCGGACCTCGAAGTCCGCCGGCGCTTTCACGTCCAGCGCGGTAACCACCCCGATGAGCTTTTCGTTGCGGAACGGAGCAATCACCCGCGCGCCGCGCTGCGGAAGCTGGCCCGCGCGCACCGCGTAGGTAAAGGTGCGGTCCAGCGGAACGGGCAACGCGACTTCGCAGCAGACGGGCATGGGAGGCAACTCCCAGTGTAATGGGATGGCCTTTAAGCTGGTTCCGGCAAGCGTACCCGGAAGACCGCATCCGAATTCAGCCCGGGGATAGCCGCCCGCCAAATCCACTGAAACTTGCTCTTTCCCAACTTGCGATGAAGTGAAATACTCGCAAAATGAACCTTGACCGGAGATTCACCGCGATTTTTACCGTGCTCCTGGCAGCGCTCGCTGCCGGCGCCGTGCAAATGCCAGCCCAGCAGCCTGCCGCCGACCCGCTTCATGCCTGGGTGCAGGGAAGCGATCCGGCGGCGCTGGAAGCGTGGGTCAACGCGCGCCTCGACGAGGAAAAGGCCGACGTGGCGAAGCTGGTTGCGGTGCAGGGGCCCAGGACGCTCAAGAACACGCTGCGGCCCTTTGACGATGCGGCGAATCAACTCGCTCTGGCCGGCAACAACGCGTACCTCATCTACTCCCTGGCCGATGCGGCGCCCATGCGCGACAAGGGCCAGGCCCTCGCGGCGAAGGTCTCTTCCGCCTTCACCGACCTGAGCCTGAACCCCGAAGTCTACCGCGCCTTGTCGGCGGTTCCCTTGCCCGCCACCGACCCGGCCGCCCGCCAATACCTGGAGCACACGCTGCTGGAGTACCGGCTGGCCGGCGTGGACAAGGATGAGGCCACGCGCACAAAAATTCGCGGCCTGCAGGACAAGATCACCGATCTTACCCTCACCTTTGGCCGCAATATCGCCGACGGAACGCTGACCATCAAGGCCACGCGGGCGCAACTCGACGGGCTGCCCGCCGACTACATTACACGGCACAAGCCGGCCGCGGACGGAACCTATACGCTCACCACCGACGAGCCCGATGTGCAGCCGGTGTTGACCTTCGCCGCCAGCCCGGAGTTGCGGCGCAGCGTGTTTGTCACCTACAACAGCCGCGCCTATCCAAAGAACATCCAGGTCCTCAGGGATCTGCTGACGGCGCGCCAGGATTTGGCCTCCGCGCTGGGCTATGCCCACTATGCGGATCTCGCCACGGCCGACCAGATGATCGGGTCGGCGGCCAACGTCAAGCGCCTGATCGATGAAGTGGACCAGGTCTCCCGTCCCGCGGCCCGCCGCGAATACGAGCAGTTGCTGGCCTTTGCGCAAGGCCGGCAGCCGGACCTCACCGGCATCAGCCAGGCCGACGCAGGCTACTGGGGTGAGCAGTACCGGCGCGCGCAGTTTGATTTCGACGCGCAGAGCGTGCGCCCTTACTTCCCGTACGCCCAGGTGCAGGCGGGAATTCTCAAGACCGCCGCGCGGCTGTTCCATGTCTCCTTCAAGCAGGTCACCGGCGCGGCCGTGTGGGACCGTTCCGTGGATGTCTTCGACGTGTACGACCAGGCGCCGGCCACCAAGGGCAAGCTGCTGGGGCGGATTTATCTGGACATGCATCCGCGCGCGGGCAAGGACAAGTGGTTTTCCAGCGCGCCCGTGGTTCCCGGCATCGGCTCGCGGCAAAAACCCGAGGGCATGCTGGTCTGCAACTTCTCCGGCGGCACGGCCGGCGATCCCGGCCTCATGCAGTACAGCGAGGTGGTGACCTTCTTCCACGAGTTCGGCCACCTGATGCACCACATCCTCGGCAGCCAGGGTTCGTGGTCCGGAGAAGGCGGCTTCAACGTCGAGGGCGACTTTGTCGAGTCTCCCTCGCAGATGCTGGAGGAGATGTTCCACGACCCGGCGATTCTGCAATCGTTCGGCAAAAATTACCAGACCGGCGAAGTCATTCCGGCCAGCCTGATTGCCAAAATGAATGCGGCCAGCGCGTATGGCCGCGGACGCTGGTTGCAGGGCCAGTTGTTTGCCACCTCCTACTCGCTGCAGGTGCATGACCAGGCCCCCGCGGCAATCGACTTTGATGCCCTGTTAGATGCCGACATCAAGCGCTTCAGCCAGTTCACGCCGGTCGAGGGAGATCGCTTTTACACCTCGTTCACCCATCTGACCAGCTATGCCTCCAACTACTACACCTACGTGCTCGACAAGGTGATTGCCATCGACTTCTTCTCGCAGTTCGACAAGAAGAACCTGCTCGACGGGCCGACGGCCATGCGCTACCGGCGCGCGGTGCTGGAGCCGGGAGCAAGCAAGCCGGCCGCGCAACTGGTCAAGGATTTCCTCGGCCGTCCGCAAAATATGGACGCGCTGAATATCTGGATGAACCAGGAATTTCAACCCGCGGCGGCAGCCAGCAAGTAACTTCCGCGTTTTCGCCGATTGCAAACCGGGCCGGGCGCAGTAAAATTCATTGTTGATGACACCCAAATCCGTTTCGACCAAAAAGTCCGCCCGTATTGTCAAGCCGCGCGCCGTGTCCAAACCCATCCGGCCCATCACCATGACCATCGACATCGGCGGGTCGGGACTGAAGGCCATGCTGCTGGACGCGGCCGGCAAGCAGGTCAGCGATCGCCAGCGCGTGGCCACCCCGGCCGTGCCCACGCCGAAAGCGGTGCTCAAGAGTCTCGACCAGTTGCGCAAGCTGCTGCCCGCCTTTGATCGCGTCTCGATCGGCTTTCCCGGCGTGGTCAAGCATGGCTGCATCTACCTTGCCGTCAACCTACATCCTTTGTGGGCCAAGGCATTTCCCTTGCAGGCCGAACTGGAAAAGCGCTGGAAGAAGCCGGTGCGCGTGGGCAACGACGCCGACGTGCAGGGCTACGGAGCCATCCAGGGCGAGGGTGTGGAGTTGACGCTCACGCTCGGCACCGGACTGGGGGCTGGGCTGTTCACCGATGGCCGCCTCGTGCCCGGCCTCGAATTCGGCCACCATCCCTGGAAAAGCAAGACCTACGAGGACTACCTGGGCCGCCGCGGCCTGGACAAGTTCGGTAAGAAAGCCTGGAACAAGTTCCTCCTGCAAGCCATTCTGGAGACCCAGAAGCTGTTCAACTGGGACCATCTCTACCTCGGCGGCGGCAACACCAAGAAGATCACCTTCATCCTTCCCAGAAACGTCAAGGTCGTGCCGAATACCACCGGCCTTCTGGGCGGCGTGGCGCTCTGGCGGGAGTGGAAGTAGCCAGCGCGCAGAGTTTCCTCTTGACTTTTAATTCGTTTATAAACGAGAATAAGACAAGTGTACGAGATTCGCCATTACCTCACGCAGAACGATAAAGACGTGTACATGGAATGGCGCCGGCAACTCCGCGACACCTAGGCTAGGATCGCTGTCGATCGTAGAATCAACCGGGTAGAGCTAGGCAACTTTGGCGATCACCGGTTTTGCAGGGATGGAGTCTGGGAGCTTCGCATCGACGTCGGGCAAGGCTATCGCGTTTATTACGCCATCGCCGGAACTCAGCTAATTCTTCTGCTTTGCGGAGGCGATAAGCAAACCCAGGATGCGGATATCGACCGGGCCTGTAAATACTGGTTGGACTGGCAAGGGAGGCGCTAGCGATGAAAGACAGAACCCACGACGAAGCCATGGTAGAGCTGCTGAAGCAAGATCCCGCCTACGCAGTTGATCTGCTGAACAGCATCCTCGAAGACGGCGAACAGGGCGAGTTGCTCATTGTCCTGCGCCAGATGACCAAAGCCTTTGGCGGCGTGCAGGACGTGGCGGAAAAGGCACACCTGAACCCCACCCAGCTCTACCGCACTTTATCCGAACAAGGAAACCCGGAACTCCGCAGCCTAAGCGCCATCCTCAAAGCCATGGGCCTGCGCCTAGCCGTAGAAAAAGTCCGTGCCGCCTAAGCCAAAGCAGATCGCCATCAGAACCGTTCCGCAATGAGCTGCAAAGATGAATCCCTTGCGCCAGCCCTTGCGGCCAGCCCTCTTTCGATGCACAGTCACCCGGAAGCCGCATGGCGTATAGTAAGTTCCCGTATGCGCTTGCCGTCAAAAACGAGCAGCCCCTCGATGAACAAATTTCGATCCAGCAATCGTTCTCTGAGCATCCCCGGCTCGCTCGCTGGATGGGCACTTGCGGCGTTCCTGTGCTTCGGGCTGCATGCTCCCGGTTTCGCACAGCCCGGCCGCAGCGCCGTCGTACTGCAAAAGGAGCTGCCCGATGCAATGGCGACCCCGACGTCTGGCCTCGAAACGCAGATTGCTCAATCTGGGAGCGGAGAAGCTGCAGAGGAGCAAGAGGGTGGTATCGTTGGCAGGAATCCTTTCGAAGAGTCTCCGGAGAAACTGGCGGAGCGGATGAAACATCGATTTACATTCGCTCCGGGAAGAATCTCCGTGAAGGCCCCTGAAGGAAGTGTCCCGATGGGGAACCCGGTTCAGATCACGCTCTACTTTGCCCCCGGAACGCTGGTGGGATTATTTTCGGTTCAACACAGCATGAAAAACATCGTTTTTCAAGGCGGACGATATCCCAAAATAGTGAGCGATGAAGGCAACACCAAGATCGTCGAAGTCCTACCGGCGCAACTGGGGCCTGTCGATATCGAGTTTGATGCGACTTACTCAGACAACGCCGTAGCCAGACAAACCATACGTCTTAACGTCGTTCCCTCCGCCACAGGTCTGAAAAACTTTGCGCTGAACTCCGGATATATAGGATCCACACTTGTCCTGGAAGACAAAGCAGAAGATCGTGAAATGCGGATTGTTCCGTCTGTGCGGTATCAAAGCTTGGAGTACCCAATTCACATATACAGTTGTGAACAGATTAAGTTCTCCATTGAACAACCTAACGATGAAAGCGAACCGATCATTGAGTTCGATAAGAACTGCATGGTTCATGCGCTCCATGAAGGAAAAGCTTATCTTGTTGGTGACTTTGACGGTGTAAAGAACAGGATTCTGATAAGGGTCTACTCCAAGGAGGATTCTCCCCCCTGGTTCCGTAGGGCAATTCCATAGCTGCGTTCCCCCGCTCCCATCCCATTTTGCAGATAATTACAGCTCCCGCGCGCACAATTGAAATTGGAGGTGGAAGGCCGCCATCATCCCGCGCCCTCCAATCGCACCCATGAAGAACATCACCGTCACCGTCGACGACGAACTCTACCGCCATGCGCGCATCTGCGCCGCCTATCGCAACACCACGCTCACCGAGCTCGTTCGCAGTTTTCTTTTTGAACTTGAAATCGAACCCGGGCGTCATGCCCAAACCCTGCGAAACCTGCTCGCGGAGCACGAAAATGCCTGAATTACGCAATGAATACGCGCTGAAAACGCACTTGATTTACACGTAACTCACAGACGCGGCTTGGGTTAGAGGAAAAATGGGCGCACCCACCCCCCCCTGCGCTGTGAAACTGTGAAAATGTGAGGGGAATCAGCCGCTCGGTGGCTCAGCTCTTGCCCGGCGCTTTCAGCCCCAGTTCCTTCATCGCAATCTGCAGATCGGCCCAGGCTTCCTTCTTCTGCCGCGGGTCGCGCAGCAGGTAAGCCGGGTGATAGGTAACGATGAGCTGCGTGCCGCGGTAGGCGTGAACGCGCCCTCTCAGCCCGGCCAGCGGCTGGCGTTGGCCCAGCAGGTACGTCGCCGCCGTGGCGCCCAGCGCCACCAGCACCTGCGGCCGCACCACGTCGATCTGCCGGAACAGAAACGGCGTGCAGGTATTGGCTTCTTCCGGTTCCGGCGTCCGGTTGCCTGGTGGCCTGCACTTCACTACGTTGGCAATGTAGACTTCTTCGCGCTTCAGTCCCATGGCCGTAATCATGTTGTTCAGCAGTTGCCCGGCCTTGCCCACAAAAGGCAGTCCCTGCGCGTCCTCGTCGGCGCCGGGGCCCTCGCCCACAAACATCAGGCGCGCGTTGGGCGAGCCGTCGCCAAAGACCAGCTTGTTGCGGCCCGTGTGGAGCGCGCACCGGGTGCAGTCGCCCAGGTCGTCGCGGATCAGTTGCAGCGCGGCGGCGCGGTCCGCTGCGGGAACGGCGGCGCCAATTGCGGGTGCGGCAGAGATGGGCTTGCGGGGAGCGATGGGATGGTCCTCCTGGTATGGGTTGGTTTCGAGCGGGACCCGTTCCCCGGCTGCGATCTCCGGTTGAGGTTCGTGGTCTCTCACCCTTTCGTCCAATTGTGGGCGCTGGGTTGCGGCGTCCTGGGTTTCAGCCTCGCCGGATTCGAGAGTCAGCAGGGCGGGATCAACGGGGCGGCGGTAGAACTCCGTCAGGCCCAGATCGCGATAGAAGCGGACGCGCTCCACCAGTGCTTCGCGGGTTGCCGGGTCAAGCGGACGCGCCAATTTCCTTACTCCACAATGCAATGCGTTAGGCCAAATGCATTAGACCACGGTGACAGGTTTCAATCCACTACGCCCTGCCGTCACTCGACGATAAGCTGCCGGCGGGCAGCGGGCGCAGCCGTCTCATTCAGGACGTGGTCCTGCCTGGTTTTCTGGTCTTCATGCTCGCCCAACTCCACAACCATCGAACGCGGGCGGCGCAGGGTGAGAATCTCGTCCAGAATGCGATCGGCAAGCTTGCGCTTGTGCATCTCCGGCAATTCGATGGAGGTGGTGAGGGTCAGGAAGGTGGCCGCGTTCACGTCCGCATCGATGCCCACGCCGTCGGCGGCAACACTGTTGGCCACAATGGCGTCCACGCCCTTGCGCAGCAGTTTGGCGCGGCCGTTCTCCACCGGGTTCTGCGTTTCCGCGGCAAAGCCGACAATGAGCTGCCCGGGACGGCGGCGGCGCACCACCTCGGCCAGAATGTCGTCCGTAGGCGCAAGCTCCAGGGTGAGCGGGCCAGAGCGCTTCAGCTTCTGCTCGGAGACGTTGACCGGGCGGTAATCGGCCACAGCGGCGGCCTTGATGACCATCGTAGCCTCCACCATGCGTTCCAGGACGGCCTTGCGCATCTGCTCGGCCGTGGTGATCCTGATCAGCTCGCAGTTCGGCGGCGGATGTAGCGTTGCGGGACCGCTGATGAGAATGACCCTGGCGCCGCGGCTGTGCGCGGCCTCGGCCAGCGCGTAGCCCATCTTGCCGCTGGAGCGGTTGCCCAGGTAGCGCACCGGATCCAGCGCCTCGCGCGTGCCTCCGGCGGTCACCAGCACCACTTCGCCGGCCAGGTCGTGACAGCGGCCCAGGGCGTTGAGCACCATGTCGGCAATGACCTCGGGCTCGGCCATGCGCCCGGCGCCCACCATGCCGCAAGCCAGCTCTCCGGTGCCGGGTTCCACCACGCGGACGCCGCGCTGACGCAGAATTTCCAGGTTGGCCTGCGTGGCCGGATGCTCCCACATGTTCACGTTCATGGCGGGAGCCACCAGCACCGGAGCCGGGGTGGCAAGATACATGGTGGTGAGAAAATCGTCGGCAATGCCGTGGGCGAATTTGGCCAGAATATTGGCGGTGGCCGGGGCCACAACCAGCGCATCGGCCCATTGCGCTTCGCCGATGTGCTCAATGCCGTTTTGTTGGCTTGCGGCTTCTCTGGAGCCTGCGCCCCAATCGTCCCAGAGGCTGGTAATCACTTTGTGGCCGGTGAGGGCGGCAAAGGTAAGTGGCTGGATGAACTTGCCCGCGGCCTCGGTCATGACCACGTGGACTTCAAGGGCCTGGTGCTGCAGGGCGCGTACCAACTCGGCCGCCTTGTACGCGGCAATTCCGCCGGAGACGCCCACCGTTACTCTCATGCAACGATTGTAGCCGGTTTCCTGTTTTGAAGTCCTAGGTCAGCAGGATGGGGATAGCCGGCCCGTCGATCAGCGGCTTCACCACCGGTAGCTCGGTCTTGACGTAGGAAATCTTCCCTGCGTCGATCTCATCCTGCGCAATCCGGCAGGCCTTGGTGGACTGCGTGTGGACCAGCGCGTGCGCGCCGCTCTGAATCTGGCGAGCGCGGCGGGCTGCGACCAAAACCTTGCGGTAATTGGAATCGAAACTAGTCTCAATCGTCATCGGAGTCCTCCTCGAATTTCAGTTGCTGCTGGCCGGTAGGACCAATGATGCCAAAGGCCTCCAGCACTGGTTTAAGCCGCTCCTGCGAGTTGAACTGCAGGCAGGCCGCGGCAACTTCCAACACCCGGCGCGAACGGTAGGCGATGGTTTCGCCATTGCGGTAAAAGCGCTCGGCCAGAACTATGGCCTCCAGTTGCGCAACCGCCCGGTCCAGAATGTCGTTGACCAGAATATAACCGTACTCGCGATAATTCTCAATCTCCTTGCTGGCTTCGCTCAGCCGCCGGTACACTTCTTCTTCAACAACCACGCCCTCGGCGCGGCTGCGATTGCGCAGCCTGGTCCGCAGCACCCTGGGGTTGGGAGGCATAATAAAGATGCTCACCGCCTCGGGCGTTTTGGCGCGCACCTGCGCGGCGCCCTGAACGTCGATGTCCAAAAGCAGGTCGTACCCCTGGGAACGCGCCTCTTCCAGCGACTGGCGGGCGGTGCCGTAGAAATTGCCGAAGACCTCGGCGTGCTCCAGGAAGACGCCAGCGTCGATCATGCGCTGAAACTCCTCGCGCGAGGTGAAGTAGTACTCGCGCCCGTGTTCCTCTGAGCCGCGGGGAGCGCGCGTGGTCCAGGAGATGGCGAACTCCACGCCGATCACCTGCTTGCGCAACTCGCTCACCAGCGTGCTTTTGCCCGAGCCGGAAGGCGCCGAAATGATAAAGAGAATTCCTGCCACGTTTGCTTGTCCTCGTTGTCCGGCGTATCAGCCTTGAATCCCTGCGTCCCTCCCTTTCCGCGTCCGCCGCGGCGGACTGAAAGACGGGGACGCCCTTCGTGCTTCCGGTGATTCTATTCCAGGTTCTGAATCTGCTCGCGGGCTTTTTCGATCTCTGCCTTCATGGCCAGGCCCAGTTCGGTAATGCGGGTTCCCTTGCCGCCTACGCCGCCGGTCTTTGAGAGCAGCGTGTTGGCTTCGCGGTTCATCTCCTGAAGCAGAAAATCCAGCTTCTTGCCCACTTCGCCGCCGCCCGCAAGCAGCTCGCGGAAGTGGCCGATGTGGGTGTTCATGCGCTCCAGTTCCTCGGCAATGTCGCTGCGCTCGACGATGACCGCAACTTCTTCCAGCAGGCGCTGCCGATTGAAGTCGGCCCCGGTGGCCGCGGTAAGCCGCTCGGTGAGCCGCTCCTGGTAGCGCTGTTCAATCTCGGGCCGCAGCACGGCAACGCCTTCCACTGAGATCGCCAGCCGGTCCAGCGTAGCGTGCAGAATGGCCTCCAGCGCCTCGCCTTCGCGCGCGCGCATGGTCTTCAACTCCTCAAGCAGCGGCACCATCTGCTGCCGCACGCTGTCTACCAGGGTGGTCAGGTCCTCGTCGCCGCGATCGTCGCTGTGCAGGGCGCCGGGCAGGCGCAAAACCGCGTTCAGATCCGGTTGCCCGCCCAGCCCGTACTCCTCGCGCGCCGCGGAAAAAGCGGCAAGATAGCCGGCCACTAGCTCGCGATTGTAGCCGGCCTTCTGCTGCGAGGTGCGATCCAGGGAGAGCGTCAGGTCCACATGGCCGCGGATAAGGTTGTCCTTGAGAGCCTTGCGCAACTCCATCTCCACGGCGTCCAGTCCGGAAGGAAGCCGCAACTGCACGTCTAGAAAGCGGTGATTGACGCTCTTCACGCTGAGCGTGTAGCTGAGCTGATCGTGGACGCAAACCTGTACGCGCGCAAACCCCGTCATTGAATAAATCGGCATGTCTTGCTACTCCTGTGCCCCGGCAATGATCACCGGCACTTCGTCTGCTGTATCGGCAACCTGATTCTCGGCCATGTCCATGAATTGCAGTTGGTAGAGCCGCTGATAGGTGGGCGATGTCGTCAGCAGCTCTTCGTGGGGGCCGATGGCGGTAATGCGGCCGTCTTCAAGCACCGCGATCCTGTTGGCGCGGCGAATAGTGGAGAGCCGGTGGGCGATGACCAGCACGGTGCGCCCCTGCATCAGGTTGCCCAGCGCGATCTGCACCAGCGACTCGCTCTCCGCATCCAGAGCCGAGGTGGCCTCGTCGAGAATCAGTATCGGCGCGTCTTTGAGGATGGCGCGGGCAATGGCCATGCGCTGGCGCTCGCCGCCGGAGAGCCGGAAACCCTTTTCGCCGATCACCGTGCCGTAGCCCTGGGGCATGTTCATGATGAAGTCATGGGCCAGAGCGTTCTGGGCGGCCTGTTTCACCAGCTTCAAGGGCACGTCGGGCTGGCCATACGCAATGTTGTTGCGCACCGTGTCGTTGAACAAAATGGTCTCCTGCGTCACCTGCGCAACCTGGCGGCGCAGCGAACCCAGCGTCAAATCCCGCAGGTCGAGGCCGTCGATGAGGATGCGGCCGGAGGTGACGTCGAAGAAGCGCGGAATGAGGTTGGCCAACGTGGACTTGCCGGCGCCGCTGGGGCCCACCAGCGCCAGCACTTCGCCGGCGCGCACTTCAAGATCGATGTTGTGCAGGATCTGGTGCTCGCCCTCTTCTGTCGAATAGGAAAAGCCCACGTTCTCAAACTGCACGGCCTGCTTGAAACCCTTGAGCGTGAGCGCGCGCGGTCGCTCCTTCACGTCGTCCTCGGTATCGAAAAATACAAAGATGGACGAGGACGCACCCATGGCCTGCTGGAAGCTGTTGTAAAAGTAAGCGAACTTGCGCACCGGATCGTAGAGCTTGAAAAGCAGGATGATGAATGCGCCGAACAGTCCCATGGTCATGCGGCCGTGCATGATTTCATTGCGCCCGATGAAAAGGAACATGGCAATGGCGATCGCGCCGATGGTATCCATCAAGGGCGAGCTGATGGACTGGATGCGCACGCTGCGCAGGTTGGCGCGGAACAGGCGCCTTGCCGCCTCCTTGAAGCGCAAGATCTCCCAAAGTTCGGTGCTGAAGGCCTTCACTATGCGGTTGCCGGTGACGGTTTCATGCAGGATGTTCTGGATTTCCGCCAGCTTGTCCTGCCCGGTGCGGGTGCGGGTGCGCACTTCCCTGCCAATCTTGCGCGACGAAGTGACCACCACGGGAATGAACAGAAGCAGAGCCCAACTGAGCTCGCCGCCCAGGCGGATGACGAAGACCAGCCCGACGGCGAAAGTGAAGAACTGCTGCAGAAACTCGCCGATAACCGAGCTGACCGCGGTTTGCACCTTGTCCACGTCGTTGATGAGCGTGGAAAGAATCGTGCCCGTGGCGTGCTTATGAAAAAAACTCGAGGAGCGCCGCAGCGTGGCTTCGTAGAGGTGGTTCCGCAGATCGGTAATCATGCCGAAGCCGGCATAGTTCACCAGGTAGGTGCCCAGGTAATCGCAGAGGCCTTTCACCAGGGTGGAGGCGATCAGGGCAAAAGCCACCACAACCCAGGCATTGTGCATGTGCAGGAAATGGGGAATCAGGCTCCGCAGATCAAAGTGCCACCGGCTGTTGGCAAGGCCCAGAAGGATGGGGCCTTCCGGCGCATCGGGCCTCAGAACCTGGTCGAAGATGGGCTGCAGCAGGAGAATGCGAAAGGTCTCAAGCACCCCGACCAGGGCCAGTAGCAGAACTCCAGGGAACCACTGGAACCAGAACGGAAGACCGTAGCGGATCAGGCGCAGGAAGTTCTTCATGCCGGTTGGCCTGCCTTGCCTATACAAGTACCGCTGATACAGGTGCCAGAGAGTGGACTGGCGTGGGTGAAAAACTCCATTCTCGTATTGTATCCGGGTCTGCCTGGCCCGGGTCTGCCTGCCCGATTGCTATCATTACGGCGTGACCCACTCCGCACCCAGAGACATCCCGCGCGCCTTGAGCACCATTTTCCTGGATCGCGATGGGGTTTTGAACGAAAAGATGCCGGAAGGGACCTATGTCCGCTCCGCGGCGGACTTTCATCCCCTGCCCGGCGCCGCAGAGGCAATCAGCAAGCTGAATAGGGCAGGCGTGCGCGTGGTAGTGGTCTCAAACCAGCGCGGCATTGCCCGGGGACTCTACACGGCCACCGATGTGAACGCCATCCACACGGCCTTTCAGAAGTATTTGGAAGGCTTCGGAGCCCGCGTGGACGGATTCTACTTCTGCCCGCACGACAAAGAGCAATGCAACTGCCGCAAGCCTTTGCCCGGGCTGTTTGAGCAGGCTTTGGCAGAGTTTCCGCAAATCACTGCCGCCGCCAGCGCCATGCTCGGCGATTCGCTCTCCGACATCGAGTTTGGCCGCCGCCTGGGCATGTTGACTGTCTTCATCGCCGGCGAGGCGGAACATCGCAGCCCCAGCGCAGAAGACGCGCGCGCGCTGGCCGATCTGCGCTTCCCTTCCCTGGCCGAGGCCGTGGAAGCCCTGCTGCGGAATCCCTAGAATTTTTTCAAGTCCACAATTGCCTTCAGAATCGATTCCGGCTGCGGCAGGATTGCGTCCTCCAGGATTGGCTGGTAGGCAACAAAGGTGTCCATGGCGCCGACGCGGCGGACCGGTGCGTCGAGCGAGTCGAACAACTCGTCGGCGATGCGCGCCGCGATCTCCGCGCCGTAGCCCCAGCTGATCATGTCCTCGTGGGCCATGATCACGCGGCTGGTCTTGCGCACTGAAGTGGCGATGGCCTCCCAGTCGTAGGGGCTGAGGGTGCGCAGGTCCAGAATCTCCACCTGGATGCCATGTTCGCGCTCGGCGCGCTGTGCTGCCTGCAAGGCGCGCGGCACCAGCGCTCCGTAGGTGATGAGCGTGATGTCGGTACCGGCGCGGACGATTTTGGCCTTGCCGAAGGGAATGGCAAACTCATGCCCGGGGTAGGGCGCGCGGCCGTAGGTTTCGCGGTAGAGTCGCTTGTGTTCCAGAAACAGCACCGGATCGTCGCAGCGGATTGCAGTGCGCAGCAGTCCGTTGGCGTCCAGGGCGTTCGAGGGAAAAACCACGCGCAGGCCGGGAATGTGCGTAAACATGCCTTCGCCGGAGCCGGAGTGGTAGATGGAGCCGCCGCTCAGGTAGCCGCCGATGGGAACGCGAATCACGGCCGGCGAGGCCCACGCGCCGTTGGAGCGCCAGCGCATGAGCGCCACTTCATTGCGAATCTGGTGCATGGCCGGCCAGATGTAGTCGAAGAACTGGATTTCAACCACCGGCTTCATGCCGCGGGCAGCGTAACCAACGGCGCGGCCCACAATATTGGCCTCGGCCAGCGGCGAGTTGAACACCCGGTCGGAGCCGAATTCGGTTTGCAGGCCGGCGGTGAGCTTGAAGACGCCGCCCTTGCCCTCCACCTCGTCCAGAACATCTTCGCGGCTGGCGTCGGCCACGTCTTCGCCGTAGACCACGATGCGCGGATCGCGGCGCATCTCGTCGTGGAGGCAGGCGTTAATGAGGTCGGCCATGGTGCGGGGTCCGCTGCCCTTGGCGCCTCCGGCCTTGCCGCCGCCGGCCGGGCCTAGGCCGTCGTGAGGCGCCTCCACCTGTTCGCTGGCAAAGGCTGAGCTGGTGGGATCCAGATCCTCGGAGTAGACATGCCGGGTGATGCTGTCCACGGTAGGCAAGGGCGCCTTGAGGGCAAGCTCACCGGCTTCGGCAGCCTCATGCTCCAGCGCGTGCTCCAGTTCGTTGATCTCGTCCTCGGTCAGAATTCCTTCGCGCAGCAGGCGCATCTGCATTTTGGCCAGCGGATCGCGCATGGCCTCTGCCTCGCGCTCAGCCGAGGAACGGTAATGCTTGTCGTCGTCTGAGAGCGCGTGCGAATAAGGCCGGGTGCAGTGGCCATGTACAAAGGCCGGACCATTTCCGGCGCGGCAGTAGGCCACGGCGGCCTGAAAGGCAATCAGGCTGGCTTCCGGATCGGTGCCGTCCACCTCGGCAAAGTGAAAGTTGGGAAAGTTGGCCACCAGGCGGGAGATGTTGCCGCCGGGCGTGTTCACTTCAACCGGAGTGCTGATGGCGTAGCCGTTGTCTTCCACGCAGAAGATCACCGGCAGCTTCTGGTTTGAGGCGGTGTTCAGCGCCTCCCAGAATTCTCCCTGGGAGGTGGAACCCTCGCCCACGCAGGTAAGGACCACTTCATCGCCGTGAAATTTCACGTCGTGAAAGGCGCGGTAGTCGCCGTCGGCTTTCTTCGCGGCCTCGGGATGGCGGCTGTAGTAGCGGCCTGCCTCGGCGCAGCCCACGGCATGCAGCAGTTGCGTAGCCGTGGAAGAGGAGGAGCTGACAATGTTGAGGGCGCGGCTGCTCCAGTGGGTGGGCATCTGGCGGCCACCGCTGGCCATATCGGTGGCTGCGCCCACGGCCTGCAGCATCATCTCGGCAGGCGTTACGCCCAGGGCCAGGCACAGCGCGCGGTCGCGATAGTAGGGGAAGACCCAGTCATAGCCGGGACGCAGGGCCAGTCCGGCGCCAACCTGCAGCGCTTCATGGCCGGCGCCGGAGATTTGGAAAAAGATCTTCTGCTGGCGTTTGAGCAGGATTTCGCGGTCGTCCACGCGGCGGGAGAGAACCATCAGCCGGTACATCTGGATCATCTGCTGAGGGCTCAGACTGCCAGCTGCGGCAGCCGGATCAGGCTTGCGAGCCTTGGAAACTCCCAGGTCCATTCCCATATCTCTCCAAACGCCGTTTTTGACTCAAACTAAGTTTGATTGTAACAACGCTGTGCTTTGGATCACAGCGGCGAATCCATCATGCGGCACTCGCCCCGGCAGTCCCTATAGCGGAACCAGAGTCGATGTATGTCGAAACCACAGCATTCAAGTCGACGCGACCATCAGGGAGCGGCGACCCTCAATAAAACTCAACAGGACGCAGTTACTCTGGTTCCGCTCTAGTGGGTGAAGAGGCGGCTAGGTTGCTGATCGCCCATCCCGGCCGGCACGGGTTCGCTCATCTTCTCTTTCACCCTGTGCGCCAGCTTTTCAATCTCTGCAGCCTTGTGGCGCTCGTCCGCGGTAAGCGTGCCAGAATGCTCGCTGCTCACCTCGGCATTGAGCTGCGTAGCCAGTTGCAGCAGCTTGTCGGTGTCCTTGACCATCGACTTTTGCTGTTCCATGTAGAACGCATGCAAGCGCCTGCTTGTCGTCAGAGCGCCGGCGCTGTCGATGGGGGTCTCCTCATCCGCGGCCGATTGTTGCGTAAGCTGCGGATGAACCGGCATCTTTCCTCCCTGCTGCCCGTCCGGCGTCGGATTCTTGCCGTCGCAGGGCAATGCCAGCAACAGCACCAGCAGGAGTTCAGGATGCAGAGCGCGGCCAGCCCGCATCGCCGCACGCCAGAGGACACACCCGCGCGGAGTACCCACGCAATCGCGGCTTGCTGCCGGCGTTCCGGCTCTGATCCCGGCCTTTTCCACGGCAGCCATTACTTGTTCCTCAGCGAGTGAGCCAGTTGCTCAATCTGGCCTGCCTTGCGAATCACGGCGATCGACAGCGTATCCTTGCGGGTCTTGTAGACCTCGGCTTTCAGTTCGGTTGCCATCTTGAGCAGATTTGCGGCGTCCAGCGAGATCTGCTTGCCTGGGTCGGCTACGGCTTGATCCACGCCCGGCTGGTTGGCTGGCGGCGGCTGGACTGGCGGTTTAGCCTCAGACATGGGATCGCTGGCGGCAGGTTGCGGGGAAGCCTGAGACTGGCCTGGAAGCATACCCGCACCGATGCCCGGCAAGAGGACGAACGCGGCAAGTCCCGCGACTACGCACCCCCATATCGGCGTCCTCCGCAAAGGACGCGGCTTCCTGTATGCCTGCGCTCGCAGGAATCGCATGGTTGACCTCCCGCACTTAGTGCTTATCCGCAAATAGGTAGCGCCGGTCTCCTGACCCGCGCCAAGTAGCTGGCGGCGTGGACGCCGCCGCAATCAAGATGGCCGGGCATCCCATAATTCCTGCGCACAGTCTAGTCTAGATACAGGAGTCTTGGATGCACCCATTTTTTTTAGCGTCGAGAACGGGCTGGTTTGCCGAAGGCCGGTTTCTGGGCCGCGTGTTGGACGAGTGGGTCGTCGATGCCCAGGAGTTTATCCGTATCAAGCTGCCGCACCTGCTGGTGATTGCGGTTATCGCCTTTCTACTCAATCGGATACTGCGCGCCATCACGTCCCACATGACGCTCGCTGCCAAGCGGAGCGCGGCCAGTCCGGCGCGGCTGGCGCAGGTGAGAACGCTGGCTGGAATTATCCGCACCACGGGGCTCGCCATCATCGGGCTGATCGCCGGCCTGCAATTCCTCGATGTCCTTGGAGTCAATCTGGCGCCGCTCCTGGCTTCGGCCGGGGTTGCCGGAATCGCCATCGGCCTGGCCGCGCAGAATATTGTCAAGGACGTGCTGAACGGCATTCTCATCCTGATTGAGGACCAGTTCAACGTGGGAGATACGGTGCGGCTGGCCGGCTTGGCCGGCACCGTGGAAGCAATGACGCTGCGCAAAACCACGGTGCGCGATGCCGATGGAACGCTCTACGTGATTCCCAACTCGCAGATCGGCACGGTGGCCAACCTGAGCGTGGGCTACTCGGTAGCCACCGTCAACGTGAGCGTGGACTTCTCAGCCAATCCCGACATAGTGCTGGGACTGCTCAAGGGCATCGCCATGGATATCCGCAACAGCGACGAGTTTCGCCAGTTGTTTGTAGCCGATCCGCGGATTCTGGGCGTGGATGCGATCAAAGGCTCCGAGATCGTGTTTCCGGTGGTGTTCAAGACCCTGGCCACCAAGCAGTACGGGCCGGTGAGGGAGTTCCGGCGCCGCGTCAGGCTGGCCCTGGAAGAGAACCACCTGTTGCCCGGCGATCCTAACCGGGTGTTCTCGCCCTTTGCCGGCGAAGCCGCAGCGGGCCACACAAAGCCGGTCGCGGAAGCAGCGCCAGCATCCGACCCGACCATTCTCAAGCCGCAGGACGGGAATCTCTTCAGCGGTGGATAGAGCGCTTCCTTCCCCTCACTTGGCCTGGGACGGCTGCGTGGCCGGATTCGGATCATGGGCTTCGGCTTGATGCGCCTGGTGGATCACAACACGGTTGCGTCCCTCGGCTTTGGCCGCATACAGAGCCTCATCGGCAACGGAGAGCAAGGATTCAACACTTGCCCGCAGGTCGCTTGGGTCGAAGAGGGTGGCGCCGATGCTGCAGTTGAGAGTGAACGCGGACTCTCCGGCGCGGATGGCCAGGTTGGAGATGGCCGCGTGGAGCCGGGCCAATCGCTGTTCGGCTGCCTCGGGAGGAATCTCCGTGAGAACCAGCAGAAACTCCTCTCCGCCGTAGCGGCCGGCATGGTCGTAGACGCGGATGGCGCTACCAACCGCGCCGGCAAACCAGCGCAGCGCCTCATCACCGGCCAGGTGCCCGTACGTATCGTTGACATGCTTGAAATAGTCCAGGTCAACGAGGGCCACCACCAGGGTTCGTCCCTCGCGCCGGCAACGGTCCATCTCGGCCGTCAACGCGCGCAGGACGGCCATGCGATTGAGCATTCCGGTAAGCCCGTCGTGGGTAGCCTGGATGCGCAACTTCTCCCGGCTCGCCTCGACCTCCGCCGTCCTCTCCCGCACCAGTTCTTCCAGTTCCATGCGCCTCTTCCGCAGGTGGCGCGCGCGGAGCCGGTCGGCAGCCGCCAGCAGCAGAGCGAATGCCAGCAGGCACAAGCCGAAAAACCAGTTTGTCCTCCACCATGGAGCAAGAATCCGCACCGCGATGCGAATCGGCGCCGAAGTGGCCTGCAGGCTTGGGTTGCGCACCGTGGCCTCGAAGACGTAGTTTCCCGGCGGCAGGGCGGAGAAGACCGCCAGCCCGTCTTGGCTGTCGACCCAGTCCGGCTGCAGTCCATCCATCCGATACCTGAAAGTCAGCTCGCTGCGGTTGCGCATGGCGGTGGAGGAAAGCTGGAACCGAAGCGGAGTCGCAGCCCACGGCAAGGTGAGCTGCTGAGTGGTTTCATAGACCATGCGGCCGCGCTGGATGGCCGTCACCGACACGGCAAGAGGCACCGGGGCAAAGACGTGCTCCGGATGCAACAAATGCCCCACTCCGCCGCTGGTTCCAATCCACAACGAACCGTCCGGGCCTTCCTCAAGGACGCCCTGATCCACGTCGTTCCAGATGAGTCCGCTCTCCTGGGTCAGATGCCGCCAGCTTTTCCCATTCGAGACTGCCAGCCCGGCATCGGAGCCCAGCCAGATCCAGCCGCGTCGATCCACAAGAATTGCCAGGTAGGCCAGGGATTGCAGGTCGCCGGGAAGCTGAAGCTGGTCTGCCGACAGCCGTCCGCCCGCCATCGTCAGCTTCCAAACGCCGGCTTGTTCTCCGGTAACCCAGAGCGCCCCGTCGGGAGCGCATGAGACGGCAAGCAGAGAGCCGTTCAGCTTTGGCAACCCATCGACTGGCGGTTCGGACCACTCGCCGCCACTGAAGCGCAGCAGGCGATTGCCAGCCAGAAGCCAGTCCGTGCCGTCGGGAGATGAACAGCCTGTCTCAATCCGGCGCGAGCCGCCCAACAGCGCGTCCACGGCTGCAATCCGTACCGGCACGGCTCCAGGTTTTTGGGCATCCATCATAAAGGCGCCCTGTTGGGTGGTCAGGAACCGGTGTCCGGCCGCATCCTGGAAGACGCTGTTGGTCACAGCCGGCAGCTCACCCGTGCGCTTCACGCTTCCAGTCTTCGCATCAATGCAGAACAGTCCCCCATCCAAAGTGGCGGCAAACAGGCTTCCATCGCCATTCAGACCCAGCGCGGTCTGCGAGTTGAAGGATCTGCGGGGCTGCCTGAGCAAGGGCCGCACCAATCGGGTGTTCAGGTCAATCCAGGCCGGGCCTTTCGCCGTTGCGACAAAAATGCCCGCCTCTCCGGATGGCTGAATCCCCCAAACCGATGGCGCGGGAAGACCCTGTTCGCGGCCCCAGCCTTCCCAATCCACATAGCCGTTCCAGTGGTACAGCCCGTCTCCCCGGCTGGCGAGCCAAAGATCGCCGCTCCCATCGAAAGCCAGGCCCAGAATGTAGCCGTCATATTCAAGCCCGTTGGCCCGTCCAATCAGGTGCCATGCCGCACCATCCCAGCGCGCGATCCCGCCTTCGGCGGGCACCAGGATGCGCCCTTCCGGGTCTTCGATCATCGCGGCGTGGCCGTAGATGCTTTCCATTGCGGAGCCGGAGATGCTGCGATCGGAAAATTGCGGTGCGCCGAGCGGCAGCACCGCCAAATACTTCTGACCCGCTGCCCAGACGGTTCCCGCGCGGTCCACAAGTACGGTCTGCCAGCGATCGGCGTGAAGGCCCTCGGCCTCTCCCCATTCGGTCACCGCGACCTCGTTCGGCCCAGTACCGGCCCTGCCAGCGGGCCACGAACACAGTTTCTTTCCGCACCCGGCCCAGATTTCCAGCCCATGCAGCGGATCGCTCACCACGCTTACGCCGGTCGTCTGCGCCAGGTCCGGATTCGAGGCCACCATGCGATCCGACAGCACCGGGCGATAAGACAGCACCTTGCCGCCGGCATCATGCTGCAGGCGGTAGAGCCGCCCTTTATCCACGACCAGCAGGTTGCGCGCATCTTCTGCGGCCATGCTCCGCAAATCCGCAATCGCGATGGGATGCGCCGTGGCGGGAAGAAAGCGCTGGCCATCCCAATGGAAGAGCCCCTGATCCGTGCCCGCCCATACGATGCCGCCCGGATCGGCAAAAACATCCCGAACATCGATGCCGGCAATGCCCTGCTCCGAGCCGTACCGCTTGAATCCTGAACCGAGAAACCGATAGACCCCGTTCTCCGTGGCTAGCCACAGAAACCCGTCGCGGTCGGCGGTCATTGCGTTGATGGATAAGTTTCTGAGCCCTTCGGCCTGGCGGTAGGCGCGAAACGCATACTGCTGCGCCAGAATGCCTGCGGAGAACGCCAGGCAAGCCGCAAACGCACCGATTGCTTTGGAACGCACCGTACTCATGGTTCCACCCGGACGGCAGGATGCTCGATATTCGTAACATCGGCAGAATCGCCGGCAGCTAAAGTCAACATAGCACTTGCTGCGCCAAAGCGCTGTGCTGCCCTGACCGGGATACAGCCAGTCAGCCCGCCGGCTCCAGGGCTTGCAGCAGGGACTCGGCATCGGTGACCGGAGGCAGGCAGGTGTGTCCGTGGCACACCAGCGCCCAAGCCTCCGCCACGGGAGGCGCCTGCATCTGCAGAAGCATTTCGGCCAGCGCTTCGGGAATTCCGCCAGGCTCCAGGCGGAACGGGGCGATGCGCATCACGGTTTTGTTCACGGCAAAGCGCGCCACGGCGGTTGCCTCAAGGCGCGCGGCCTCGGGCCCGGAGCCCACAATGACCACCTGCACCGGATCCAGCAGCAGCCGCTCCAGCGCCAGTCCGTAACTGCCGGCGTAAAGGCCAAAGTGCTCGACAATGCCGCCAAAGGAGCTGAGCGTATCTTCGGCAATGTCGCGATATTCCTGGCGTCCGCTCAGCGTATGCAGGCGCAGCAGGGCTGAGGCGACGGTGGGGTTTCCGGCCGGTGTGGGCGTGTCCTGCAAAGGCTTGCGCCGCGCAGACAGGGCGCCCAGCGGCACTACGCCGTCGGCAGGGGCGGCGGTATCGTAGAAAGCTCCCGCAACGCTGTCGTAAAAACCGGCGATCATGGCGTCGGCCATCTTCACGGCGGCGTGGTAGTAATGCATCTTTCCGCTGGCAAACCAGGCGTCGATGCAGGCGTGAATCGTGAAGGCGTAATCGTCCAGAGTCGCGGCAACGGTTTCCGCCGGCGCCGTGCCTTGCGGGTAAGCGATGACGTGCTTGAGTACCGAGGCTCCGTCCCAGGCCGCCTCCAGAAGCCGCTTGAGCGTGAGCAGCGCAAAGTCCCGCGCCGCATCCATGCGCAGCACGCGCGCCGTCTCCAGGTAAGCGGTCACGGCCATCGCATTCCAGCCGGTATAGAGCGTCTTGTCAATGAACGGTGTAGGGCGCTGGGCGCGCGCGGCCAGCAGCTTCCGCCGGGTCAAGTCTCGCAATGCTTGCAACTGCTCAAGGCTGACTCCGTTTACAGCCTTTTCCTCGAGAGTCCAGTTCAGGTGCAATACATTCTTCGCCGGGTTGTGGTGCATATCGCCCAGCTCGTTGATGTCCCAGTAGGCCGCGGCAAAATCCAGTTCGAGCGGATTGAGCGCGGCGCGGGCCTCGTCCAGCGTCCAGGTAAAGTAGTCTCCGTCGTCGTCCAGGCTGATGTCAGCGTCCTGGGAGGCGTAAAAGCCGCCCTGTTCTCGGTCGGTCATGGTGGAGTCGAGCCAGTTCACAATCTCCCGCGCCGTCTCCAGAAAGTCCGGGCGGACAAAGCTCTGGAAACCGTGAATGTAATTGCGCAGCAGCTCGGTGTTGTCATACAGCATCTTCTCGAAGTGGGGAACGCCCCAGTGCTCGTCCACGCTGTAACGGTGAAAGCCTCCGGCCAACTGGTCGTAGACGCCGCCGCGGGCCATTTTTTTCAGCGTGGTGCAAAACGCCTCCCGCGCCTGGTCGTTGTCGCGGCTCATGGCCATTTCCAGCAGCAGGTCCAGAACCGCGGGATGGGGAAACTTGGGCTGCGCGCCGAAGCCGCCATTGCGCGGGTCGAACTGGCTCAGTGCCGAGCCGGCAATCTTGTCCACCAGCGCCAGTGACAGTGCGCCGCCGCGGCCGGAGAATGACTCGTTGTGCTCGATGGCGGCCATCACGCTGCCCGCCGTCTCCAGCGCCTCATCGCGGCGCTCGTGCCACACCTGAGACATGGCCTCAAGCACGCGTCCGAAGCCGGGACGTCCGTAGCGGTCGTCGGGCGGAATATACGTGCCGCCAAAGTAAGGGCGTCCGTCCGGCGTGAGAAATGCCGTCAAGGGCCAGCCGCCCTGTCCGGTAATGGCCGAGATCGCTGCCTGGTAGCGTGCGTCCACATCGGGACGCTCGTCGCGGTCCACCTTCACAGCTACGAATAATCGATTAATCAGCGCGGCCAACTCGGGGTTCTCGTACGACTCCCGGTCCATTACGTGGCACCAGTGGCACCAGACGGCACCAATGTCCAGCAGGATGGGCTTGTCTTCAGCCTGGGCACGCGCAAATGCCGCCTCGCCCCACGCGTGCCACTGGACGGGCTGGTGCCGCGCCGAGCGCAGATAGGAAGAGGCTGCGTGCTCCAACTGGTTCGAACTGGTGGACTGCGGGGAAGAATCCTCGTGCATGGGCTGAGAATACATGGGCTATCCCCCGTGCTGCCAACAGGCCACGGAACGCAAGCGCCCCGGGCGGATGTCCCAGGAGAGCGGGCGCCCCAGGTCTCGCTTCAGAGCCATGAACCCGCTTTGCCGGTCGAGCGTGTTCCTGAGTCGTCAACCGGCTTCGCCAGCCCGCGAAGTATGAAACTGTAGCGCCGGCCTCCCGGCCGGCTGTAGCGTGGGCGTCCTCGTGTAGCGTGGGCGTCCTCGCCCACGCTCTTTTCCAGGAGACCTGAGATTCCTCAAGGCTCGTTTGCAACCCGCGTAAGGCCCCAGCTGCCGAAACCTACTTCTTGGCGAGTTCCGCTTCGATGGCTTTGACCAGCGTGGGATCGTCAGGTGCCGTGTCGGGAGCGAAGCGCTTCACTACTTCGCCATTGCGGCTGACCAGGAACTTCTCAAAGTTCCACAGCAGCTCGGGCTCGGGGTTGCCTTCGATGCCGAACCCCTTCAGCTTCTCGCGCCATGAAACCTCGGAGACGCTGATGGCCTTGGGCTGGGCCGCAATCAGGGCCGCATACAGCGGATGCTTGTGCTCGCCGACCACGGTGATCTTGTCGAAGAGCGGGAACTTGACGCCGAAATTGGTGGTGCAGAAGGTCTGAATCTCCGCGTTGGTGCCCGGCTCCTGCTGCTTGAAGTCATTGGCCGGGAAACCGGCAACCACCAGCCCCTGTCCCTTGAATTGCTCGTAGATCTTTTCCAGGCCTTCGTACTGCGGAGTCAGGCCGCACTTTGAGGCCACGTTCACCACCAGCAATACCTTACCCTTGAACTCGGCAAGCGATGTGTCTTCGCCGGTAATCTTCTTTACCGGAATGTCATAGATCGATGTGCTCATCATTTCTCCCTCTGGCCTATTCAGCGTTGATTGTGGGCCAGGTCATGTTTATGTAGATGCAGATTGCAGCCGGCCGATGCAAACAGGCCAGGTTCTTTGTGCATTTCAACGCAGGCGAGGCGCTGCGCAGGGTCTGAATGATCTCCGCATCCGCGCCTCATCTGCCCAAAGTGAGCCCGCTGCCTGTCCAGGCCATTCTACGGTTTGGTTGCCAGGATGAGCGGCGACGGTCCATGCGTGTTGAGGGTGCGCGCATTCACAAATCCGGCCTCACGCAGCCACCCAGAGATTTCTTCAAAGGAGTAGGTGCCGCCGCAATCGGTATTCACCAGCATGTTCACGGCAAAGATCAGCCCGTTCAACGGTCCGGTACGGTCCGCGTTCACCAGGAACTCCGCAATCGCAATAGTCCCTCCCGGAGCCAGCGACGCAAAGGTCTTCTTCAGCAGCGCCTTGCTGCGCTCCTCCCCTTCGCTGTGCAGAATGTGGCCCAGGGTAGCCACGTTGTGGCCGCTGCCGAAGCCGGCGTTCTGCAGGTCGCCTTCATGGAAGCTGAAGCGGTCCGCCAGGCCAAAGCGTTCCGCGTTCGCGCGCGTCACGTGGATCACGCCCGGCCAGTCCACGGCGGTCACGCGAACCTGCGCGGAGCTCTGCGCCAGCGCAATGCCCCACACGCCTGAACCGGCGGCCAGATCCAGTACGCTCACCGGGCCGCCGGCGCCGTTCAGGTCAAGATGCCCGGCCAACTCCTGCGCCACGTGATAACTCATGGGAAAGATGTCGTTGACAAACTTCTCAAAGAAATCGCTGCCCGCGAACTGCTGATTGACTGACTGTGCTGGCCGCCCGGTGGCCACCACTTCGTTCAGGCTGAGCCATTTGGGCAGCAGGTGTTCGCTGGTGTGGCGAATCAGTCCGCCCTGAAACTCCGGCTTGCTGCTCACCAGAAACGCGGCGCTCTCGGGAGTCAGCGCGTAGTTACCCTGCTGATCTTTGGCCAGAAACTCCAGGCCCACAAGCACACCCAGAATCGCCTCCAGTCCGCGCTCTGAGGCGCTGGTGGCAACACTGATCTCCTCAAGGGATTTTGGACCGCTGTCCAGTACATCGAAGACATGGTGACGAATAGCCGCCTCAAGAACCAGGGGCGGCGCATACCCGAAGGCAAACTGATAGATGCGCTGGGGCGTGACGGGAGCAGAAACAGCAGCTGACATATCGACCTCGTATTCGGGGAATTGGTTTGAGGGAATTCACCGGGGAAGTGGTGCAGGGGAAGTCTAGCAGAGGGCGTGCAAGGTTGGGGAATGTTCTGGAGCAATCGATCGGCAGATTGCAAGGCACGGCTGACCAATTCGGCAGAAGTGTTCTTTTCCCCCTGCACTCTACATCCGGAGCGTATACTTGCCGGGATTTTGGGTTGATGCAGAATATTCCAGTTCACTCAAGCTTCTTTGGATTCAAGACAGAAAAGGAGAACCTCCCATGTCGAGATTCAATGCGACAGCATCCACTCGAGTTCCTTTCAGCCGTTCGCTGCCGCTGCTCGCCATCTCCGCTGCGGCATTGACGGCCGCGCTGGCCGTGACCCAGGCGCCAGCCTCGCATTTGAAGGAACCAATCCAGGTGACGGGCGGCCTGATCACGGGTACGCCGACCGTCCAGTGGACGCCCGGCGTGCGGCTCTATCGCGGCATACCTTATGCCGCGCCGCCGGTTGGCGATCTGCGCTGGCGTCCGCCGCAACCCGTAGCGCCGTGGTCGGGCGTGAAAGCCGCGGACCACTTCAGCGCGTCCTGCATGCAGGCACAAGCCGGCACGGAAAGCAATGCGTGGCGCGAAGGAACCATTCCGGTCAGCGAGGACTGCCTGTATGTGAATGTTTGGACGCCGGCGCAGAAGGCGGATGCGCATCTGCCGGTGATGGTGTGGATTCACGGCGGCGGAAATGTGCGCGGCGCAGCTTCGGAGAACCAATACGACGGCGCTTACTTCGCCAAGAAGGGCGTCGTCTTTGTCAGCTTGAATTACCGGATGAATATCTTCGGGTTTCTGGCGCATCCGGATCTGACAAAGGAATCGGAGCACCATGCATCGGGCAACTACGCGCTGCAGGATCAGATTGCCGCTCTCCAATGGGTTCACGACAACATTGCCAGCTTCGGCGGCGATCCGCATAATGTGATGATCTTCGGCCACTCTGCGGGTTCGTCCAACGTTAGTTCCCTGCTGGCCAGTCCCCTTGCCCATGGGCTTTTTGAGCGCGCGCTGATGCAGAGTGGCGAGAACCTGGCCAAGGGAACATCGCTGGCCGAGGCGGAAAAGAACGGGGAGCACTTCGCGGAGTCGGTGGGAGCGCACTCGATTGCCGATCTGCGCAAGATCCCGGCAGAAGCGCTGCTGAAGATGTCGCCGCGGCGGATGGGCACGGTTGTCGACGGCTGGGTGCTGCCGGAGGACGTGTACTCGACCTTCGCAGACGGGAAGCAGAACGACGTTCCACTGATTGTGGGTACGGTAGCCAACGACACGCCGGGCCCGGCTACGCCGATCAAGACCGCTGACGTGCCCGCATACGCAAAGCAGACCTTCGGAAATCTGGCCGATGAGTACATGAAGATCTATCCTGCGAGCACCGACCAGCAGGCCTCACAGGTGGATTTGGCCTTCCGCTCCAACCGGGCAATGGCCAATGCGCGTCGGCTGGCGAAGCTGCAACTGAAGACGGGGAAATCGCCGGTGTACTGGTATTACTTCACGCATCTCTCGCCATTCCCTGAGGGGCTGATCTGGGACGGGCAGCAGGCGAAGGATTACGGAGCCTACCACGGAAGCGAACTCGTGTACGTGTTCCAGACGTTCCCCATGCAGGACTGGGCGTGGCGGCCGGTGGACCTGCAATTGGGAGACATGGTTTCCTCCATGTGGGTGCAGTTCGCAAAAACCAGCAGCCCCAACGGGCCCGGTCTGCCCAAGTGGCCCGCGTTCGATCCCAACGCCAACATCCTGCTGAATATCAGCGACCACCCGCGGGCAGAGAAAGCTCCATTTGGGCCGGCGCTCGATTTTCAGGACAAATTCGCGGAGATGGGAAGAAAATAGGCGCTGCTTGAACTAGAGCAGTTTCATCATAGCTGTACCCAGTTGAGAGTCAGTCTGAACCATGCTTGTGCATTTTCTGCGGATATTTGCTGTAGGGCTTCTGTGATGGCTTGGTCGAGGGCTTGTTCCGTCCGGGCTT
>Ga0302320_10005072_pt1 | contig 29631 bp, 26 predicted proteins | sample Bog_T0_3_FD_202130 | JGI IMG/M metagenome (GOLD analysis project Ga0302320, IMG submission 202130) | Peat permafrost microbial communities from Stordalen Mire near Abisko, Sweden - Bog_T0_3 | ecosystem: Environmental > Terrestrial > Soil > Wetlands > Peat | place: Sweden: Abisko, Stordalen Mire...
GAAATTTTCATTCGAGACCTGGGGCAAGAAATACGGTCTCGTGATTGCCCTCGCTCTTGGCGTTTTGATCTTTCTGCTGCCCACGCCGGCCGGAATGTCTTTGACTCAGCACAAGTTGCTCACGCTGTTTGCAGTCGCCGTGGTCTTGTGGATTACGCTGGCCGTGAACTTTGCTGCCTCGGCGTTTTTCGTAGTCTCAGTCCTCTACTTCTGGATCGGCAATCCGACGGGATTGATGAAGAATGGAAGGCTGGTTCGGGACGCAAACTTTGCGGTGAGCGGCTACGGATCGCCCGCCCTCTATCTGCTAATTACCGGGTTCGTCATTGCGATTGCGATGACGAACAGCGGCGTTGCGCGGCGGACTGCGCTGCTGATGATGAAGGCGCTCGGACGCACGCCCCGCGGCGCGGTCTTCGCGTCTATGATGGCAAACTTTGTGCTCGCCCCGGTGACCCCTTCGAACACTGCGCGCACGGCCGCGATGCTTCCGATCATCCAAGGGATTGGCGAGGCGTATAAGATTGAGCCGGGGAAGAGCAACTTCGGTCGAGCCCTGGCACTGTCGCAGGCCTTTGCGGGAAACATCACCGGCTCTGCTTTCCTCACTGGCACGATCCCCAACCCAATCGCGATCGGCATGATGCTTACTGCAGTGGGTGCCGCCTCCGCCAAACTCACCTGGGGCTATTGGGCTCTCGCGGCCCTGCCCACCAATGTGCTCGTCCTGCTGTTCACCGGATGGCTCTGCCTGAAGATGTTTCCTCCCGAAATGAAGGAGATTCCCGGAGGCATGGACTACATCACGAAAGAGCTGGCGGCGATGGGCAAGATGTCGGCGCGGGAGAAGAAGGCGACACTGTGGTTCGTCGTGGCCCTGGCTTTCTGGTCGACTGATTTTTACCACGGCTTCAATTCGACGATGGTCGCGTTCGCCGCATCGACGATGATCTTTGCTCCGAAGATTGGGGTGCTCGAGTGGAAGGAAGCCGAGAAATTGATCCCTTGGGAGATGTTCATGTATTTCGGCGGGGTGATCACCCTCTCCGACGTGCTGACCAAGACGAAGGCGTTCGAGTGGATCATCAGGGCAGCGCTGAATGGACTCGGAGTGCAGACCCTTCCGCTGATCCCGCTGGTAATCCTACTGATGGGTTTTACGATCTTCTCCCACGCGATCTGGTCCACTACCACAGCAATGGGCGGCGTGATGATTCCAATCTACATCGGCATTGCGCAGACGCTCCATCTCGACATCATCGGTTTCACTCTGCCGATGGCCATCCTGATGGCCTATGCTCTTTTCTTCCCATTCAACACAATGGGCAACATCATTATCTTCGGTGCCGGTTACTACTCCGTTGAGAACCAGGTGAAGTCCTCTATTCTCGTCGGACTAGGATCGTGGATTCTATGGGCTATTACCGCGCTCACGTGGTGGCGGTTCATTGGGCTTTTGTAGATTTAGAGGTACAAGAATTCAGATGGGAAGAGCCCCACTCAAGCCAACCAACAACAGGCTTGAATGGGCCATTCGACCGCCTGACTAAAGTTCTTCGCGCGAGATGCCCAGTTTGCGAATGCGTGCGTTCAGTGTGGTGCGCTTCAATCCCAAGCGGGCGGAAGCGCCATGCAGGCCACCGATCACGCCGCGGCACTCCCGCAGCACTTTCACGATGTATTCACGCTCCATGGCCTGTAGCGTATCGGGATTGGCTCTGGGGACGTTGCGCAATTCGGTGAGTGGAACCTGCAGGGTTGTGCCGCGTGTGAGGATGACCGAGCGCTCAATAAAGTTTTCCAATTCGCGGATGTTGCCCGGCCACTCGCATTGTGCCAGGTAATTCATTACGTACGCGGGAACCAAGTCGATTCTTCTGCGCATCCGTGCCGCGTACTTCTTTACGAAATGGTTCACCAGCAATGGGATGTCGGAGCGCCGTTCGCGCAATGCAGGAACCATGATGGGGAAGACGTTCAGTCGATAGTAAAGATCTTGGCGGAATTGCCGCTGCTCCAATAGCTCAGACAGGTTGCGATTAGTTACCGCGATCACGCGCACGTCCACCTTAATCGTGTGCGAGCTTCCCAGCCGCTCGAATTGCTGCTCCTGCAGTGCGCGCAGCAATTTTGGCTGCAGTTCAAGAGGGACGTCTCCTATCTCATCAAGCAGGAGCGTTCCCTTATGGGCCAGCTCAAACCGGCCAGTCCGCTGGACGATGGCTCCGGTGAACGCTCCCTTTTCGTGCCCGAAGAGCTCACTCTCCAGCAGTCCGGCAGGCACCGCGGCGCAGTTTACTTTTACGAATGTATTGGTGCGCCTGCGGCTTTTCTCGTGGATGGCACGAGCTACCAACTCCTTGCCCGTCCCGGTCTCACCCGTGATGAGCACCCCGGCGGCCGTCGGAGCCACAATTTCAATCTGCTCCAGCACCTGCCTCCACTCCGCGCTATTGCCAACGATCTTCGTTGGATCGTGCTCGGCGCGGATCTCACCCTCGAGGTAAGTCTTCTCCTTCGCCAATTGATCTTTCAATTCGCGAATCTCTTTGAAGGCCAGCGCGTTTTCCACGGCGATCGCCACCTGATTGCCAATGTTCAACAACGCCCCCACGATCTCCTGGTCGAAGCTCATGGAGGAGCGGCAATTGCCGACGCATAGCACGCCGATGCAGCGCTTGCCGCGCAGCAGTGGCACCCAGCAGGCGGACTTGATCCCCTCGGCAAGCAGCCAGCTCGTCACATCGTTGTGAAATCGTTTTTCGTCGAGATTGTCGATCACGAGCGGCGTGCGATCCGTGAATGCCTGTCCCGTCGGCGAACCCTTCCGCTTGAACACAACCTGCTCGTGCAACAGCCCGGTGCCGCCTGGAAAATGGAGGGCTTGCATGACGAACTCATCGCGCGCTTCGTCGTAAAGACACAGGCTCGAGTAGTCGTGCCGCACGACCCGCCCAATGGCGGCAGAGATGGCGTGAAGCAGCGAGTGCAGTTCGAGGTTCGAGACTAACGCGTTGTTTACTTCCAGAAGTAGCCGAAGCTGCTCGCGATCACGCGATAGATTTTCGGCATCCATCAACTCCCGCACTGCCTGCTTGCCTGGCGTTTCCATCGGCCACCTTCGACCTGCGTGTTTTTAGAAACACTGACGTAATATTGCCAGTATATGACGATACTTTGTCACTTGGCTCTGCCATTTCAAATTTTTCACTTTTCTTAACTACTTGTTTTGTTCGACTTATCTCGCCGGTTCCGTGCTGCACAGGTTGGCGATAGACGTGCGACCGTTTTATGTACGTGCAAACGCAACCAAAAGGCCGAGGAGAATGTTATGCCCTTCAGGATCATGCCTCAATGTTCTGGTAATGAGACGATCTGTGAGGATGTGTGTTCTTACAACTGCATCCAGCCGGATGCTGCAACACCGGCTAATGGCCGGTACCACTTTCAGATTGACGAGCAGTTTTGCGTTGATTGCGGTGCCTGCGCGGTTGCATGCCCAGAGAATGCCATTGTTTACGCCGGTGCTTACAATCCCATGACCCTTGTCGCGCTGGGACAGGCAATCCGGCTACGCCCGTCCGCAAAGCACCCACTTTCTATGTAAGGCCGAGGAGGATGTATGCCCTATAAAATCGCATCTCAATGCTCTGGTAAAGAGACAATCTGTGAAGATGTATGTGCCTATGACTGCATCAAGGCAGCCGACGCTGCCGCGGCCGATGACGGCCCGCGTTTCCAGATCGACGCGCAGCTATGCACTGATTGCGGCGCTTGCGCCATGGCTTGCCCCGAGGGGGCTATCGTGAACACCACGGTGTTCACCCGCGGCCCGGTAGGCTTCGCCCCCAAGGCTCGCACCGTTGGATTCATCGCGGGAGCGGAGAGGGAAGCTCCAGTTCGCACGAATGCCGAGGTACCTGAGGGCTACGTGGTTCTGGCCGGAAAGGTCGAGTCTTGGGCGCGCCTCATGGCCGCCGCCAGCGACTAAATTCCTTGGTTCAGATTTTGGCTGGCCAACGCATTGAAGGCGAGGTCTCTAGAAGGCTTCGCTCAGTAACTGGAAGCGCTCAAGGGTCAGCAACCTCTGTGGCGGGGGCGCGGTCAAGAGTTCCGCGTGCTCCAGAATCCAGGTGTCGGCATGCGGGATAAACACCGCGTTCAATCCCGCTGCGATTGCAGGATTGATGTCGGACTTTGGACTGTTGCCCACCATCCACGTTGTGCTCCGCTCCAGCCGGTATTTTTCTACAATGGCGAGATAGGACTCCTTGTTTTTTTCCGGCACCACTTCCACGGCCTCAAAATAGGGTTTCAGTCCAGAGCGTTCTACTTTGCCCGTCTGCTCGTTGAAGTTGCCCTTGGTCACTAGCAACAGGCGATGACGCCCGCGAAGCTCGTCCAGCGTTGGAGAGACATGCTTGAGGAGTTCAATCGGCTGCTCGGCAATGGTCTGAGCAAAGCCGTGAATCGTCTCGCGCAATGCGGGTGTCAGGGGCTCGACCGAGAGATGCTCGAACGTTGCCGCCAGGGCCGCGGCGAAGCTGTGCAATCCATAACCCAGCTTCACGATGTTCTCGTGTTCCACCTCGTTCAACTTCTGCCGCACCTGCGCGGCGGTGAAGTGGCGATGGTTCAGAAACGAGGTAAAGTTTGCGATTGCGCGTTCGAAGTAGATGTTGTTTTCCCATAGCGTGTCGTCGGCGTCGATCATCAACGTCTGGCGCGTTGTCTTAAGACCATCAGTCATAGGCATACGAAAATAGTTTAACGGAAGGAGAAACGGATCGGCCAAAGAAGAAGCCCCGCGATTGCGGAGCTTCCCTGAATAGAGGCGCTCGTTGCTAAACCTTGTTTGCGGAAGCCGACTCGCCTACCCACTCCAGCTTGATTGCGGGCGGGATGATGCCTTTGTCGTGGCCCATGTTGAGCAGTTTGGCGACTGCCTCGCGGCCATCGTCGCCGTAGTCCAGGGTGCGCTCGTTGACATACATTCCGACGAACTTGTCGGCGTCGCGCGCGTCGAGATCGCGGGCAAACTGCATGGCATATTGGAGCGCCTGCTCGCGGTTATCGAGCGCATGTTGAATGCTGTCGCGCAGCGCCTTGCAAACGATTGCAATCGTCTCCGCACCGAGGTCTTTGCGGATCGCATTAGCACCCAGGGGGAGCGGCAATCCGGTCAGTTCGCGCCACCACTTGCCAAGGTCCAGAATGCGGTTCAACCCAGACTTGTCGTAAGTAAGCTGGCCCTCGTGGATGATCAATCCAGCATCGTACTTGCCTTCCAGCACGGCGGGAATGATCTTATCGAATGGGACGACTTCCGTCTGAATATCGGGGGCGAAGAGCTTGAGCGCCAGCACGGCAGTGGTCAGCGTGCCTGGGACGGCGATTTTGAGTTTCTTCACCTCGTCCAGCGTGTAGGACTTGGGCGCAACGATCATTGGACCGTAGCCGTCGCCCACGCTGCCGCCGCTAGGCATCAGCGCGTACCGCTCTTGCAGGTACGGATAGGCATGGAACGAGATCGCGGTGACGTCGTAATAGGCCTCCGCAATCGCCTTATGGTTGAGCGTTTCAATGTCGCATAGGACATGGGTGAACTTGAAACCAGGCACCCGAATCTTATTCGTTGCCAACCCATAGAACATGAACGCGTCGTCCGAATCGGGACTGTGCGCGATTTTTATCTCAATCATTTCAGAATCACTGGTGCTCATAAGTCTTTTCCGGGGCCAATTGGCCTGTCTATAAGAATATTTCGAGATCGCTACGGCAAGTCTTCTTGCTTGCTATCGTGTACTGCTTCTGCCAATTCCATCGCCATTGCCCGCCGGGACTTCAGATGCCACCAGACGCGAACAGATACGGCGACCGCGACCCCAATGAGAACGGCTGCCGATAGCACCAGAACCACAAAAAGAACCTTGATGATCACAGACCCCTAGCATATCAGAGTAGAGGCTCTTCGGCCCCACGTTTCGAGTCCTACCGGTGCATTGCCGCCTCTACTTCTTCCGCCGTGTGGGGCAGGTCAGCGGTCAGATTCACCAGTTTGCCGCTCTCATCGAGCATCACGATATCTTCAATCCGCACGCCGATTTTTTCTTCGGGAATATAGATTCCCGGCTCGACCGTGAACACGTCGCCCTTATCCACTGGTCCTGAACCCACGTCATGCACTTCCAGGCCTACGCGATGGCCTAATCCGTGAATGAAGTACTTGCCCAGCGGCTCGCCGTGCAGGTCTTTGCCATGGGTGTTGATGTAGTGGTAGGCGACTTGGTAGAGGGAATTGTCCTCGTGGTTGGTGAGAGTGCTTTTGCCTGCCACTACCGCCTTGAACGCCGCCTGTTGCGCCCCCAGCACCACGTTGTAAATTTCCCGCTGGCGGCTGGTGAAGTGTCCATTGGCCGGCAGTGTGCGCGTGATGTCGCTGGCATACATGGCGTACTCGCCTGCCACGTCCATCACCACCACGTCGCCGTCGTGGATTTCATGCGAGTTGTCCGAGTAATGCAGCACGGTCGAGTAGATTCCTGACCCAACAATCGGCGCATAGGCCGGACGCTCGCAGCCGAGGTCTTGAAACTTGTACTGCATAAGCGCCGCAACCTGGTATTCGAACAGCCCTGGACGCATTGCCTGCATCGCCGCGCGATGTCCTGCAATCGAGGCCTGGGTGGCGTGGCGAATGCGTTCGATTTCGCCGCGATCCTTATGCTTGCGCAGTTCTGCGAGGCTCTCTTCAATGCCAAGGTACGTCACATAGTTTGGAAATGCGTTGGTGCGCTTCAGCCATTCCAACGGAAATGTCGAGGGGGTGGTTTCAGGGAAATCCGCCATCGCGGTGTAAATCGCGGCGCGGGGCTGCGGGACAATCTGTATCAGCAGCTCAGACATTTGGCTGAGGTTTGCCACGCGATCAAATCCGGTGATTGCAGGCGCATTTGGATCGTCTGCGCCCAACTTCGGTCCGGTCCACTTTTCCTGCGTCATGCTGCGCGCAGGGAGAAAGAGAATCTCGGTGTAGGGGCGCGCCGGAGCGTTGCCATTGGCTTTCATGGCGGGCGCAATTACCACGGCTGCGCCCGGCTCCGCCCAGCCTGTCAGGTAGAAGAAATTGTTATCCTGGCGAAAGCTGGAAAGCGCGCTTTCCGACTCCGTTGCCGCAAATAAAACGGCTACGCCGCCATTCAGATTAGCGGAGAGCGCTACGCGCCGTGCGCGGTAGTCCGCTGGGAGTTGACGGTCGAGCGCGAACAGGGAAGTGGCGAGCGGAAAAACGCCGAGCAAGGCGATGAGCGGCAGCCATGCACCGAGAAAAATCTTCGAAAATTTCATCGAATCAGCAGCGCTCCAATATTCGCTAGACTCCAACCGGGAACGGTTTGACATGTTCTTCCGAACTGGTTGAGCCCTGCCCAAACAGTTCAAATCGTCCCTGCAATAGCGACATCAGTCCCGTATACCAGTAGCCATACACGAACAGAATCAGGAAGGGAATCGTGATGTAGTTTTCGTTCGCAACGGCATACCACACGGTCAGTGCGAAGTAGCAGCCGACCGCAAGTTCGATCCAGGGAACAACACCCAGGCGCTTGCGATACTTTCTCGCCGCCTGTACTGCTGCATTCTTCTGGCCCTTAGTCTGTACGCTGTATTTTGGAGTACGCGCGAACGCCGATTGCTTCCCGACCAGCGCCTCGATGACTCCTTTGGAGTTTGTAATCGTCAAGCCGATTCCGAGCGCCATCAAGAAAGGCAGATAGAAGAAGGTTCGCCACCAGCGATTCGGAAACAGCTCCTTCTGTGAAACCAGGTAGAAGGCCGAAATGGAAAACGTCGAGGCCAGGAAGAGCGGCACGTCGATGTACATCATCTGGAACCAGCCCTGGTAGAAGCGAATGATCATCGCTGGCAACAGCAGCACCGAGAGCATGATCATCAGCGGATAGCTAATATTCGCCGTCAGGTGATACCACGCCTCCACCTTCTCCCTTGTGCTCACGTCCGACTTCATCACCCTCGGCAGATCCTTAATCGCGCACTGGATCAAGCCCTTGGCCCAGCGCACCTGCTGCGTCTTGAACGCAGTCATCTCGATGGGCAGTTCCGCGGGACACTCCACGTCCTGCAGGTACAGGAATCGCCAGCCCTTTAACTGGCAGCGATAGCTAAGATCGGTGTCTTCGGTCAACGTATCGTGTTGCCATCCGCCTGCTTCTTCAATGGCCCGGATGCGCCACATGCCGGCGGTACCGTTGAAATTGAAAAATACCCCGGTGCGAGAGCGTCCGCCGTGCTCCAGGATAAAGTGCCCGTCCAGCAGAATCGCCTCGACCTCGGTGAGGAACGAGTAGTGCCGGTTGATGTGGGTCCAACGTGTCTGAACCATGCCGACGCCGGGCTCGGCAAAGTGATGGATTACCTTCATGATCCAGTCGCTAGGCGGGGTGAAGTCGGCATCGAAGATTGCGACAAATTCGCCCTTGGCGGTCTTCAGTCCATTTTCCAGCGCGCCGGCCTTAAAGCCAGTACGGTCGGTGCGGTGGATATGAACGATGTCATTTCCCCGGGCACGGAAGCGCTCCACTACTTCGGCGGCTACACCCACGGTCTCATCGGTCGAATCGTCCAGCACCTGGATGTCCAGCAGATCGCGCGGGTAGTCGAGCTTGCAGATTGACTCCACCAACCGGTCCACCACAAATTGCTCATTGAAGATGGGCAACTGGATGGTTACCCTTGGGAGCCGGGTAAATGTCGATTTTGGCGTGGTTGTCTTGTTCTTGCGATGCTTGTAGTACATCCAAACAAGCTGGTAGCGATGGAATCCGTACGAGGCCAGGATGATCAATACGATGAAGTAGGGAATTAGCAGCGCCATGTCGAAGCCGTTGGCGTGGTACAGGCCCTTGAACGTAGCGTTGGTTTGTTTCTGCAGAAATTGCACCACGGGATTCGGTCGTGGGGCAAGCGCGATCATAGCCACAAACTGAGTAATCAAGGCAGATCCCGAAAAACTGGATTAAGCCGGATGTTGAAATTTTCCGGAAAGCTCGATTGTACCCGAATCAATGGCTTCTGCCGCAGTCGAGTCATGCACATTCTTTTGATCTTAACTTTGCTGGACGCGATTAGCTCCGGGGCGGCGGCACAGTCCTCCGGCGCGCCCCTGTTTCGTGCCTGTTCGCGGGTTGTGTTTACCGCTTCCACTCCTAAAACGGAGATGATCTCGAAAGTCCATCCCGGGTTTGCCGTTGTCGGTATGGGCCAAGGCTGCATTTCCGACCCGATGCTGCGCACAACGTCTGACGACCGCCCCGCCTCGGAGAATTTTGCCGCCGCCTGATCGGAGTTGCAGACCCAGGCGTGGAGCAATGACGAGGTGTACTGCCGATTCCCCTTGGAATCGGCACTATGATCGTTATTTTGAAGCTTCCTGATTACCTGTGCCCTGCTTTTCCGCGATCCAACTATCCGTCCTGCCGCGGACTTTGTCTTCGTATGCGATGTTGAGCGAGTTGCCATCCGGCGAAACCGAGATTCGAGCGTTGCCCACAACTTTGTCATTGCGCTTGTAGGTTTCCTGGAAAGTGTGGTCGTCGATCTTCGTCAACGCAACCGCAGTCGTCCCCGGATCGCCTTGGTAGGGATAGTCTTTTCCGTCGAATTGAGCGCGGTAGGACTCTCCCGTGCTTGCCTTGTAGGTCAGGCCTTCACCGTTGGGAGCATACGTAAAGGTCAATGCGTTGTTAGACAATGTCACGAGCTTGTCCGTCTTCCACTGACCCGAAATTGCATGGGCTCCAGCTTCGGGATCGCCGACGCGCGAATACACCGCGCTGCCATTCGCGACCTCGTCGCTGCTCGCGGGATGCCATTCGAACTTCTCGGTCATCGTGTTGCCATCGGCGGAAACCGTCAGCACGGAGCGGTAATTCACTCTTCCGTTCTTTTTCCCAACTCGCTCTACCGTGCTGCCGCTGGCCACGGCTATTTTCATGGTGTCCGCATACGGATCGCCCGTTATACGGTGGTCCTTCCCGTCGGCCTTTATCGTGTCCTTGACTTCGCAGGTAGCGCAGCGATACATGCCGTCTTTTAACTCAAGAACCAATGGCTTGGGGTCCATCTGCATTTTGCTGAGGTCGATCCGCCAGGTGCCGTCGATACCGCTCTGCGCGGCTGCAAACAATGGCGTCAAGAATAGCAGTATTCCTACGAGCTTTTTCATAGTCATTCCTCCTTGGAGTTGAAGAAGTTTGTGGGTGGAGAGAGCCGGAAGCACGCCATCCGGCTTCAATGCGGAGAAATAGAACGCCTTGATAGATGCTTCCCTTTTTGTGCGGGTTGCCGTCTCGGGCACGTCCGCCAACCCACTGGCGGCGTTGTAGTTCATTTATGGAAAAATCTTGCCGTGAGCTCAAGTTCCTCACGTCCGTTTGTGAGTTAAATCACAGCCGAATGAAGCAAGGCGTAGTCCAATGCAAGCAGGGGATCACGTCACGCAAAACCGTATTTCGGCGGTAGTTGGGAACCCATCCTAGTTTGCGTCCCCGCCTTATTCCCTGGAGGACCGATAAAATGAGTCGGATCAAAGTAACTGTGGACGGCAATGAAGCTGCCGCCTATGTCGCATACCGGACTAATGAAGTCATATCCATTTATCCAATCACTCCCTCCTCGCCAATGGCTGAGTTCAGCGACCAATGGTCTTCGGATGGCAAGCCAAACATCTGGGGTTCGCTTCCCCAGGTTATGGAAATGCAGAGTGAGGGTGGCGCCGTTGCGGCGCTCCACGGAGCCCTGCAGGGCGGAAGCCTGGGGACAACGTTTACCTCGTCCCAGGGCCTGCTGCTCATGATTCCCAACATGTACAAAATCGCAGGCGAACTTACGCCTTGCGTCATCCATGTCGCTGCGCGCTCCATCGCGGCCCAAGGCCTGTCCATCTTTGGCGATCACCAGGACGTAATGGCCGTGCGCCAGACCGGCTGGGCGCTGCTGGGCTCGAACAACGTTCAAGAGGTGATGGACACTGCTCTCATCGCGCAGGCTGCTACCCTGGAGTCACGCGTTCCGTTTGTACACTTCTTTGACGGCTTCCGTACGTCGCACGAGGTTGGCAAAGTCGAGCAGCTTACCCTTGACGATATGCGCGCGTTGCTGCCCGAAGAGTTCGTCAGCCAGCATCGTTTGCGTTCGCTCTCGCCTGATCGCCCCGTTCTTCGTGGTACCGCGCAGAATCCCGACGTGTACTTCCAGGCGCGCGAAACGGTGAACCCGTATGTTTCTGCAGTGCCTGCCATTCTGCAGAAGGCGATGGATCGCTTCGCCAAAGTCGTTGGCCGTCAGTACCATCTGTTCGACTACGTCGGCGCTCCAGATGCTGATCGCGTTGTCATCCTAATGGGCTCCGGCTGCGATGTCGCCGAGGAGACGGTGGACTACCTGGTGGCGAAGGGCGAGAAAATTGGCCTCCTCAAAGTTCGCCTGTTCCGTCCATTCTCCTGCGAACACTTTCTTGCGGCGCTTCCGAAGACCGTCCGTTCCATTTCCGTGCTTGACCGCACGAAGGAGCCCGGTGCCCTCGGAGAGCCGTTGTACCAGGAGATTCTGACTGCGCTGGCCGAGAGCCTTGCAGCCGGCAAGATTGCCGCGATGCCGCGCGTCGTAGGCGGCCGCTACGGCCTGTCTTCTAAGGAGTTCACTCCCGCGATGGTGAAGGCGGTCTATGACGACCTCGCAAAGGCCGTTCCGCATAACCACTTCACAGTCGGCATCAACGACGACGTGACTCATAACTCCATCAGCTTCGACCCCAAGTTCTCCACCGAAGACCCGCGCACGGTTCGCGCGCTCTTCTACGGACTTGGCGCCGATGGCACCGTGGGCGCCAACAAGAACTCCATCAAGATCATCGGCGAAGACACGGAAAACTATGCCCAAGGCTACTTCGTTTACGACTCGAAGAAGTCCGGCTCCATTACAACGTCGCATCTGCGCTTTGGCCCGAAGCCGATTCGCTCCAGCTATCTGATTACTCGCGCGAATTTTGTGGCCTGTCACCAGTTCAGCTTCCTTGAGCGGGTTGACGTGCTCAAGTATGCCGATGAGAATGCGGTCTTCCTGCTCAACAGCCAGTTCAACAAGGATGAGGTCTGGGATCAACTGCCTCGCCCGGTGCAGCAGCAGATCATCAGCAAGAAATTGAAGTTCTACGTGATTGATGGTTACAGCGTTGCCAAGGATACTGGAATGGGCCAGCGCATCAACACCATCATGCAGACATGCTTCTTCGCCATCAGCGGTGTCTTGCCGCGCGAGGAAGCGATTGAAGCCATCAAGAAGTCGATCAAGAAGACATACGGCAAGCGTGGCGACGCAGTGGTGAAGAAGAATTTCGCTGCTGTCGACCAAACTCTGGAAAATCTCCACCAGGTTACGGTTCCTGCCGCGGCCACCAGCACCGTCGAACTTCGTCCGCCGGTCCCTGCCCAGGCTCCCGCATTCGTTCAGGATGTCCTGGCGCCGATGATCTTCGGCGACGGCGACGATCTGCCGGTTAGCAAAATGCCGGTCGATGGCACCTATCCCACAGGCACGACGCAGTGGGAAAAGCGCAATATTGCCCTGGAAATTCCCGTCTGGGATGAGTCGCTCTGTATCCAGTGCGGCAAGTGCGTCCTGGTCTGCCCGCACGCGGTCATCCGCGCCAAGGTCTATCCCAGCGATCTGCTGGCCGCGGCGCCTGAGTCTTTCAAGTCCGCCGCTCCCAAGTGGAAGAATTTTGCCGCGTTGAAGTACACGCTGCAGGTTGCGCCCGAAGATTGCACCGGATGCGCTCTCTGCATCGAGGCATGCCCGGCGAAGTCCAAGAGCGAAGCCAAGCACAAGGCCATCAACATGGCTCCTCAGCCTGCGCTACGCGAGCAGGAAGCCCGCAACTGGGACTTCTTCCTCACCCTGCCCGAGATTCCACGCGAGCAGCTTTCATTCTCCCAGGTCAAGGACGTGCAACTACTGCAGCCGCTCTTTGAGTTCTCCGGTGCCTGCTCCGGTTGTGGCGAGACCCCCTACGTCAAGTTGCTCTCGCAGCTTTACGGCGACCGTACGATCATTGCCAACGCAACAGGATGCTCCTCGATCTACGGTGGCAATCTACCTACGACGCCTTACACCTTCAACAAGGATGGGCGCGGCATCGCCTGGTCAAATTCGCTGTTTGAAGACAATGCCGAGTTCGGTCTTGGCATTCGCCTTTCGCTGGACAAGAACCACGATTTTGCCCGCGAGTTGCTGGTTCGCTTAGCCGCAAAGCTGCCTGAAGAGCTGGTGAAAGCCATCCTCGGAGCGTCGCAGCGCGGCGAAGTCGCAATTGCAGAGCAGAGAGTACGCGTCGCGCAACTCAAGCAGGCATTGACGAGTATCGATCTACCGGAAGCCCGTACTCTGCTCAGTATCGCGGACAATCTGGTGGACAAGGCGGTCTGGATCGTCGGTGGCGACGGCTGGGCCTACGACATCGGTTACGGCGGCCTTGATCACATCATGGCCTCGGGCCGCAACGTCAACGTGCTGGTTCTCGACACGGAGGTTTACTCCAACACCGGTGGCCAGATGTCGAAGTCGACCCCGCGTGGTGCAGTGGCCAAGTTCGCCGCGGGAGGCAAGGGGCGTCCCAAGAAGGATCTCGCGCTCATCGCCATGTGCTACCCGGCGTATGTGGCGCGCATCGCGATGGGCTCCAGTGACATGCAGACCCTCAAGGCGTTCAATGAAGCGGAAGCCTACAACGGCCCATCGCTGATCCTCGCCTATAGCCATTGCATCGCTCACGGCTACGATCTGGTTCATGGACTCGATCAGCAGAAGCTAGCGGTACAGAGCGGTCACTGGCCGCTGTTCCGCTACAATCCCGAAGCTCCGGTTGGCCAGGCGAACTTCGTTCTGGATAGCAAAGCTCCCAGCATTCCGTTGGAGCAGTACATTTACAACGAAACCCGTTACACCATGTTGCGTCAGAGCAATTCTGAAGAGGCAAAGCTGCTGCTTGCCGAAGGCCAACAGGATGTAAACGACCGCTGGAAGCGCTACGAAGCACTAGCGCACACTGCCACGGCGGAAGCGGCCGAAGCCGCCACGGCCGCCGCCGCAAAAGGAGGTCAGTGATGACCGATCTATCCACGCAGTATCTCGGACTCAAGCTGCGCAATCCGCTCGTCGTCGCTGCTTCACCGCTGTCTAAGGAAATCTCGAACCTGCGCTACATGGAGGACTCCGGTGCATCCGCCATCGTCCTTCACTCGCTGTTCGAGGAGCAGATCAACATCGAGTCCAACGAACTCGACCGCTTCCTCTGGGATGGTTCCGAAGTGAGCGCCGAGAGCACCTCCATCTTCCCCGATCTCGGCAACTACGCGATCGGCCCTGATGGCTACCTGGAGCATATTCGTCAGGCCAAGCAAACCGTCTCCATCCCGGTAATCGCCTCGCTCAACGGCGTTTCCCGCGGAGGCTGGGTCAGCTATGCCCGCGAAATGCAGCAGGCTGGCGCCGATGCTATCGAGCTGAATGTCTACTTCATTCCTGCCGACCCTGGTTCTACGTCGGACGAAATTGAGAAACTCTATCTCGATCTCGTCGCCGAGATCCGCAACACCGTTTCCATTCCGGTCGCGGTAAAGGTCGGTCCGTACTTCAGCGCTTTCGCCAATATGGCGCAGCGCCTGGAAGCGGCTGGGGCGAACGGAATCGTCCTCTTCAATCGCTTCTACCAGCCGGATTTCGATCTCGATACGCTTGAGGTCAAACCCTCGCTCAACCTTTCCCGTAGCAGCGAGTTGCTGCTACGCCTGCATTGGACCGCCATGCTCAGCAGTCACCTGCATGCGGACATTGCGATCACCGGCGGTGTCCACACGGCGGAGGACGTAGTCAAGTCGATGATGTCGGGTGCCAAGGTTACCATGCTCGCATCGGCACTCCTGCAGAACGGCATCGGCTACCTGCGGCCTCTCAGCCATCAAGTCGAAACTTGGCTTGAAAAGCACGAGTACGCAAGCATCAAGCAAATGCAGGGCAGCATGAACCAAAAGAATGTTCCTAACCCGAAGGCCCTTCAGCGTTCTAATTACATGAAGGTGCTGTCGAGCTATTCGGCTAACTAGAAAAGGCAGAGCGTAATAACCAATGGAGCGGCCTCGTGCCGCTCCATTGTCGTTTGCGCCGGGTCAGATGGCGCGAGGAGTCTTACTGCGTGGCGCTGCAGCTTGTAGAAACATGCTTGAACGAAGTGACGTTTATTGTTGGCTCCATCTCGGAAGGCGCGCTCATTGAGCCGGATTGTCCTGTCGAACCCTGGTTTGACATGGTTGTTCCCGTGACCTCGATGGTGTGACCAACGTGGGCTTGCAGCTTTGCCGTGTCACCGGTGAGTTGATAAGTGGTGCCGGATTTATCGGTCAAGCTGTAGCTTCCAGCAGAGCCGGCGAGGCATCCCTGAACTGTGGTTTTGTCTGCACCGGAACTGTCCATGCCGGCCATGCCGGGTTCCGGTTTTTCATACTGCGCTGCTGCCCAGACTGCTGACAGCAGCAATATCGAGCTGAGTAGAAATATTCTCTTCATGATCCTTCCTCCGCATAGTAAGGAGGCGCGCCAGATGAATTAAGTTGTACCGTGTGCTCTCAATCGATCAAACTTCCGTCCACACTCGAAAGCCGGTTGCTGTACTCGGAGTGTTTTATGACATAAACTCTCCGCAAAGGCCGCAATCGGAATTGTTGCAAACTGAACGAGAAGGAGAGTGCCCCAATGAGTTCACCAGACGTACCTACACCGGAGTCATCCCAGACCAATGCGGCAGGGCACATCGCGGACGCTCATAAGATTTTGAAGTCTCTGCGAGGCCAGTTAGGACAGCATCCTGAGTTGGACGAAGCCATCCGCAAACTGGAACTGGCGCTCAGCGCGCTGACTTTACAGACCGGCGGATTGCTGTAGCTCTGGCCGGCAACGAAATGCCCCCTCGGCCAGATAGGCCGAAGGGGCGCGTGAAACCAACTTTCGGACAGGATGGAAATTAGCGGTGTCCGCCGTGCCCGCCGCCAAAACCACCGCGCCCACCGTAGCTGTGCCCGCCGCCAAAACCGCGTCCACCATAGCCTCCACGTCCAGCGTAGCCGTATCCACCGCCGCGCCACCTGTAGCTTCGGCCATATCCGTAGCCTCCGCCATACCAACCGCCGCCGTAGTAGAACGCAGGGTAGGGATAGGGTGCAGCGTAGGCGTATGGGTACGCATAGCTAGGCGGATAGGCCACGTAAGGTGCCGGAGCGTACACGTAGGCGGGAGCGGCCACATACCCGTACCCGTAAACGGGACGGCCAACGCCGATTCCGATTGCCACCTGCGCATTTGCCTTCGGTGGCGCGACTAGTGCGAGTGCAATAACCAGACCGAATAGCGCGAGTATCGTTTTCTTCATCATGTTCCAGACCTCGGTGCTCAGTTACCAAATTGAAACCCGCGTGCCCGAAAAAGTTTCGCGCAAATGTTCACTCGCGATACGCAAGTTTGTCGCAGAAAAAAATCTTGCCGAAGCGTTAGAGTCTATGATGAGTTTCTTGCGACTAGAGAGGTGGCCATCCTGCCGGACAGCTTTCAGGAGTTTTTATGGGCACATTCCTAAGTTTCGACGACCTGAACCAGGTTCTCTTCATCAGATTTGAAGGAATTGTCACCGACGAGGTTCTGTTGACCCGCTACCGGCAGGTTCGGGAGTGGATGGCTACTGGCGGCCCTTGTTCCAGCATTTCCGACTTCAGCGCGGTAGCTTCCTTTGGCGTGTCTACGGACGGTGTGAGTCAGTTGGCAGCGAAAGCGCCGTTGGTTCCTGACAACCACCTGCGAGTCGTGGTCGCCCCTCAAGACGAAGTCTTTGGGATGACCCGCATGTTCGAAATTCTGGGAAGCTCAACGCGCGACAGAGTGCATATTGTCCGTGACGTTCCGGCTGCATATCGCCTGATGGGCATTAAGGAGCCGCACTTTCGCCAGGTGCTTGAGTGGTAGCCTCTCGCGGGACCACTCCGGATATTGAGAGTGCCCTGAGGAGCGGCCAGTCCTGCGCAGGCGGCTTGGCGTAATTGCGAAAACGAAATCGCGGGGAAGGAATACAATAGATAGGGACGACGCATTCGGGTTTAGATAACCGGCTTCGGTTGCATTGCTTCGGAATCCCTTTGCAGGCCGATGCTGCGCAAGATCGTGCAAGTCGAACCGTAAGCGACGGAGTGGCCGGGACTATGAGCTCTCGGCTGCATTGCCACCGTTTGGCTACGAGTGAAAATTCCGAATCGGTTTTGACGGGTTCGGAATAAACATCTACTGATTGGAGTCTTAATGGCAGGAAACTCAAGAACTACTTTCACAAAGCGATCGAAAGAGCGCGCTCGCCAGGAAAAACGGCAAGAGAAATCCCAGAAAATGGAACAGAGAAAACTGGAAAAGCCGGCAGAACCGGTTGAACGCAATGGCGAGCCGGTCATTCAATACGATGAGGACGGCCAGCCGATCGCGTTGGATTTCAACGACTTTTAGGCGGTACAAGGCAAATCTGTAGCCGCTTGCGGGCGGCGATTCGCGAAATTCAGCCAAAGATAGCTGACAAAGTTTCACCTCTCTCAGCCCCACATTTCTTTGCAAATGTGGGGCTTTGTCGTGCCCGCGCGATAATTTTGCGAATCTGGTGCGCCAGAACGGCGCTTCCCTGGCCACTTGCGGCGCATCTAACTCTCCGAGATCCCAAAATATCTGGAGGCTGTCGTGTACGTAGTTACAGGTGCTACCGGAAACACCGGAAGTGTGGTCGCGAATCATCTGCTTGGTGCTGGGAAGAAGGTGCGGGGAATCAGCCGGAGTGGCTCCCATTTGCAGGCGCTGGCACGGCAAGGAGGCGAGTCATTTGTATGTGATCTGACGAACAGGGAAGCGCTGGCGGAGGCGTTTACGGGCGCTGAGGCAGTGTACGTCATGATCCCTCCCGACCTCTCGCAAGTCAATTTCCGCGCTTACCAGGATGAAGTGACCGACTCCGTTGCGTCGGCATTGGAACGCGCCAAAGTGACGCATGTGGTTACGCTGAGCAGCGTTGGCGCTGACAAGGCCGAGAAAACAGGGCCAGTGGTGGGCTTGCATCGCATGGAGGAGCGGCTCAACGGCATCGCCGGGCTCAACGTACTTCACCTGCGCGCTGGATACTTCATGGAGAACACGCTGGTGCAGGCCGGGATGATTCGAAAGCTCGGCATGGCAGTTGGTCCTCTGCTGTCGGAGTTAAAGCTTCCCATGATCGCCAGTCGAGACATTGGCGCAGCGGCGGCTTCGGCACTGCTGAAGCTGGATTTCAATTCACATCAAACACGGGAACTGCTCGGTCAGCGCGACATAACGATGACGGAGGCGGTCACCATTATCGGTAAGGCAGTTGGAATGCGGGATCTGAAGTACACACAGCCGCCGGAGGATCAGATTTTCGCTGGGATGCAGCAGATGGGTATGTCGGCGGATCTGGTGAGACTAATTTTGGAGATGGCCGCCGCGTTGAACAACGGACACATGAAGGCGCTGGAGCCACGCAACTCCCGCAACACCACGCCGACGACTTTTGAGAACTTTGTCCAGCAACAATTCCTGCCGTGTTACGAAAGCACCAAGGCAGCGTAGTTTGTCCCGACCGGGTGCCCCACCTTCGCCGCCGCTTTTGCGGCTAAGCTGGGAAGGCAGAATCCATCATCCCTGCATCGGCCTGCCATCATCCTCTCCTCAGCGTGGCGCGAGTTTGAGAAGACGATCGGCGGCAGCCGTGAGGGTTTCCTCGCGCTTGCAAAAGGCGAAGCGGGCCTGTTGCGAGCCCAGTGCGCTGTTGTAAAAGCTGGAGCCTGGGACGGCCGCTACGCCGATATCGGCGATCAGGTGGCTGGTAAATTCGAGGTCGTCCTGGAAATTGAAGGCTGCGACGTCGGTCATGATGTAGTACGCGCCGCGCGGGCGATAGGCGATCAACCCGGCGGCGCGAAGTGCCGTAAGAAGTTGGTCGCGCCGCGTGAGATAGTCGTTCGCAAGGTGCTGGTAATAGCTGGCTGGCATCGCCAGCGCAACGGCTCCGGCGGCCTGTAGCGGGGCCGCAGCTCCGACGGTGAGAAAGTCATGTACCTTGCGAATCGCCGATGTCAGGTCGGCGGGCGCAATGGTCCAACCGACGCGCCATCCGGTGACGCTGTAGGTCTTTGACATCCCATTGATGGTGACGGTGCGCTCGGCCATGCCGTCAATAGTCGCTGGCGAAATATGCCGTGTGCCGTCGTAGAGGATGTGTTCGTAGATTTCGTCGGTGATGGCGATGGCGTCGAACTCGACGCAGAGGTCGCGAATGGATTCCAACTCAGCGCGGGTAAAAACCTTGCCGGTGGGATTGTTCGGCGTGTTGATGATGATGGCTCGGGTGCGTCCATTGAACGCCGAGCGAAGCTCTGCCGGATCGAACCACCATTCGCCATCGGGAGCGTCCGGTGGGCGCAGTGAAACATAGCGTGGCGTGGCTCCGGAGAGTATCGCGTCGGCTCCGTAATTTTCGTAGAACGGCTCGAAGACGATGACCTCATCGCCGGGATTCACGATGGCGAGCAGCGTGGCGATCATGGCTTCGGTTGCTCCGCAGCAGACCGTGATTTGCGTTTCGGGATCGACCGTGAGCCCTTGCCAGAGGGCGGTCTTGGCGGCGATGCCCAAGCGAAGATCGCGCGATCCCCAGGTAATCGCGTATTGATTGACGTCCGCGGCGATGGCCTGTTGCGCCGCGCGCTTGAGTTCTTCCGGCGCGGGGAAATCCGGAAATCCCTGCGCCAGATTGATAGCGTTGTGGCGAATTGCCTGGCGCGTCATCTCGCGAATGACACTCTCGGTAAACTGTGCGGCTTTGTTGCTGATCCGGATCCCGGTTCGTAGACTCATATCCATCTATCGTAACTCGCCAATGAAAAACCCCGCTCAGGCAATCTTGAACGGGGCTTCGAGTCTAACTTCTACCAGCTACTTGAAATCTGCGTCAAGGATGATCCGGTAGCGTGCCTTGCCTGAGTCCAGACGAGCGAGCGCTTGGTTGACCTGGCTCATCGGGAAGCGTTCGACCTGTGGCGCGATATTGTGACGCGCAGCAAAGTCGAGCATGGTGGCGATATCAACTGGCGCGCCGGTGGGCGAGCCGGAGATTTCGCGCTCGGAGCCGATGAGGTCAAAGGCGTTCACCGGAATTGGCTCGAGCACGGCGCCCACCACGTGCATGCGTCCCTTGGGAGCGAGAGTGTTGATCAGCGCTCCCCACTCCAAGGAGGCATTGGCTGTGACGAGCAGTAAGTCAAGCGTCCCGGCAATGGATTTGATCGAGTTTACGTCGCGGCTGGAAACAACGTGGTGCGCGCCCAGCGATTTTGCTTCGTCATACTTCGATTCGCTCGAAGTGAAGGCCGTTACATCGCACCCCCAGGCATTGGCAAACTTCAGCGCCAAATGGCCTAGGCCTCCAATACCAACGACGCCGACCCGCGCCGTCGGGCTGATCGAATACGCCAGAAAGGGCTTGAAGACCGTAACGCCGCCGCAAAGCAGCGGCCCGGCGGTGGAGGCGTCGAGCGCAGCGGGCAGAGGAATTGTCCAAGCCCAGTGGGCGCGGATGCGGTCGGCGAAGCCTCCGGCACGTCCGGCAATCGTGGGCTGTGCCGAGCGGCATAGGTGTTGTTCGCCGGAGAGGCAGAGACGACAATGCATACAACTGGACGCGGTCCAGCCAATGCCGACATGGTCGCCGGCCTTGACGCCCTTGGCCTGCGTGCCAACGGCCACCACCCGCCCAATCGCTTCATGACCGGGAACAAATGGATACTGCGAGTTGCCCCAATCGTTATTGAGCATCGAGAGATCGGAGTGGCAGAGGCCGCAATGCTCGACTGCAACTTCAACTTCCTCGGCTCCGATTGGGCCGGGATCGAACTCATAGGGAATCAACTTCTGCTTTGGGCCTTGTGCCGCCCACGAATGAAATTTTGCCATAGGAGTCTTTCAGAACCTTGCCACGTCACGTGCCTGCTGGGGCGCATCACGATCCTTTCGTTGTTTGTCTGCGTAAGAAAACGTACTGGCCTATTCGATGTTCGAGCGCGGCTTGAGGGTTCCGGAAATGCAGCCGGAACCCTGCAAAGGGTATTCGCGTGATCCTTCCGGTGTTGACTCTCGGACCAGAATCGGACTATAAACAAATTGTTATGACTCTTTGCTGCCAGATCTGTCGCGCGTCTGCCTGTTGTTGTTGCGGGACGCTGCCCTCTGGCGAAAATGAGATCGTGGAATAATAGTTTTATTCAAGAGAATTCACGAACCCACCGCCAGTGATTAAATGGCGGTGGGTTTTTGTTTTGACCGTAATGCGGTTGGGTGCATCGGTAGAAGTGAGGTTCCGGTGCAAAATTCCTGTCGGCGTCCTGCAAGCGGAGACGTCCTGGGGCGCAGTGAAACTTTAGCGGTTCGCTGAGGGCGGGCCAAATGGAGATGAAATGCCAATTGCAAACAGCATTACCGAGTTGATTGGAAAGACACCGCTTCTCTACCTCAATAAAATAACCAAGGGCGCCGTGGCGCGAGTAGCGGTAAAACTGGAAAGCCAGAATCCACTGGCCAGCGTCAAAGACCGCATCGGCATTGCACTGATTGAGGCGGCAGAGCGCGATGGGAAAATTACTCCCGGCAAGACTGTGTTGATCGAACCGACCAGCGGCAATACCGGAATCGCGCTGGCTTTCGTCGCGGCGGTCAAGGGATATCAACTGATTCTCACCATGCCGGATACGATGAGCCAGGAGCGGCGCGTGCTCGTGCTGGCGTTCGGCGCCAAGATTGTGCTGACGCCCGGCCTCAACGGCATGAAGGGTGCCGTGGCCAAGGCCGAAGAAATTCTCGCCACGACGCCCCATGGCTACATTCTGCAGCAGTTCAACAATCCAGCGAATCCGCAGATTCACTACGACACTACCGGCCCCGAGATCTGGAATGATACGGATGGCAAGGTTGACATCCTGATCTCCGGAGTGGGGACCGGTGGAACCTTGACCGGCATCGCACGCTATATCAAGGAGAAGAAGCCGGGCTTCAAGGCAATTGCGGTGGAACCCACCGACAGTCCAGTGCTCTCCGGTGGCAAACCGGGGCCGCACAAGATTCAGGGAATCGGAGCTGGTTTTGTGCCCGGCGTGCTTGATACAAAATTGATCGACGAGGTCATCCAGGTCTCGAACGATGAGGCCATCGGCTTTGCACGGCGTTTGCCCAAGGAAGAAGGGTTGTTGGTCGGCATCTCATCGGGTGCCGCTGCTTTCGCTGCGCTCAAGGTGGCTCAGCGTCCGGAAAACGCAGGCAAGCTGATTGTCGCCATTCTTCCCGACTTTGGCGAACGCTACCTGAGCACGATCCTCTTCGAGGAGTTGCGCAAAGAGGCGGCGGCTCTGCCTACCAGTCCCATTGGCGAGCCCGCGAAGGTTTAACTGCAAACGGTGAAAGCATAAGAAAAAGTCCCAAGGGCATTGGCTCGTGGGACTTTTTCTTTTCGCATTTCAAGACGAGATCGGCTCTAATTGCGAGAGATATGCATTCCGCCCCAGGCCAGTCCTGATCCTACAACAGCCATGTGAATGACACAGTTGTGCAGGTCGTCCCAGTGTTGCGAGAGTACCGTGGGCGCGCCCGCAGCGCCGCAGTTGCCGAAGTACGCGATGTTGGAGTAGTGATCCTCCGGTTGGATACCGGTGCGCTTGCAGACGTTTTCCAACATGCGCAAGTTCGCCTGATGGCCAATAAAAACCTGGCGGCGGTTCTCGCCGGGAGGCAGCGAGGACTGTAGCGTTTTCAGCACGTCGGTGGTGGTGCGGATGGCGAAAACCTGCACCGCATGACCTTCCTGCGCGAAGTGCCCGCCGGTGGGGATGGTGATCTGGTGTTGCCCTCCGGGATCGCTGTTGAAGGTGGTGTCGGAGATCACTGAATCCGAAGGGATGCGCGAAGAGACGATGGCGGCGGATGCCGCATCGCCAAACAGCACCGCTTGTCCGCGATCGCTGTAGTTGATGCTGCGCGTAAAAGTCTCGCTGTTGACCACCAGCACGTAATCTGGCAGTGCCTCTGGCCGCATCAGGTCCAAAAAGTGAATCTGCGACGCAAAGCTCGAACATGCCGATTGCAAATCGAAGCAGGTAGCGGGTATGCCCAGCGCATTGGCAATGCGGCTGGAGTCGGCAGGAATCTGCATTTCCGGCGAGCATCCTCCGGAAACGATCATTCCCAGTTGCGAGGCCTTGATCCCGGCACGTTTCAGTGCCATCTCCGTGGCGCGGACGGACATCTGCGTGGGCGTGGTGTGGGCCGCTTCAGCGGCGGCGCGAGGGTCGCGATTGTGCGTCTCGCGCAGATAGTCCAACGGCAGAGTGGTATGCCGCTCAACGATACCGACCCGATCCTCGATCCACTTCACGTCTACCCCTATGTCAAGGGATGACAAAAAGTGATTGTCGAGGATTGTCTCGGGATGAAAGTGTCCAAGAGCATGGAGGTACAGCAAAAAGCATCTCCTGTGTGTTCCCTGGAAATCCCGCTCCAAGACATCGGCGAACCTCCAGCCCGCCATTTTCATTCCAGCGGTTTATGCGCGGGGAATTTGACAGGGTTGGGCGCTTCGATCCGGCAGGTTGCAGCGGGTCTATGCTCTAAAGTTTATATGGATGAACTGGCTCGGAGCAATGCCTCCAGCGGCTTTGTGGAATCTGTGAGAGGTTGTGACAGAACTATTACTTTGCTGCATGGTACGCATCATTGAGGCGCTATTTGGAATCGCTATTTCGCTGCCTTGTCAAGATGAAAAGAAAAGAACTTCGGCGACGTTTTCAACACGAATGTGGAAATGGGGCGCAAAACGGGATAGCAACCCCGCCGGAGTCCCGATTTTACGGGCTCTTCTCCACCTTGCACAAAGGCCGGTGCGATGTGCGAGAAAAGTAGAAGGGCGCAGGACTCAGAGCCAATTCTGCACATGGCTGTGGTAATTCTGCCCGCGTCTTCGACGGCTGTCATACTGTAGGAATATGAAGAACACATATGCAGCGCTGCTCGTGCTGGCTGCGGTGGCCATGCTCCTTTCCGCCCGCGCTTTCGAGCGCTCCCGCCAGGCGGTGACCTATCTCGGCTTTGATCGTAATGACTATCCCGGCGACGAGAATCTGCCTGCCCTGCGCAAGACCTTTTCCTTTACCGGCTACTGGCTCAACAATCCGCCGGGCGCGAAGGCCAACAGTTGGCGCGGCAAGCGCGAGACGGTCCAGCGCGCGGGTTTCGGATTCCTTTTGCTCTTTAACGGACGCGCCTATGCGGAGTTGAAATCCGCGCCAAATCCGGGTGCTTTCGATGGAGCGGCAGCGGCGCAGGCCGCAAAAGCCGAGGGCTTCCGCCGGGGAAGCGTCATATTCCTAGACCAGGAGGAGGGCGGGCGGATGCTGGACGAGCAGAAGCAATACGTTTTTGCCTGGGCCGATGCGGTAAAACAATCCGGCTACCGCCCCGGAGTCTATTGCTCGGGAATCGAAATTCCCGACCCGGCGGGAGGCTCGATCAGCACGGCGCGCGATCTCCACGACTCCGCCCAGGGGCGCGATCTTGTATTCTGGGTAGCCAATGATGCCTGTCCACCTTCGCCCGGCTGTGGGTTTTCCAAAGCTCCGCCGCCGGAAGCCAGCGGAGTGCCTTTTGCCGAGGTCTGGCAATTCGCGCAATCGCCCCTGCGTCAGAGATTTGCCGCTGCCTGCGCACAGAGCTACAACGCCGACGGAAATTGCTATCCCCCGGGCGTGGGCGTTAGCCTAAAACTGCACTTCGACCTGAATTCTTCGCACAAGGCGGACCCATCGCGGTGACGGTGCGCGGCAGAAAAGCAGGGATTTCGCGGTGGCTCATGCAAATTTCTTTTTCGGCTTGAATGGGGCAGTTGAGCGGCCCAGGAATCACCCCACATTTTTGTCGCTGGCTTTGCCGGCATTACGGGTGCTATCATAAATTGTCTGTGTTCTATGGCGTGTCAATTGAGAGATTGAATGAATTGACGCCGCGTGGATGTGTTTAAGATTGTCCACTTTTCATCCGAACACCCCTTATCACGAAGTCAGGTTTGCTCGTTCGCCTTGCGAATCGAAGGCCGCTGGAACGCGGAATTGAGTGTTTGCGGTTTCTTCCTGGCGATCTTCGTATCGCAAAATGCCATAAAGAATCAATGAGTTAAGTTAGTAAAAAAGAATGTTGACCTTAGCTCTACAAAGTTTTAATGTACAACCAGTTGCGGTGCCGCTGGAATGTGGAGGCGGTTTAACCGTTCATCTCGGGCCCGGAAATATGTGGGCATTTGGCAAGGCCCTCCAGTAAAAAGACGTTCAGTGGGAGGGTGGTTCCTTGTTTCAAGAACGGGAAAGTCCCTCAGTCAGAAACTCAGAATTGGCATGTTCCACCCCAGATTGAGCGACGAATTGGATTTGCTTTGCATCTATAGAGGTTAGGAGAGCAAAGCTGAACTTAGACACGAGGATTTTGGCCGTCCTGGCAGAATTTGCCAAACGCGCCCGAGGAATCACAACCAGCCATATTGACTCTGTAGCGGTGACGATCACCGCAAAATTGATAAAGAGGAGAGTTTTATGCGTTCAGATAAAGTCTTTGAAGCTTTACATACATTGCAGAATCGTTATATGCTCTGCCAGATTGCTTCCAAGGCAACTCGTAAGTTTCACAAACCGAATACCCGTATTCAGGACACCACGAACGATGTTCTGAACCGCATTTCCGACAATGATCGCGACAACGTGATGGCCGAGCCGGTGAATGCAAAAGACGCGCAGCGTCGTGCGGCGTAGCAGCTGAAATATTGGGAGTTTACCTTGCGGCGTGCCGCTTTAGGCGGTAGCTGCAAGGAGGCAGTCTCAGGTAGCTCAACGCAATTTAACCGGCAGTTCGCAATATTAATCGATCCATCAGCCTGATCCATCCATCCGGCCATAAAATAGGCTCCAGGCCGGACTTCCCATCCAACATGGTTGCTTGTTCCCGAGCCAGAACCAACGGTAACCACATTCCCGGCGCCTCGCGGCGCACCCGAATCCTTCCTCTCGAAAACTTTCCGTAGGTGGACATGACGATCGCTGAACTAAAAGAAAAGAATATTACCGAGCTGACTAAGATCGCTCGCGAGCTCGACCTCCCCGGTGCGAGCGGCCTCCGCAAACAGGACCTCATCTTCAAAATCCTGCAGGCTCAGAGCGAAAAAGAAGGCCACATTTTTGCCGAAGGCGTCTTGGAGATTCTTCCCGATGGCTACGGCTTCCTGCGTTCTCCGGACTACAACTACCTGCCTGGTCCCGATGACATTTATGTCTCGCCCTCGCAGATCCGCAAGTTTGACTTAAAGACCGGAGACACAGTCAGCGGTCAGGTCCGTCCTCCTCACGAGGGCGAAAAGTACTTTGCGCTGGTCAAGATCGAGGCCGTGAACTTCGAGTCGCCGGACGAGGCCCGCAACAAGATTCTCTTTGACAATCTGACCCCTCTATATCCGCAGGAACGGCTCAAGCTGGAAACCGTGCGCGAAAACATGAGCGCTCGCGTGATGGACATGCTGATTCCCATCGGCAAGGGCCAGCGCGGTCTTATCGTCGCTCCGCCGCGTACCGGTAAAACCATGTTGCTGCAGAACATCGCCAACTCCATCACGGCCAACCATCCCGAAGTCGTCCTGATCGTTCTGCTCATCGACGAGCGTCCGGAAGAAGTTACGGACATGCAGCGTTCGGTGAAGGGCGAAGTCATCAGCTCGACCTTTGACGAACCCGCCGCACGCCACGTGCAGGTTGCCGAAATGGTGATCGAAAAGGCCAAGCGCCTGGTCGAACACAAGCGTGATGTGGTGATTCTGCTGGATTCGATTACCCGCCTTGCCCGTGCCTACAACACGATTGTTCCGCCATCCGGCAAAGTGCTCTCCGGCGGCGTGGACTCCAACGCGTTGCAGCGCCCGAAGCGCTTCTTCGGCGCGGCCCGTAACATTGAAGAGGGCGGGTCGCTGACCATCATCGCCACTGCGCTGATCGAAACCGGCAGCCGCATGGACGACGTGATCTTCGAAGAATTCAAGGGCACCGGCAACATGGAAGTCATCCTCGACCGCAAACTCAGCGACAAGCGAGTCTTTCCGGCCATCGACATTCAGCGCTCGGGCACCCGTAAGGAAGAGTTGCTCCAGGCCAAGGAAGACCTGCAGCGCATCTGGGTCCTGCGCCGCGTTCTCAATCCGCTCTCTCCCGTCGAGGCAATGGAATTACTGATCGACAAGTTGAGCAAGACGCGCGCAAACAGCGACTTCCTCTCGAACATGAGTAGTCTGTAGCGATTTCGTTTTAGCAAAGCGCCCGGCTTCGGCTGGGCGCTTTGTTCTGCTTCGGGATTGTGAGCTACTTGATTATCCGTCCACTGAGGGAATATGCACTCGGCGATTTTAGTTCAAACCCGACAATTTTTCCGCGCCGCTTTCCTACCGCGTCTTCCCGGTATAATCGAAGGTTGCACACATCACGGTTCGTAAGGACAGATCCCTTGCACATGCATGAACATTCAGGCGGCCCGCAACCCGAGGGGCCACAAGCGATTCCCGGCGTCAAGTCAATCATCGCAGTCGGTTCAGGTAAGGGTGGAGTAGGAAAGACCACGCTTTCGGTAAACCTCGCGCTGGCTCTGGCGCGTCTTGGTTTCAAGGTCGGACTGCTCGACGCCGACATCTACGGGCCCAACGTTCCGCTGATGATGGGCGCTGGCGGCGAGCCTGATCTGACTCCAGACAACCGCATCATTCCCAGCGAGCGTTACGGCGTTCGCGTCGTCTCCGTTGGCTATCTGAATCCAGGCGACAAGCCGTTGGTGTGGCGCGGTCCCATGCTGCATTCGGTGATCAAGCAATTCCTGGGGCAAGTGGCCTGGGGAGAACTGGACTACCTCATTATCGATCTGCCTCCCGGCACCGGCGACGTTGTGATTTCCCTGACCCAGACCGTGCCGTTGACCGGCGCTATCGTTGTCACCACGCCGTCCGACGTTTCGCTGCAGGATGCGCGCAAGGCCATCGAGATGTTTCATCAGGTTCGTGTCGAAGTCCTCGGCATTGTGGAGAACATGAGCTACTTCGTCTGTCCGCACTGCAACCATGAGATTGACGTTTTCTCGACCGGTGGCGGCGAGCGCATGGCCGAGCAGTTCGGAGTGCCATTCCTCGGACGCATCGAACTCGATCCCACGATCCGCGAGGGCGGAGATTCCGGAAATCCGGTGGTCCTGGGCGGTGAGCAGGCGAACAATGCCAAGAGTCTGTTTGCTTTCGCGCGTAAAGTGCTCGCCCGCATCGAGGAATTGAAGAGCAGCGGCGGCAGCATTCTCAGCATCGATTGAAGTGGTCCTGTAGAAGCTGTATGCGTGGGTGCCCCACCTTCGCCACCGCTCTTGTGGCTAAGGTGGGACGGCAGTATAGCTCGACCCTGAAACCGGTCGAGCTCCGCAGTTCGCAAGGAGAAGCATGGAGAGCACCCCGCCCGAAGCATCGCCGAGTAATGCGCCCGAATTGACGCCATCCGTCACGCATGACGCTGCGAGTGGCGCCACGAGTTACGTCGCGTTGCCAGTGGAGGGCCCTCGCCCGATCCCCTACTGGCATACCGCATTGCTCTTGCTGGTATTCGGCGCGTTGAGCGTGGCCAACGTCAAGAGCGGCTATGGCGCTCATGCCGGACATGGGCACATTCGCATCTACCTTGGCACGATCATCTACGAATGGTTCTTCACGGGATACGTCTGGTGGGGAGTGCGTCGTGCCGGTGGCAGCCTGCGCGAGCTGATCGGCGGACGCTGGAATCGGGTCGAGGACTTTCTCATCGACATCGCGATTGGGGCTGGCGCATGGATCAGCGCGCTGCTGGTGATTGCCATGGTGGCCGTCGCCATGGGTATGGATCACTCCGGCAATATTGACGACGCTCGCAAGCAACTCGGCTTCCTTGCGCCGCAGAGTTCGCTCGAAATCATCTTGTGGATCTGCCTGAGCGCCACTGCGGGATTTTGTGAAGAGGTGCTCTTCCGCGGCTATCTTCAGAAACAATTCACACGGTTGCTGCGTAACCGGTGGGTCGCATTGGCCGTAGTGAGCATCCTCTTCGGACTCGGCCACGGATACGAGGGCTCGCAGCGCATGGTGCTCATCGCCCTGCTCGGACTCTCATTCGGCATCTTGAGCATGTGGCGAAAGAGTCTGCGACCGGCGATGATGGCGCATACTATGCAGGACACAGTCTCGGGACTATTGCTGAGAGCTTTGCGTTAGACCGGTTCCAGAGATGGTGTACCCCGAAGCTTCCGGCCACGGGCCGTTGCGGCCAACAGTGAGCAACGGCTCAGCACAATCTACAGACGACATAGTTTCTCTGGAACAGGTCCGAGACGAGT
>Ga0302320_10005073_pt1 | contig 29630 bp, 25 predicted proteins | sample Bog_T0_3_FD_202130 | JGI IMG/M metagenome (GOLD analysis project Ga0302320, IMG submission 202130) | Peat permafrost microbial communities from Stordalen Mire near Abisko, Sweden - Bog_T0_3 | ecosystem: Environmental > Terrestrial > Soil > Wetlands > Peat | place: Sweden: Abisko, Stordalen Mire...
TTCCGGCGTTGACATCGGCAGCCGCCGGGCGTAGAAAGACCGACCCGCGACCCATCAATTTTCTCTATCCCGTATTATGGCGAACACCCAAGTAATCCTGACCGAACCCATCGCCGGACTCGGCGTTGAAGCAGACGTCGTCAAAGTCAAGCCGGGGTATGCCCGCAACTTTCTGATCCCGCGCGGCAAAGCCTTCGAAGTGACCCCCGCGACCCTCAAGCAAATCAATAATCTCAAGGCCAAGCGCGCCGAGCGCGAAGGACGCGAACTCAACGAAGCCGAGGAGCTTGCCCGCCGCATCAACAAGCTCAAGATCACCCTGACCCTCGAGACCGGCGAAACCGGGAAGGCCTTCGGCTCCATTACGGCCAAGGACATTGCCGACCGCCTGAAGGGCGAACTCGGGGGCAGCGAGATCGAGCGCCATCGCATCGTGCTCGATCGACCCATCAAGGAGACGGGGGCGCACGAGATCGAAATCAAGCTGTACCACGACGTGGTTGCCCACCTCAACATCACCGTAAAATCCTCAAACCAGCCCAACCAGCCCAACCAGTCGCAGGCCGGCGCCGAGGAATCGGCACCCGCCCCCGCCGAGGGCGCCGAAGCGGCCGGGGACCAGGGTTTCCGCTCGAAGGCCAAGGCCCGCCACTCGAAGTAGAGCCGAGCACCCATGGATGGCCCCAGCGTTTCCACGCCGGCCTCAAAAGCTGGAAAGCGCACGGATGGCGACCTGCGAGGCAAGGTCACTTATTTACCTGATATCCACAGGTTATTACCACAGAGCCCCGACGCCGAGCAGGGGGTGCTCTGTTCCTTCCTGCTGAACCCGCGCGAGGTAGGCGGGCTTTGCGTCGAGCGCGGCGTCAGCGCCGAGTGCTTCCACATTCCCTCGCACGCCGGCATCTTCGCCGTCCTCATCGAGCTTTGGAACGCCGCCAAGCCGATCGATTTCATCACGCTCACCCAGGTGCTCCGTGACCGCAACCAGCTCGACCAGGTGGGCGGCGCGGCTTTCGTCACCGAGCTCTTCACGTTCATCCCCACGGCGGCGAACGCGGCGTACTACATCGACATCCTCCAGGAGAAATGGACGCTCCGGCAGGTGATCACCACCTGCACCGAATATGCGGCCCGCTCCTACGATGAGCAGGACAACGTCCCGTGCCTGCTGGACGAGGTCGAGCAGCACATCAACCGGATCGCCCGGGAGCGCTTCCAGGCGAAGTCCCTCTCGATGAAGGACCAGGTCATGGAAGCCATCGAGTCCATCGAGAAACTCTACGAGCGCCGGGGCAGCATTACCGGCCTGCCCACCGGCTACGTCGAGCTCGACAAGATGACCGACGGCCTGCACGCCGCCGAGATGTTCGTCATCGCCGCACGCCCCAGCATGGGCAAAACCGCGCTGGCGGTGAACATCGCCGAGCACATCGCCGTCGATCACAAGCACCCCGTCGCCATCTTCAGCCTGGAAATGAGCAGCCAACAGCTCGTCCAGCGGCTCCTCTGCTCCCGCGCCCGCGTCAATCTCCAACGCGTGCGGGACGGCTTCCTGGCCGAGCGCGATTTCCCCAACCTGACCGCCGCCGCCTCGAAACTGGCGGAGAGCCAGATCTTTATCGACGACACCGCGGGCCTCAGCATTCTCGAGTTGCGGGCAAAGGCCCGCCGGCTCAAGACCCAGCATGACATCCAGCTCATCGTCATCGATTACCTCCAGCTCCTGCGCTCGACCTCCCGCCGCGCCCAGGACAATCGCCAGATCGAGATCAGCGAGATTTCCAACGGCGTAAAGGCGCTGGCCAAGGAGCTCGCCATCCCCATCATCGTCCTCGCCCAGCTCAACCGGAACCCGGAAAACCGCTCCGGCGAAAACAAGGGCCGCCCGCGGCTCAGCGACCTGCGCGAGTCCGGCTCAATCGAGCAGGATGCCGACATCGTCGCACTGCTCGTGCGCGAGGAGTACTACGCCGACTCCGACGAGGAAAAGCAGGAAGCCGAAGGCAAAGCCACCCTCATCATCGCCAAACAGCGCAACGGTCCCGTAGGCGACGTCCCTCTCACATTCCTAAAGGAGTTCACCCGCTTCGAAACCCGCGCCCGCTCCGACCCCGAGCCGGGGTAGAGTGAGACGGTTTAACGAAAACTGTGGCCGTTTTTGAAGCGGTGTTTACCCCCGCCTGGGCCACCGGCCCAGGGCTACAGCGCGCTGCCGCGCGCGGAGGGAAACGTGGCCGCATCACGCTTGCGTTGTAGCCCTGGGCCGGTGGCCCAGGCGGGGAAAGACGCCGTCACTGAATGGCTACACTAAAACTTAAACCGCTCTAGTTTCATAGGGTCCATAAGGCCTATTGGGCCTATAGCCCTCTCCCAGGCGCCTTCAGTCTTTCGATGATGTACTCCCCGGGCAATGCGTGCTTCACCTCGGGCGCGCCGGGATAGACAAGCTCGCACTCGACCCCTATCCTCCGCAGCTTTTCCTCGAGCAACGCCCCGAAGTTTGCCGTGTGATTGGGGTCTTTTTTCTCCTGCCCGTAGGCGGGCGCATCGTTGTCATGCCAAAGATAGATCGGAGGAGCGCCGCTGGCGGCAAGCGCGTAAGGCGAACATTCTTGAATCCACGGCAGCACAATCTCCCGCCCCGCAAGACACGCCCGGAACTCGGCCTTGCCATCCTTTGGGTCCCAGGCAAAACCGAAGGCGTGGCCGCCGTAGCTGTTATTGGGCGTCCACTCTTTCATTTGCAGCGGATCGAGCGTGGTCTGCGCGTTCATCACCGCGGCGCACCACGGGCGGGTGGACTCGCGCGCGACGGGGTCGGTGCTCGCGGGGTCGGCCAGGTCCTTGTGAAAGGCCAGCCACAACGCGGAACATGCGCCCGCCGAACCGCCCGAAACAGCAATACGGGCCTTGTCGATATTCCACTCGGCGGCCTTGCTGCGGACGAACTGGAGAGCGCGGGCGTTATTATGAAACACAGCCATCACCGGGGGATCTTCCGTGGCGACCTTGGCTGCCGTGATGACCGGGAGCGGGATCGTCTCATCCACAAGGATCGTCTGAACGATGTAAGGGTAGTTGGTCGCGACAACGGAGATTCCCGCCTCGATGAATTGCCTGATGCCGCCAGGAAGGTCGATATTCGACTTGTCGCTTCCCACCCAACCGCCCCCATGAATGAAGAACAACACCGGCGCCGGCGCGGATGAGGGGGCTTTCCAAAAATCGAGCACCTGGCGTTCGTGCGAGCCGTAGGGGACATTCGCAAACGTGGGAGGCGGTGGGAAAACTTCGGTAGTTGTATTCATAAGGATTCCGTTCCCAGCGTTTCCTCGATCATCCCGGTCAGCGCAGCGAGGCTTACGGGCTTGGCCATGAAGGGATAGCCGCCGATGCCCCCGGCGCCGACCTCTTTTTGCGAAACGATGGCGGTCAGGAAAATGATCTTCACCTCCCTGAGGATCGGGTCGCTCGATACCTGGCGGGCCACGTCGCCGCCGTCCATTTTGGGCATCATGATGTCCAGGAGGATGAGGTCCGGGCGGAACTGCCGCGCCGTCAAGAGCGCCTGCGAGCCGTCGTTCTCTTCCTTGACGATGTAACGCCGGGTCCCCTCGAGGGTCAGTTTCAAAAGCCGGGTAAAGCCGGCCTCATCGTCCACGATTAAAATGCGTTTGGGTTGAGATTCCATCGGATTAGATTTTAAACATCACAGTTGCTCTCGCGCCCCCTTCGGGCCGGTTGGTAATTTCGATGGTGCCGCCGTGCAGGTCGATGATCGAGCGGGTCACCGTCAACCCCAAGCCTGTCCCTTTGCCGGTGGGCTTGGTCGTAAAGAAGGGATCGAAAATTTTTCCCAATTTCGCCTCGGGGATGCCGCTGCCTGTGTCGTCAATCTCAGCCACGACCACCTGGTCTCCGACGTGGAAGGCCTCCGTCGCCGAGCCGGCGAGGTTTTGCCCCATGCCGGTAAGCTGCTTGGCATAAACGCGCACGGCCAGCGCGCCGCCCTCGGGCATGGCGTGGATGGCGTTGGTGATGAGGTTTACGAACACCTGCTCGACCTTCATGCGGTCCAGGCGCAGCATCGGCAGGCCTGCCTGAAAGTCGGTCGCCAGCTTATATTCCTTCCCGCTCATCTCGCCGCGCACCAGGGTCAGCGCGTGGAGAATGATATCCGTGAGGCTCTCGTCGGCCACTTCGAGTTGCCGCGGCGCGGAGAAGTCGAGCAGCCCCCGGATCACATTATCGGCGCGCCGTACGGCCGCCCGCATCTCCATGAGGATTTCCTTGAGGGTGGCGTCGCCGATCTCGAGCCTCGCGATGTAATCGACGCCCATATTGATGATCGCGAGCGGATTCTTCACTTCGTGGGCCACTCCCGCCGCAAGCCTTCCGATGCTCTTCATCTTCTCTGCTTCGATCAATTGAAGTTGAATCGACCTAAGTTGCTCGCTCGCCTCCTGCAAATTGGACAGCGTCTGCGACAATTCCGCGTTGGCCGCCTTGAGTTTCTCCTCGGCCTCCTTCATCTGAGTAATGTCCCGGCGGATGCACACCAACCGCTCGACCGCGCCTGTCTGGGCGTTGAAGATGGGCGCCTTCGTCGTCAACAGCCAGCGGCGGTTTCCGAGCGCGTCGGGCACGCATTCCTCATGGTCGACCATCGGTTTTCCGCTGGACACCACGCGGTCGTCATCCCTTTTGAAACCGGCCGCCTGCTCGGGCGGGAAGAAGTCGAACGAAGTCCGCCCGATCACCTCCTCGCTGCCGGCCGCCCCGAGCGTCCTGCAATGCGCCGCATTGTCCAGCACGTAAACGCCGTGGACATCCTTCACGAAAATCGGGTCCGGGATGTTCTCAATGACGCTGCGCAACATGTTCCGCTCGGCCTCCAGTTCATCCTCGATTTGTTTAAGCCGCGTGATGTCGCGCGACATCCCCATCGTGCCGACGATTCGCCCGTTCCGGTCGCGCAGCGGCAGTTTCGTGGTCAGAGACCAGCCGATGCGCCCGTCGGGCAACGTCTCCTTTTCCACCTTTCCTATGATCGGCTTGCCGGTCCGGAGTATTTCCTGTTCATCGGCAAATGCCTGCTCCGCGTGCTCCGGCAGGAAGAAATCGAAGTCGGTCCGTCCGACGGCCTCCTCCGGGCCCGCCAGTTTGAAAAACGCGGCCATCGCCGGATTGACCCGCACGAAGCGGCTCTCGTGGTCCTTGAAATAAATCCGGTCGGGGAGCGTCTCGAGCAGCGACCGGACCAGGTTTTTCTCCTGGGCAAGCTCATGCTCGGCGGCGTTGCGCTCGATGGCGTAACGCATGGTGCGCGCCAGCAACGCGGCGTCGAAATTGCCCTTCACCAGGTAATCCTGTGCGCCGGCATGCACCATCCGCAGCGCCAGCGATTCGTCGTCCACGCCGCTAAGCACGAGGACCGGGAGGTTCCGCCCATGCGAGAGCAGGCGCTCGAAGGTCTCGAATCCCTGGCTGTCCGGCAGGCTCAGGTCAAGGAGCACCAGATCGACGGCGGAACTGTCGACCGCCTCCTCCGCTTCTGCGAGCCGCGTGACGTGGCGCTCGATCCGAAACCGCGGCGAATGCTCCGAGAGCATCTCGGAGATCAACCGCGCATCGCCGGGATTATCCTCGACCAGGAGAACCTTTACCGGTTGCGGAGCGTGCTGGGAACTGGAGGGCGCCACTACGCTCCATCCTACGCTTGCCGCATCCGGACGCAAGAGTTGCGCCGGGATGCATTGCGTTTGGGCAATTGTCTGGACGGCATGGACGAGGCGGACAGTATGGACGGAATCAAGCCATGAGCCGCTTTAAAATCCGGGAAGCGCACGGGTATGTCCTCCCGGTGGAAACCCGGATGCCATTCCATTTTGGGATCGCCGTGATGCGGAGGATGCCGCATCTCTTTCTCGAGGTCTCGCTGGAGAGGAATGGAAAGCTGGCTACGGGCATGGCCGCGGATCATCTGGTGCCGAAATGGTTCACCAAGAATCCGGACACCACTTACGGCGATGATATCCGCGAATTGCGGGAAGTCGTGAGTGCCGCATGCCGGATCGCGGAAGAGGCGTCCGGGGAGGCGACGCCGTTCAATCTGTGGTGGGAAATATACCACGAGCAGCATCGGCAGGCCGAGGCGCGAGGCTGGCCGCCGTTGCTGGCGTCCTTTGGAGCGTCGCTCATCGAGCGCGCGCTACTGGATGCATTTTGCCGCCTGGAGCGCAAGCCGTTGTCATTCGTGTTGCGCGAGAACAGCGCCGGCATTGACCTGGGACGCATTCACCAGGAGCTCGCGGGGCGCGCCCCGAGCGAATTCCTCCCCGCCGTCCCGAGTTTTAGCGTGGCGGCACGGCATACGGTCGGCCTGGGCGATCCGTTGGATGGCGAGGACCTGAAAAGCGGGGAATGGCCCGAGGATGGCTTGCCGGTTTCACTCGAAGACTGTATCGGGACTTACGGCTTGTCGCGCTTCAAGATCAAGATCGCGGCCGACAGCGCCGGGAACATCAGGCGGCTCATTGCCATCGCGGCGCTGCTCGATCGAGCGACATCGGGCAACTATCGGTGCACTCTCGACGGAAACGAATCGTATCGCCGCATCGGGGATTTCCGAGACTTCTGGCGCCGGGTAACGGAAACGCCGGAGTTGGAACAATGGCTCGGCCACCTCGACTTTGTCGAACAGCCGCTGCATCGGGACGTGGCGCTCGAGGACGGCATTCGGGATGCATTCGGCGGGTCCCCGCCGCGCATGGCCATCGATGAATCGGACGCCACACTCGACTCGCTGCCACTGGCGCTCGACAGGGGTTACGAGGGAACGACGCACAAGAACTGCAAGGGTGTTTTCAAGAGCGTCGCAAATCTCGCCCTCCTGTTGCATCGGGCCAGGCCATTTCTCTTCAGCGGCGAGGACTTGAGTAACATCGGGCCCGTCGCGCTGCTCCAGGATTTGTGCGTCGCGCAGAATCTCGGACTCGATAACATCGAACGCAACGGGCACCATTATTTCCGCGGCTTATCGAACTTCCCCCGCTCGCTTTGGAAACCGCTGATCGAGGCCCACCCCGATCTTTACCGGGAACTCCCGGACGGATGCCCCGCCGTGCGCATCGAGAACGGGATTCTCTCGAGCGCCTCGTTGCACAGCGAAGGGTTGGGACCCGCGTTCGATATCGATCCGAAGCTATTCACCCCGCTGGAGGAATGGCAGGCCAAATCTTTCGATTCCGGCATGTGAACCAAATCGATACGTCGCTTAATTCACCTATTTTCTGACTGCACGCGTCAGCCTTGCCGGGTGCGCGGGCGCCACGGGAGCCAGTCCTGCTTTTTCAAATGCAAGGGCCAGTCCCACCGGATCGGCGTCCAAAAGCGCGCGGTCCGATGTAACCAGAACAGGGATTCCAGCAAGCGACGTTTCGGCCAGGATTTCCGCGTCATTGTTTTCCCGTGGGGGAAGGATTTTGTCTCCCTGAACGAATTTGACGAAATTCTGCGTGTAGGCGCGTTGGACACTCGAAAGCGAGATCGGGGATATTTTCCATTTCGTAAGCATGGAAGAGAGGGCGATTCGAGCAAGTTCCCGCTCGCGCGCATCCCCTTTTTTGAAAAAGTTCGTCAACTCCAGAACTACCGTGGGCGGAGTCTCGAGGGAATAGCCCTTCTCGATAAAGGTTTTCCGAAAATCCTCGGCGAACCGCCGCCCTTCAGCGAGGTCGAACAGAATATTACTATCGACTGCCAGCCTTTTTTGCTGGAATCCGTCCGCCATAAATCATCGCCATACCTTCGTTATAAAGGTTTTCGCGTTGCTCATCGCCAAGAGTGTTGGCCATCTTGCGCGCCTTGGCCGCCAGTTTGCTGCCCCGCGTTTGTGTCGGATATGCGGTTTTTTTTGCGCTCACGCGGAGGACTGTCACACTTTTATTGTTACATTTCAAGGCCTCATGCGAACCACACAGGAAAGCTGGCTCGCCAGGATTTGAACCTGAACTAAGAGAGTCAAAGTCTCCTGTGCTACCGTTACACTACGAGCCAATTTGCACGGTGAATGCAGGAAGCTGGACGAGGGTCACCACGGAGTCAATCCCTTAGCCGCATCCACGCGGTTGGGACAGATTTTTTCGACAGGATGGACAGGATTAACAGGATGTTCCAGAAGCCGGTTTCGAAGCTTCTCACCCCGTCCACCCCGCGCCTTTGTTTTGACCGCGCGGCGGTGGCAGGCGCATTGTAGACGCCGTGGATAGTCTGCGAGTGCGTCTGATGCTGCTGGCAGCGCTGGCCCTCCTGCCGCTGGCGGGCCTGGTGTTCTTTAACGCGGAGATGCAGCGGCGCGAAGCGGCGGCGCAGGCGGAGGGCGATGCGCTACGGCTGGCGCGGGTTTGCTCGAACAACGAGGAGCGAACGGTGGAATCCGCGGACCGGCTGCTGGCGCTCATGGCGGAAGTCCCGGTGGTGAAAGCCCTGGACGCGCGGGCGTGCGGGCCGCTGTTCGCAAGGGTGCTGGGCAATGAGGCCGGCTACGCGAACCTGGGCCTGCTGGACGCGCAGGGCAACGTGGTGGCAAGCGCAAAGCCGGTGGTGATGCGGACGCCACTCGAGCAACGGGCGTTTTTCAGCCAAGCACGCGAGAAAGGAAAGTTCGCGGTGTCCGACTTCGCGCTCGAGCCCGACGGGGAGCGCGCGGAGATGATGTGCGGGGACGCGGTGCGCATGGAGGACGGGCGCGTGGCGGGGGTGATCTTCGTGGAGTTGAACCTGGCGTGGATGGAGGATCTCGGCTCGCGGCTGGATTTGCAGTCCGGCGTAACCCTCTCCGTGCTGGATCGCAACGGAATCATCCTCATGCGGATTCCTGAACCGAGGCATTGGGTTGGCAGATCGGCCCTCGAGGCGGCGGCCGGCCGGGCCATCCTTCAACGGCGCGGATTCGGGACAGCGGATGAGCAGGGGATGGATGGAGTCCGGCGGCTGTTTGCATTTACGCCGCTCGATTCTCGCGACGGGCTTGGGGATTTTGTGAGCGCGGGCATCCCGGACGAACTCGCCTTCAGCGCGGCGCGGCGTTCCGAGCACCGGCAACTGGTGATGCTGGCGGTGTTCGGCGTGACGGCATTCGCGGCGGCGTGGTTCCTGGCGGACATCCTGGTCTTGCGCGGGGTGCGGATGCTGTTGAGGGCCACGCAAAAGGTGGCGGCGGGCGATTTGCAGACGCGGGCCGGGCCGGTGCACGGCGGCGGCGAGTTCCGGGAACTGGCGCAGGCTTTTGACACGATGGCCGCTTCCATCGAGGTCCAGAGCAGGGAGCGCGACGCGGCGGAGCAGGAGCTCGAGAAGCGGGTCGTCCAGCGCACGGCGGAACTGGCGGAGGCGAACCGGATGTTGCAAGAGGAAATCGCGGAGAGGGGCCGCATCGGGGCGGAACTGCGCGTGAGCAAGGAGCGGCTGGACCTTGCGCTCAAAGGGACCAATGACGGCATTTGGGATTGGGACCTCGTCACGGGCCGGGTTTATTTTTCACCGCGATGGAAGGAGATGCTCGGCTGCGCGGAGGAGGAGGTGGGCGATACGATGAAAGAGTGGGAGACGCGGCTGCACCCGGACGACCGGGAACGGGCGTTCCTGACCCTTCAGGAGTATCTCTCGGGCAAGCGCGCGGCGTTTCAACTCGATCACCGGCTCCGGCACAAAGATGGATCGTACCGGTGGATTCTATCGCGCGCAGTGGCGGTGCGGGATGAGGCGGGCAAGCCGCTGCGGATGGCGGGCTCTCACGTGGACCTGACGGAGCGGCGGCTGGCGGAGCAGGCGCTGCGCGAGAGCGAGTCGAAGCTGCGGGTATTCGTCACCAATGTGCCGGCGATCCTGTTTTCCATCGATCGGAACGGGGTGATCACGATGGTCGAAGGGCGCGGCAGCGGGGTGCTCAGCGGCGCCGATGGAAGCATCGTTGGACATTCGGTAGCGGAGTTGTACGGGGATGTGCCCGGTCTGGTCGAAAGCGTGAGGCGGGCGCTTACGGGCGAGTCGTTCTCGACGACGATGCAGTTGCAGCAGCGCCATTTCGATATCGCCTACTCGCCCATCGAGGCGCCTGCGGGAACGGTGACCGGCGTGATCGGCGTGGCGCACGACATTACCGAGCGCATCCTGGCCAGGCAGGAACTCGAGCGCACGGCCGAGGAGCTGCGGCGCTCGAACGCGGAGCTCGAGCAATTCGCCTACATCGCGTCTCACGACTTGCAGGAGCCGCTGCGCATGGTGGCCAGCTATACGCAATTGCTCGAGCGCCGCTACGCGGCTCAACTCGACGACGCGGCGCGGGAGTTCATCGGTTACGCAGTGGATGGCGCCAAGCGGATGCAGGCGTTCATCACAGGCCTGCTGCGCTACTCGCGGGTGGGAACCGAGCCGCGTGTGCTCGAGGAGGTGAATCTCCAGTCGGTGTTCGAAGCCGCGGTGGCCAACCTGCGCATCGCCATTGAGGAGAGCGGCGCGAGGGTCGAGTCGCGCGACCTGCCGGTGGTTCGGGGAGACCCGCGGCAATTGACCCAAGTATTCCAGAACCTGATAGGCAACGCGCTCAAATTCCGCAAGCGCGACACGCCCCCCCGGGTCGAGGCACGGGCGGAACGGACCAGGGATTTCTGGCTGGTGTCGGTGCGGGACAACGGCATCGGTCTGGATCCGCGTTTCTCCGAGCGCGTGTTCATTATATTCCAGCGTTTGCATACACGGGATGAGTGCGAAGGGACGGGACTTGGTCTTGCCATCTGCAAAAAGATCGTAGAGCGTCACGGTGGTCGCATTTGGGTCGAGTCAAAGGAGGGAGAGGGCGCCACCTTCTCCTTCACGCTCCCGGTGCGTCCTGAAGCATGAAAATACCCAAGGCTGACGTGCTCCTGGTGGAAGACAGCGCGGCTGAAGCGCGGCTGGCGCTCGAGGCATTGCAAGAAACCCGGTTCCCGGTGCAACTCCACGTCGCCTCCGACGGTGTGCAGGCGATGGACTTTCTGCGCCGCCAGGCGCCCTACCAGGATGCGCCGCGGCCCCAGTTGGTGCTGCTGGACCTCAATCTGCCGCGCAAGGACGGGCGGGAAGTGCTCCACGACATCAAGGCAGATGAGGATTTACGGCGCATCCCGGTGGTGGTGCTGACCACTTCGAAGGCCCAATCCGATATTAGCCGGGCATACGAATTGCATGCAAACTGCTATATTCAAAAGCCGCTCGAACTCGACGGCTTCATCGAGATCGTGAAATCCATCCATCGCTACTGGCTGCAAATGGCGGAACTGCCCGCCTGAAGCGGCAAGCTGCGCCAATCGCCCCCCCTGTTTTTACTCCCATGGCCGATACCCAGGAAATCCCTCCCTCCGAAGGCCCCGTCCGGATTCTGCTGGTCGAGGACAGCCTCAGCGACGCCCGGCTCTTCCAGGAATTGCTGGTTGACGCGAAGACGCCGTTTTCCATCGACCACGTGCGACGGCTCTCCGAAGCGGTGCAGCGGCTCGAGCAGGGCGGCGTAGACGTGGTAATGAGCGACCTCACTCTGCCCGACAGCCAGGGACTCGAGACTTTCCAAAAGTTGCACGCGACGGCGCCACAGGTGCCGCTGATCGTCCTGAGCGGCCTGGACGACGAGACGCTGGCGGTCGAGACAGTGCAGCAGGGCGCCCAGGATTACCTCGTCAAGGGGCGGGCGGATACGCATTTGCTCGTGCGCTCGATCCGCTACGCGCTCAAGCGGGTCGCGGCCGAGCGGGAACTGGCCGAAGAGCGGAACCTGTTGCGCAGCGTGATCAACAACCTGCTGGATTCCATTTACGTTAAGGACGTGCGGGGGGTCTACCGGCTCGACAACCTGGCGCACATGCGCTCGATCGGGGCGGAGCACCCGGAGGACGTCGTAGGCAAAACCGTGTTCGACTTCTTTCCCTACGACGCGGCGGTGCGCTTCCAGGCGGACGATCAGAGTGTTGTCCGCACGGGCAAGGCGATCGTCAACCGGCAGGAGCCGTTCTTGCACCCGAGCGGGCAGAAGCATTGGCTCTCGACGACCAAAGTGCCGTTGCGCAACAACGAGGGGCAGCTCATCGGGATCGTCGGCATCGGGCGCGACATTACCGAGCGCAAGCGGGCCGAGGAGCAATTGGCGATTTACAACGAGGAGCTGCGGGAAAAAAATACGCAGCTCGAGGACGACCTGGACATGGCCAGCGAGGTGCAACAGGCGTTCCTGCCGCAGCAATTCCCTTCCTTTCCCAAAGACGCCGCCCCGGGAGAGAGCGCGGTCGGGTTCTTCACGCGCTACCTGCCCACCGGGGCCGTGGGCGGGGATTTCTTCCACGTGCTGCCGCTCTCGGCCACGGAGGCGGGCGTGTTCATCTGCGACGTGATGGGGCACGGCGTGCGGGCGGCGCTGGTCACGGCCATTCAGCGGGCGCTGGTCGAGGAGCTGGCCGGGCTGGGAACGCAGCCGGGGCAATTCCTGACCCACATCAATCAGGCTTTGCTCTCGATATTGCGGCGGACGCGGACCCCGATGTTCGCGTCGGCTTTTTACCTTTACCTCAACGCGGCCACCGGGGAGTTGCGCTATGCGAACGCCGGCCACCCGAAGCCGTTGCACCTGCGGCGCTCGGAAAACCGGGTCGATGTCCTTTCCGCCAATGGAACGCGGCCGGGGGCGGCGCTAGGGGTGTTCGAGAACGCCGTTTACCGGACCTTCGAAGGCGAGGCGAAGCCGGATGACCTGGTGCTGATGTTCACCGACGGCATCTTCGAGGTCGAGGGTCCGGCGGGCGATTACTTCGACCAGCAGCGGCTGATCGCCGCCGTGCAGGAGCGTCTGCGGGCGCCCTCGGAGGAACTGCTCGACGCCTTGCTTACCGAAACCAGGAATTATTCGGTAAAACACCAGTTCGGCGACGACGTCTGCCTGGTGGGCGTAGAATTGAAGCATCTTCTGGCTGGGACCACAGGTTGATCGGGGATTTCCCGTGGAGTAGTATAGGGAAACGACCGATAATTCGCTGCGGGGCAAATACTCTTCCCATTTGATTGGCGGCTCCGTACCTTCGGATCGTACTTACATGGCTGATTACGAACGCGCCCGGAACGCCGAGATCCTCCTCATCGAGGATAATCCCGGGGACGTGCGTTTGATGAGGGAGGCGTTTGGCGAGATCGCCGTCCCGCACCAGTTGAGCGTGGTGGAGACCGGGCGCGACGCGCTGCGATTTTTTCGACAGGAAGAGGTATACCGGGACGCCCCGCGTCCGGACTTCGTGCTCCTGGACCTGAAGCTGCCGGATGTTCATGGGCTCGAAGTGCTCGCGGCCATCAAGAATGACCCGGCGTTGCGGCGCATTCCGGTGGTGGTCTTTTCGAGTTCGCGGAACCGGGACGAAGTGCTTCAAGCGTATAACCTGAATGCAAACTCCTACATCGCGAAACCGGTGGAACTGGCGGATTTCATTCGGGTGGTAAAAGGCGTCGAGGAATTCTGGCTCACCGTCGTGAAGCTGCCCAGGGACTAGAAACATACCAATGGACGAGCAGAACATCCGCGTGCTGCTGGTGGAGGATAACGAGGAACACGCGCAATTGCTCCGGCGGCTGCTGGTCGAGGCGGACGATCCGATTTTTGAGGTGACACACTTTACCGCGTTGCGGCCGGCGCTCGATGCGCTCGATATGCCCGGCTTCGACCTTGTGCTGCTGGACCTTTCGCTGCCGGACAGCGATGGAATCGATACATTTTTGCGGATGCAAGACCGGGCGCCGGACCTGCCTATCGTGGTCCTCACCGGCATGGACGACGAGGCGCTCGCCGTCGAGACCGTACACCGGGGCGCGCAGGATTACCTGGTCAAAGGCCGGGTCGACGACCGGGTTCTGGTCAGCTCGATGCGTTACGCCCTCGAGCGCAAGAAGGCGCAGCACGAGTTGAAACGGGCGCGCGACGATCTCGAGAAGCGCGTGGCAGATCGCACCGGCGAACTGCTGGCCGCCAACGAGAAGCTGCAAAACCAAATTTGGGAGAGAAAGCGCGCCGAGAGCGCCCTCCTGGAGAGCAATCGCCAATTGGCCGACGCGCTCGATAAGCTGCGCGAGACTCAGGAGCACGTGATCCAGCGGGAACGCCTGCACGCGCTCGGGCGCATGGCCAGCGGCATCGCGCACGATTTCAACAATGCGCTGGCGCCCATCCTGGGCTTCAGCGAGTTGCTGCTCCGAAGGCCCGAGGCATTGCGCGACTTCGAGCGCGCCCGCGGGTACATCGAGATGATCCATACCGCGGCCGAGGACAGCGCAAAAATCGTCGGACGACTGCGGGAATTCTACCGCTACCGCGAGGAGAACGACCTCTTCACGCCCGTATCCCTCAATGACCTGATCCAGCAGGTCATATCCTTGACCCAGCCGCGCTGGAAAGACCAGGCCCAGGCAAACGGAGTCAACGTCACGATCAAAACCGAATTGCAGAACATCCCGACGGTTTCCGGAAACGAGGCGGAACTGCGAGAGATGCTTTTCAACGTCGTCTTCAACGCGATCGACGCCCTCCCGGCGGAGGGGGTGCTCACCTTCCGAACCTCGTTGCGGGACGAGAACGCGATCCTGCAGGTGATCGATAATGGAACGGGCATGACCGAAGAGGTCCGAACGCGCTGCCTCGAGCCGTTTTTCTCGACCAAGGACGAGCATGGCACCGGCCTCGGGCTGGGGATCGTCTACGGGATCGTGCGCCGGCACGACGGCGCCATCGAGATCGACAGCGCGCCAGGCATGGGGACCACGGTGACCATTTCCCTGCCGCTCTACAAAGAAGAGCATCCGCCGGTTTCGCCGGAGCCCGCGCCGGTGATGGAAAAGCCGCTGCGCATCCTTGTGGTCGAAGACGAACCGCTGGTGCGCGAGGTCATCGAGGTCTACCTGCGCGAGGATCGCCACGTGGTCCAGACTGCCACCAACGGACGGGAAGGCCTCGATAAGTACAGGGCCGGAACCTTCGACCTGGTATTAACCGATCGCGCCATGCCCGAAGTCAACGGTGACGTGCTGGCGGCGGAGATCAAGAAGATCAATCCCCGGCAGCCGGTAATCCTGCTAACCGGCTTTGGCGATTTGATGAGCGGAGCCGGGGAGAAGCCCGACGGGGTTGACTTGGTAGTCAGCAAACCATTCACGCTCAATTCCCTTCGCGAAGCGCTTACAAAGGCCGTGTGGGGACTTGGGTAGGACGTGATAAACACGGAGATGCTGCATCCAAAAAGCGGTTTAATTTAGCTTAACCACCCTGATTGGGTTCAACCTGGTCACCGGCAATTTTGGTTTGATCAAACTTGACAATCCCACCGTCTTGTTATGCAACATGCATACATGTCGCACACAACCTCGATAAGACATCTTGGGCCAGATTGTTTCCTCGCCTTCCTTATAACGCTTGTCGCTTCACTAATGCCCTGCGGCTATGTAACGGCCCAGGAAGCCGCCCCCACCCAAACGGCGGTGGTAATTCCTTCGGTGCCGTACACGATCAAAACTCACGGCATCTATATACTCAGAAGCAATCTTGTCCTGAAATCGGCCACAGGAATCGCGATCTCGGTTGCCGACGCCGCCTACGATGTCACGATCGACCTCGGCGGACGCATTCTTTCAAGCGGCACTACCGCCAACAACGCCAACTCGAGCACGGGGATCTTGCTATCGGGAAGTGGAATACTCGTGGTACGAAACGGCGTCCTGCGTGGATTTGCGCAGGGCGTGGGCGCTTCCGCCGCCCAGGCAGCCGTGTCCATCGAAAATATAACCTGCATGGCCTCCGGTTCCGCGGGAATCGACCTGAATCTGCCGAGCGATGCGACGGTGCAGAACTGTGTAGTCCAGGACACCGGCTATATCACAAACGTGGCACATTCTGGGATCGAAATTATCGCCCGTGTCATTCAGGTATCCAATTGCCGGATCGCTGAAACAAACTCCATTAATAACGGTAATCTCGGAGCGGCTGGCATCGAGGTCGCCGCCACGGCTTCCGACCTGATTTCAAACTGCTTCGTGACCGGAAATTCCGCGACCGGAGTTTCCCTCGGCATCGACTCGGTTGCCGGCTATACCAGCCTCATAGGCAACACCGTCTGTTCCTGCGATTTCGGATTCAGCATCGTAGGCACTGCATCGGGGAAATACATGAATAACATCACCGTTAATTGCTCCAATCCCTTCACGGGAGGCGCCAGCGTTGGCATTAATAATTGAGAAATCGCCGGCTTCGAGTGGCTATGCTAAATTTCTTTGCGCCTTTGCGTGCGGCAAAAGACGCCGGAAAATCTCATGTTATGATGCAAAGCAGCCCGCTACCCATTTCCACTTATACCTTTCGCCCGAACTTTCGCTCCAGTTCGCCGTAAGATATCTGGATCATCGTCGGGCGGCCGTGGGGGCAACAGTAAGGCAGCTCGCAGCGCAATAGGTCCTGCACGAGGCGCACCATCTCCGGGTCGCGCAGGACGTCGTGGGCCTTGACGGCGTGGCGGCAGACGGTCGTAGCAATCACATCCTCGCCAAGGCGCATCCGTGATGTAGTGGCGCTGGTCTGCCGCAGCTCGTCGATGATCTCGCGGAATAGGGGTGCGGGGTCGCTGGCCTTGAGGAACTGCGGGAGGGCGTCGATCTTCCACGTGGCCGGACCAAAGGACTCGATGCCAATCCCCATTTTTTGCAAGGTGTCGAGGTTCTGGGCAACCCAGTCGCTGTCCCTGGGGGCAAGCTGCATGGTCACGGGCATGAGCAGCCGCTGCGCGGGAACGCCCTGGGTTTCCATGCGACGGCGCAACTCCTCGAAGAGGATGCGCTCGTGCGCGGCGTGCTGGTCAACCAGCACGAGGCCGTCGGCGTTTTCCATGAGGATGTAGAGACGGCCCAGCACGCCCAGGATGCGGAAGTCCGCATCGGGGCGGGGCGCAGGCGGCGGGCTGGGAGTGGACGGCGTGGAGGAAACGGCCGGGGTGGACTGTACGGGAAGGGCGGCCCAGTCCTGGCGCAAGGTTACCTGCTCGCGGACCGGGATAAGGGGCGGGGCGCTCTCCTGCGGCGCTTCGGGGGTTGCGCGCTCGGGAACGCGGAACGTCGCGCTCCATTGAGCGCGGCCCCCTTCGATGGCATGGCGGATCCGCTCGACCAGGAGGTCGCGCACTTCGTTGGGATCGCGGAAACGGACTTCCCGCTTGGCGGGGTGGACGTTTACATCCACGGTCGCGGGGTCCATGTCGACGAAGAGGAAGGTGACAGGGTATTGGCCCTTCATGAGGGCGGTGTGATATCCCTCGCGCAGGGCGAAATTAACGGTCGGGTTCTCGACGGCGCGCCCGTTGATGAAGACGAGCTGCTGCCCGCGGCTGGACCGGCTGACGCCCGGCTTGCCGATGAAGCCGCGCAGGCGGATGCCGCCGGTCTCCTCGTCGGCCACTTCGAGCAACTCTGCCGCGAGGTCGCTCCCACGGAGGTCCCGAATGCGCTCGATGAGATTTGCCGCCGGCGGAAGCTGATGGATCAGCCGCTCGTCATTGATCAGGACGAAACCGGTCTCCGGATGGCCGATGGCCTGGAGATGGAGCTGATGCTCGACGTGGCTGCTCTCGGTGTTCTCCGTGCGAAGGAATTTGCGCCGCGCGGGAAGATTGTAAAAAAGGGATCGCACCTCGATTTGCGTCCCGGGGGCGTCGCCGCCGTCGCGCACGTACTCGATCTTGCCGGCGTTGACGGCGAGGTCCGTCCCCGCCAGGGCGCCATGCTCGCGGGTGGTGAGGCGGAAGCGCGACACGCTGGCGATGCTCGGGAGCGCCTCGCCACGGAACCCGAGCGTCGAGATGGCGGCAAGGTCGAGCCCCGTGCGAATCTTGCTGGTCGCGTGGCGCTCGAGGCAGAGCAGCGCATCGTCCCGGTCCATGCCCGTGCCGTCGTCGGCCACGCGGATCATCGAGCTGCCGCCGCGCCGGATCATGACCTCGATCCTGCGCGCCCCGGCGTCGAGCGAGTTCTCGACCAGCTCCTTGACCACGGAGGCCGGACGCTCGATCACCTCGCCCGCGGCGACCTGGCTGGCCACTTCTTCGGAGAGAAGCGCGATGCGGCTCATGGGATTGCGCGCCTGATCCTTCGAATTTCGAATTTCGAACTTCGAATTTTACCCGGCGGCTCGGCGCCGCGTCGTTTGACTTCGATCATCCCTTCCGATAGCGTGAAAAAAGCTATGATCACCGTTACGGAGAGCGCCGTCAAACAGCTTCAATCCATCCTGGCCGATGACCCGGATGCCGCGGGCAAGGGATTGCGCATTTTCGTCGAGCACGGGGGATGCGCGGGACTGCAATACGGCATGGCCCTGGGCGAGCACAAGGATGGGGACTCGATTGTCGAGCGGGAGGGGGTGCGGGTGTTCGTCGACGAGGAGAGCGCGAAGTATTTGAGCGGCTCGACCATCGATTTTGCGGACGGTCTGAGCGGCGCCGGATTTCGCATTCAGAACCCAAACGCGGTCCGAAGCTGCGGCTGCGGCACCTCCTTCGAGCCTGCCGAGGCGCCGGAGCCCGATGTCCATGCGCATCAGTAATGCCTGATGAGCGATCTTTACACGCGCGATTTCGATACCCTTTCCGCCCCGCCAAGGAGGGATCACCTCTTCCTGTGGACGGTTTTCATTCTGCTGCTCATCGGCTTTGCCATGGCCTGCTGGCTCGGCAGTTTCTACGTCTTCGGGCACCCGGAAAATGTGCAGAGCTACAAGATTCTTCAAAAGCTCCACAAGCTCGACCCGCCCAAGCGCTTCGAGATCACGGCGGCGCCTCCCGGCGAATTCCTGACGGCGCAGAAGCTTTTCGAGCGCTACAACACCTTCCCCCCGCTCAAGCTCCAGGCCGAGAACGACGAGTTGCTGCGGATGTACATCGATAATTACACGGATACCAAGAAGCTGGTGCCGTACATCGTCGGCCATTACACCATCGTCGATTCACATGAATTGACGCCGTCCGACCTCTTCCCCTCCGGCGTCGCGGCGCTCGCGGAGGCGACGGATTTCCCGCAAGTGATGCTCGAGCACGTCTACACCGCCGACGCCAGGGACCTGCCCGCGCTCAAGGCGATGCTCAAGACGGGGCTGGATGTGAAACTGGCCAAGACCCTCGATCTCGCCGCAGTGATCCACATTCAGCGGATGGACAACGGCAGCCTGCAATTCACAGCGGTGCCGCTGCTCTACGGTTCTTACAGGGTCAAACAGGGAGCGGGAACCATCTCGCTGCAACCGCCGCCGGGAATCAACCTGGTGGCCGGATTGCCCATCATTCGGGGGCCGTCAATAGATCAGGCGTTGCAGGTGTTCGCTCAATATCAGCGGGTGAACACGCCGGTCTCCACGGCGCTCGACCAGCCCATGGCCACCCCCGCAGCCTCCGCGCCATCGACCTCGACCGAACTGGTGCGTATCGACGCCAGCCCGGCGGCGGACGTCAAGCTGCCGATGCATCCGCGGGTCAAGCCCAGCGCCACCCCTTCGCCCGCCGCGGCAATCGCCGAGGCTTCCGCACCGCCTGTCCGCCCAAGGCCCACCGAGCAGCCGCAGGTGCTGGCGATGAACAGCCCCCGCGAATCCATCCCGCTGCAGACGCCTGCCGCCCCCATCCCGGCGGCCACTCCGGAGCTTCGCTCACCCAACGGCGTCCCGCTCACGCCCTTTCTCCAAGCCGCGCCGGCGCCCGTGGTCACCAACAACGACGCAAACTGGCGGACCTACGCCCCCGGCCAGATGCCGCGAGGACGTGTCATCGAGCCTGCCGACGCCGCGCCGCTGGCAGACAGCGGCCTGGGCGGCGAGCGGCTCTACCTTCGCGGCACCTTCATAGTCACCGCTTCGGAGGAAAACCGCGCCGTATTGCGCCCGCAGGCCGGGGCGCTGAGTTCCGTATTCAAGCCCGGCTCGGGCGCGATCCGCGTGATCGTTCAGTATCCCTCGGGAGTTCAGCCGCCCGTCGAGCGTTCGACCTTTTCCCGGGATGTGGATCGTCCGTTCCTAATCACCGACGTGCGCCGTAGCGCCGACGGCCAGATCAATTTGTACGTCCGCGAGATTACGAACTCCTCTAATTAAGTAATGGCCATCTGGGTTATAAAAGCCGGGCAACGCGAAGGTCCTTACGAAGAACAGGACGTGCGCGAGTTGATTTACGAAGGCACCTATACCGACTCCGAACCCGCCATTCGCGACGGTCAGCTCGACTGGACCACCCTCGGGCAAGTGCTCGGCCGCCAGCCGCGTCCGCCGGAGGCTGCGGCCCCTCCCGTTACGGAGCCGCCTTCTCCTCCCGCCATTCCGCCAGAGTTGCTTGTGCCCAAACCCCCTCCCATCCCGGCGACCGCCGCCCCCGCCGCTCCCCCTGCGCCGCCCGAGCCGATGCGGGTGGTTGTAACTGATTTCGGGATGCCCTTCGGGTCTATGGTCCTCCTGATGGTGAAGTGGGTCCTTGCGTCGATTCCCGCCCTGCTCATCCTGGGCGCGATCGCCGCCATATTCTGGGTCTCGTTCTTTGCGCTCATCGCGGCGGCGCTGCACCACTAAGGCGGTTTAACTAAAACTGTGGCCGTTTTTGAAGCGGCGCTTACCCCCGCCTGGGCCACCGGCCCAGGCGGGGAAAGACGCCGTCACTGAATGGCTACACCAAAACTTAAACCGCCCTAAAGAGCGCGAGATGGCCCTGCCTATTGGGCCCATGCGGGGCCCATGCGGGGCCCATGAGACCTATTAGGCTTATTTGAGAGACCCGCCGCCCCGCTCAATGGCGCGCGAGGATCTCCCGCGCCATCTCCCGCACGCGCTTTCGCAGCCGCGGCGGCTCGGCCACCCACGCGTGCCCGCCCCAGCTCAGTATCCATCGCGCGATTTCCCACTCATCGCGCGCTTGCAATGTCATCTCTACGCTTCCATTCGGCAGGGTGCGGATCACTTGTGTCGCATGCCACGTTCTGCCCCGGGCCTCCCGCGCGGATTCGCTATCGAAACGAATGCGCACCATTAGACCACCTGAGCCACCGGGACTCCGCCGGCTCGCGGCAGACAGGGCCGGCCTCTCCCCCATCGCCGGCGGCGGCGACCGCCTCCCGGGACTCCGAGGGCTCTTCCCAACGGTAATGCCGAGCGTCGGGAATACGGTCACCGTGCGGGTATAGTGAAACCCGAAGCGCTTCTTGTCGTACTCGATCGGCAGGCCCATCCGGTCGCGCATGAAATTGATGTCCCGCTGGACCGTCTTCGCGGAGATCTCGAATTCCTCGGCGATTTTCCTGCAATTCGGGTGGCGATTGGCCATCAGCCATTCGTGGAGGCGCAGCATCCGCGCCAGCGGCGGGCGCGAGAACCCCCGTCCAAGCCGCTCATCGACGTGCTCGTGCTTTCCCCCCGGACGCCTTCGCGTGTCAGGATTCGTGATCCCATCTCCTTGTATCCAATCCATGTTGCAGCACGCATCCTAGCGCCAGGGGTAGGACATCCGCGGTCCCATGCAACCGGAAAAAACACCCTCTGCGTTGCCGCGCCCGCCGCGGGACACAAGTCTCTCAACGCCCCCAGCCGGCCTTGATCCGCGCGAGCACGCCCATTGCCTGGAGGAGAATGAGCAGCCCGTCCAATACCGCGACCACGGCGAAGAACTTCTTCGCGGTGTGCAATGAAAGCCATTGCCCCACGAAGGGGCCGAGCCTTCCGCCCCACAACACGCCCAGCATCGTGAAGATGGCCCATTGCCACGGCACCCCGCCAAAGACGAACGAGTGCAGGAGCGCCAGGAAGATCGAGTTGATGGAAAGCAGCACCACGCCCAGGCCAAGCGCCCGGTTCGCGTTGAGACGGAATGCCAGCATGCAAAACGCCGCGACGATCTCCCCTTCGCCAATGGCCACCCAGCCGGTGATGATGCCGCCGATCAACGCCGCGAGCGCCACCCAGAAGTTCGCTTTCGGCGGCAGGTCGCGCAGGCCGCCCTTGTGGTCGAGCGTGTAGAGAGTCAGCAACCCGGCGATGATGGTGATCGGGCCGAAGAGCCCCTTCACCAGCATCGGGCTCGGCCGGTAAAGGAAAGAGGAAATCAGCGAGCCGGCAATGAGCGGCGGCACCGTCCACTTCAATAGGCGCAACGGCACCTCGCCGCGGTTCAGCCATCCGGAGGCCCCGCTGGTCATTCCCACCGCCTGCGTGACAAACGCCAGCTTGAGCGCCGCCAGCGGGTTGGCGCTGTAGGCGAAGATCATCGTCGGCACGAAGAGCAGCCCGCCGCCGATGGCGGTGAGATTCCCGATGGTCGCGCCGGCCACCCCGACGAGCACGAGCGGCCAGTTGCGCGCAGCCAAGGCGCCCGGGGATGGGAAAAACCGGATGTAGATCACAAGCCACACCACGGTGAACACCACCAGCCACGGCGAAAAGTACCGCAGGCGCGGCCGGGCCGCGGCGATTGGCAAAGTCTGCGCCTCCTCAAAAAGAGAGTCTTCCATGCGTCAGGCGAAATTCATAACTCCCGATCACCGCACCGGCAAGTTCTGCAAGTCGCCCACTGTCCAGAAAGTGTTCCTTCCATCGGTCTCGATTCTCACGTGGTTGACCTCGACGGCGGTTACCGGCGGCTTCCCGGCCGCCTGGCGCAGCCATGTCATCAGCGCGGCGATTTGCGCATCCGGCAAAACCCCGCGCCAGCCCGGCATCACGCCGTTGAATTTCCCGCACGGTCCCCGCATGCCGTCCAGGATAATGGACGCCAGCCGTTGCGGCGGCCCGCTTACCCAATCGCTTCCCGCCAGGGGCGGATACATTCCCGGGATCCCCTCGCCGTTCCGATTGTGGCAGAGCGCGCATTGCGCCGTGTAAAGCTCGCGTCCGGAGAGCGGCTTCGCCTCCGGCTGCCGCTGCCCGCACCCGGCCAGCAGCGCAACCGCCAGGGCTGTCCAACCAAGACGCGCCGTCATCGCACGGGCCCGGCGAGCACGTGCTCGATGTCCTGTGTCATCCGCGCGTGATCGGCGAGCTTGTCATTGTTATAGAGCACCGCGAACCGCCCCTGCGGGTTGATCAGGTAGACATACGCCGAGTGATTGATCGTGTAGTAATCGGCGGCGACGCGGCTGTCCTGCATGACCGCCTCGTAATAGACGCCGTAATCCCGGGCCACCTTCGCGATTTCATCCGCGCTGCCGGTCAGCCCGGAGAATCCCCGCGCGTAGAACCCGATGTATTGCTTGAGCGCGTCCGGTGTATCCCGCGCAGGGTCGACGGTGACGAACAACACGCTCACCCGTTCGCGCTCCCGCTGCGGCAACCCCTGGCAGATCAGCGCGAGATTGGCGAGCGTCGTGGGGCAGGTATTCGGGCAATGCGTGAAGCCGAAGGTCATCAGCACCAGATTTCCCCGGTACGAACTGAGGCGCCTGGCCTGGCCGTCCTGGTCGGTCAGGGCAAAGTCCGGGGCTTCCTTGCCAATCCATTGGCCGTAGAACTGGTAGCCCGATCCATCGCCCGGTTGCCGCAGCCAGACTGCTGCCGCCACACAGATAACGGTTCCAAGCAACGCCATCGCCATCCACGGCAAAGACCGGGGCCGGCGCGCCACGGGCGGTTCTTGGGCAGGCGAAGCGGCGGGATGCATCTAGTCCAATACTAAAGCCGTCCGCGGCGTTGGAGGCAACTCTGCGAGCGGGTGGACGGGGTGGACGCGTTACTGCGCTGCGTCCAGCCGCGCGGGCATTTCTACGGTGACCTTCCGATGCCCGGGCTCGAAATCCAGCGTCACGGCGACGGTGTCTCCGGGGCGCGGATGCGCGCTCAGACCCATCAGCATGAGGTGATCGCCGCCCGGCTTCAGGTCCAGCTCGCCATGCGGCGGTATCTCGACGAAATCGACACCTTTCATTCCAAGCACTTCGGCGCCTTGCACCGTCTTGCGGGTTGTCTCCATCGGCATCGCCATCGCGGCGATGGGCGAGCTCGCCCCCGTGAGCCGCAGCGGCTCCCCGCCGGTGTTTTGCAGGCGCATGAATGCCGCGGTGTCCGTTACCGAGCCCGGCACGGCCCGCACCCAGGCCGCGTCGATTTTCAGCGGAAGGCTGCCACCAGCTTGCGCACCGAGATATTTGTCCAGAAACGATTCCATTTTTCCGTAGAAATCGAGCCGGTTCTCGGGGTTCCGGAAGCCGTGGCCTTCGTCCATCTTGACCATGTACTCGACCGGTTTGCCGTTCTTCTCGAGCGCCGCGACGATCTGCTCGGACTCGTTGTGATTGACCCGGGGATCGTTGTAACCCTGCGCGATGAAGAGAGGCGCCTCTATCTTATCGGCATAGAATACCGGCGAGCGCGAGCGCAGGAAATCGGTCTCGGTATTTGGATTGCCAACGCGCTTGTAAAGAATGTCGCGCGAGATCTCCCAGTAAGCCGGCATGGTCTTCATGAAGGTCAGCAGGTTCGCAACGCCCACATAGTCAATGCCGCATGCGTAGACCCCGGGGCGGAAGGCAAGGGCCGCCAGCGTCGCGTAACCCCCATAACTCCCGCCATAAATGCCGAAGCGCTTCGGATCGGCGATCTTTTGACTAATGAGCCAGTTAGTCGCGTCGATCATATCGTCGGTCATCTTGCCGCCCCACTCCTTGTCTCCGGCATTCACGAATTTCTTCCCGTAGCCGGTCGAGCCCCGGTAATTGACCTGGAGCACCGCGTAGCCGCGATTGGCGAGGAACTGCGCCTCGGCATCGTAGCCCCAGCTATTGCGAACCCACGGCCCGCCGTGAACCACGAGCACCGCAGGCAGCTCGCGCGGCTCGACCCCCTTGGGCAGCGTCAGGTAGCCGTGGAGGGTGAGCCCGTCGCGGCTCGGAAAATCAACCGGTTTCACGCCCACGAGAATCTCCGGGGTGAGCCACGGGCGCGGCCGGAAAATAAACCGCGCGCTGCCCGTGCCGCGATCGTACAGATAGGTCACGCCCGGGTCGCTAGGCGAGTTATAACTGACGATCCACTCGCGCTCGTCTTCTGTTGAATTCCCCAGGTTAATATCGCCGTCGTGGACCTTTGCCAGAGCGTCCAGGTCTTTTTGGAATTGCGGGTCGAACGCTTTGTAAACGAGGTGCTCCTTGTTATAGACGACGCCCAGAAGCTTGTGGGTCAGTTCGCTAATGATCGGCCCGCTCACGTCGAACTCCGGGTCGTTGTCGATCACCGTCTCGAGGCCGGTCTTGAGGTCGAGTTTGACCAGCCGGCAGAGATCGGAACCCCGGGCGCTCGTGAGGTAAATGAAAGTGCCATCGGCGCCAAACCCGTGAATGGTGGCCTGCTCGTCGTCGTTGTAAGTCGCAAGCAGCTTGAACGGCGCCGACTCATCCGGGCGCACGCGAATTTGCGTCTGCGTGTTCTTCATTATTGCCGACGCCGCGAGCACCTGCCCGTGGGTGTCGGTGTACCAGGAATCGATATCGCCCGGGTTGACGGCTACCACACTCGTCTTGCCCGTGGCGACCTCGATGCGGAAGGCGTCGAAGTAATGCGGATCGCGCACGTTCCAGGCGACGACGATTTCGCCGGGGCGCTCGCGGGGGAGATCGATAAAATCCGCGCGGGTGCCAGGCTTCGGCGTGAGGTCGGTCGCCGCGGCGTCGGGCTGGTTGGGATCGGCCCGGAAGATGTGGAAATTCTCATCCCCGTTCGAGTCGTGGCTGTAGAGAATCCAGCGCCCGTCGCGGCTCCAATGGAAGGAAAAGACCCCTCGGGCCTTCTCGTGGGTTACCAGTCGGGCGGTCTCCAAAGGCGCGCCGGCGTCGCAAACCCAGACGTTAAGCCGGGTATCTGCGGGGGCGAGGAAGCCGAGGCGCTTGCCGTCCGGAGAGATTTCCGCGCTCGTGTACTTGGGATTGTCGAAAAACTGCTTGAGGGGGATGCGCGGCGGCGGAGAGGGGGCGGCGGCCATGAGGGAGGGAAGCAACGCGAGAAGGAGCGCGAGGGAGAGACGCATTTGGGGACCTAAAGGACTGAAAGGACCAAAAGGACCGGCCGCCAATCGAAATTCGAAAATCGAAAATTCTCCTACGCGTCCGGCTTGGTCTTGCGGAGCCCGGTGACCTTGTCGCCATCCTTGAACTGGCCGCGCTTGCGGAGCAATTCCACACGCTCGAAGCGCTTGAGAACATTGCGTTTCGCCGTGATGGTGCTGGCGCCTTTGAGACTGCGGTGTTGTGACATGGCTATGAAGAAAAGGAGCGCGGACTTTACGCCAACGAGGCGCGTTTGCAATGAAAATCCGCAATCCTCCTCAAGCCGCCTGAACTTCGACGATCTTGTGCCCGAGGAACCTGAGCGTCTGGCTCAATTGCTCGACTTTCAACGGCTTCTTGAGCACCGTCACCGGGCCGTGCTTGAGGATGTTATCGAGCATGTCGCTGTCCGGGTAGCCCGTGATAATCACAATCGGCAGCTCGGGCGCGATTTGCTTCGCCTCGGCGTAAATCACGTCCCCGGTCGTATCCGGCAGCATCAGATCGAGGAACAACAGATCGAATTTTTGCTTCCGCAGCGCCGCAAGCCCCTCCTTGCCGGTGCCGGCGAGCATGCGGCTGAACCCGGAGCGCTTCAGGAAAAGCTTGAACATCCCCTGGACGCCCGTGTCGTCGTCGATCACCAGCACGGTCGGCTGGCCCTGCTCCTCCTCACGCAGAATGTCGCGGTCGAGCGAGTCCTTCTTGATGCGCCACCGTCCGCCAATTTGAATGGCGGGCAGTTGCCCCCGCTGCACGAGGTAATACACGGTCGGCAGCGGTATGCGCAGATATTCAGCAGTCTCTTTGACGGTTAGCAGGTTGTGCATCAGATTACGGGCCGGCGGCGGCCCCTCGGCCCCATACGCCACTTATCCGCCCTTTATTTTCCTATTTTGCCCAAAATGTCAATCAAGAACGCTTTCCCAGCCCCCTCGCCCCCAGCCAAATGCACACATCCATTGACGGATGCCGGAGTAGCCGCCATATTCCCGCCCCTTTTCGAAATGGAACATATCCGCAACATCGCCATCATCGCGCACGTCGACCACGGCAAGACTACGCTCGTCGATCAACTCCTGCGCCAGTCAGGCACCTTTCGCGCAAATCAGCAGATCGAGGAGCGGGTGATGGACTCGATGGACCTCGAGCGGGAAAAGGGCATCACCATCCGCGCCAAGAACGCCGCCTTCAAGTGGAAGGACTACCACGTCAATATCGTCGACACCCCCGGCCACGCCGATTTTGGCGGCGAGGTCGAGCGCATCATGAAAATGGTCGACGGCGTGCTGCTCGTCGTCGATGCGTACGACGGCCCGCAGGCGCAAACCAAGTTCGTCCTCAAGAAGGCGTTTGAAAACGGCGCCAAGCCCATCGTGGTCATCAACAAGATCGACCGCGAAAATGCCCGTCCCCACAAGGTCCTGGACATGGTCTTTGAGCTCTTCCTCGAACTCAACGCCACCGATCTCCAGCTCGATTTCCCCGTGATCTACGCCTCCGCAAAAGGCGGCTACGCCATGCGCGAGATCACCGAGTCGAGCACCACCATGCAGCCGCTCTTCGAGGCCATCGTAAAGTATATCCCGCCCCCGCCGCGCTCGAACGTGACCTATTTTCAGATGCTCATCTCGAATCTCGATTACAGCGACTATCTGGGCCGCATCGCCTACGGCCGCATCACCAGCGGGCGCGTCCACGTGGGCGACTCCGCGGTGCGCATCGCCAAGGATGGGCGGCGCGAGCGGGCCAGCGTCACGTCGATCTTCAGCCACCAGGGGCTTGCGAAAATCGAGGTCAAGACCGCCAGCGCCGGCGATATCATCGGACTGACCGGCTTCGAGGATGCCTTCATCGGCGAGACCATCACCGACTCCGAGGAGCGCCTTCCGCTCGCATTCGTGGACATCGACCCCCCCACCATCTCGATGGGCATCTGCATCAACGACTCCCCGCTCGCCGGCCGCGAGGGCAAGCTGCTCACCGCCCGCCAGATTCGCGAGCGGCTCGTGCGCGAGACCCGCACTAATGTCGGCATCCAATTCGCCGATACGGAAACCGCCGGCCATTTCGAGATCAACGCCCGCGGGGAAATGCAGATCGCGATTTTGGTCGAGCAAATGCGCCGCGAAGGCTTCGAGATCCTCGTCTCGCGCCCGGAAGTCATCTTCCATCGCGACGACGCCGGCAACCTCCTCGAGCCGCTCGAGACCCTCTACGTCGACGTGCCGCCGGACAACCTGGGCGACATCCTCCAGTCCCTCGCCGGCCGCAAGGCCGAGATCGTCAGCATGGAGCATCTGCCCCATTCCGTGACCATCGAGGGCGTCATCCCCACGCGCGGCCTCATCGGTTTCGAGACCGACCTGGTCAACGTGACCAAAGGCCACGGCATCATGTCCCATCTCTTCAAGGAATACGGCGCGTTCAAAGGCGAAATCCCGACCCGCGGCAACGGCGTCCTTGTCTCGATGGAAGGCGGCCTCTCGACCGGTTACGCCCTGGCCACCATCCAGGAGCGCGGCCGCCTCTTCATCGCGCCCGGCGAGGAGATTTACGAAGGCATGATTGTAGGCGAAAACGCCCGTCCCGACGATATGCCGGTCAACCCCTGCAAGGCCAAGAAACTGAGCAACATGCGTTCTCAGGGCGACGGCAAGAGCGCCCTCCTCGCCCCGCCCATCCTCATGAGCCTCGAGCGCTCCCTGGAATACATCGCCCCCGACGAGTACGTCGAAGCCACGCCCAAGAGCCTGCGCATGCGGAAGAAGATTCTCGACGCCAACGCCCGCAAACGGTCTGAGAAAACGGTGCCGGCGTAAGCGGCGGCAGGCTGGTTCATTGTTGAGTTCTGGTGGGATTCCGGCAGGATTCCTTCGTGGCAGGGTCTTCCTCCTTCTGGAATCGCGCGGCTCTCGTTGTCGTTTTTCTGTTCCTTACCCTCCTTATGGCCTGGTGTAGTCTACCCTCTGGAATTGTAATGAGGAGCAACGAAACCAAATCCCTCAGCAAAGCGAAACAAATTTATATTTGCTGCAGGGTGTACGCCAGTGACAACGGCGGCAACTACCCTCCCTCGCTTGACGTTCTCTTCCCGACCTATCTCAGCGATCGCAGCATCCTCGTTTCCCCCATCGCGCCCGGCGAACCTGTCGGCTACAAATACACTCCCGGGCTAACACTCTCAAGCGCCACAAACACCGTCCTCATCGAGGATAAATTTGCCCCGAGCCTTAAACACGAGCGAATCGTAGTGTACGTGGACGATCACGCCGAAATCTTGCGAATCCCGTAAGGCTGCCCGATCTCCTGCACGCCAACGGCGTGCTGCATACCAGCCCAGGGCGGCGCGCAGCGCCACCCTGGGTACCGGTTTTGGCGGACGAGGCCGCCCTGAAAGGGGCGGCGGCATCTCCCCGCCCTCCGGCAAGTGGCCATTCATCCAGCGGCGTCCACCCCCGCCTGGGCCACCGGCCCAGGCGGGGGAAGACGCCGTCACCGACCGGCAACGCTAAAACTCTGGCGCA
>Ga0302320_10005077_pt1 | contig 29624 bp, 28 predicted proteins | sample Bog_T0_3_FD_202130 | JGI IMG/M metagenome (GOLD analysis project Ga0302320, IMG submission 202130) | Peat permafrost microbial communities from Stordalen Mire near Abisko, Sweden - Bog_T0_3 | ecosystem: Environmental > Terrestrial > Soil > Wetlands > Peat | place: Sweden: Abisko, Stordalen Mire...
CGAAACCGGCGATTCATCCAGCGCGATGACGGCGACCGCAGAGCGGGTCGGCGTGCAGATTCTGATCGCAGCCCTCGCCACCGCGGCCGGCTTCCTGGCCTTCGTGCCGACCGCGTTCTCCGGCGTGGCGGAGCTTGGGCTGATCGCCGGCGCCGGGATGATCATGGCGTTCATCTGCACGCTGGGCTTTCTGCCCGCGGCGATCACGCTGTTCCGTCCGGGTGGCGAGGCGGCCGAGGTCGGCTTCGCGTTCGCCGCGCGCATCGACCCGGTGATCGTGCGGCGGCGCTGGGTAATTTTGATCGGGTTTGGCGTGCTCGCGGTCGCCGCCGTGTCGGTTTCGCCGTGGCTGCGGTTCGACTCGGACCCGTTGGACACCAAGAATCCAAATACCGAAGCGATGCGCACGCTGCGCGACCTGATCAACAATCCGCTGACCAATCCCTACACGATCGACGTGCTGACGCCGAATGCGCAGGACGCGGCGACGCTGGCGGACAAGCTGGAGGAACTGCCGACCGTCTCCGGGGTGATCAGCATCAACAGTTTCGTGCCATCCGATCAGCAGCAGAAGCTGGCGGTGATCGCCGATGCCGACACCATCCTGGCCCCGACACTGGCGCCGCATGGCGACGCCGCCCCGGTGACGGCAGACCAGATCCGGCTGGCGGCGAAGGCGGCCCTGGCGCAGATCGAACCGGCGCTGGCGAAACTGCCGCAGGGCCACCCGCTGGCCCTGATCGCCGATGACCTGAAACAGATGCAGACAGCGCCCGACGCCGTGCTGATGGCGACCAATGAAGCGCTGACCCGCTTCCTGCCGACGCAGCTTGCCCATCTGCGGCTGGCGCTGACCGCCGAACCGGTGACGCTGAGTTCGATCCCGCCGGATTTTGCCCGCGACTGGGTGCTGCCGGATGGCCAGGTGCGGGTGCAGGTCAATCCGAAGCCGGTGGCGCAGACACCGGAAGGTCTGAAGCTGTTTGTGCAGCAAGTCTCGGCTATTGCGCCCAACGCGGGCGGGTCGGCGGTGACCATCATCGCCACAGCCGGCACGATTGTCGGCGCCTTCCGCGACGCGGCGACCTATGCGGTGATTGCCATTGCGGTGATCCTGTTCGGCCTGTTGCGGCGCGTGCTGGATGCGGCGCTGGTGCTGGCGCCGCTGCTGCTGTCGGCGCTGCTGACCCTGCTGGTCGCCGTGGTGCTGCCGTTGCCGTTGAATTTCGCCAACATCATCGCGTTGCCATTGCTGCTGGGCGTCGGCGTGTCCTTCAACATCTACTTCGTCATGAACTGGCGGGCTGGACAGCAACGACCGCTGGGCAGCGCCACCGCCCGCGCCATCCTGTTTTCCGCGCTGACCACCGGCACGGCCTTCGGATCACTGGCACTGTCGGCGCATCCGGGCACATCGAGCATGGGAAAGCTGCTGTTGATCTCGCTGGGATGCACGTTGCTGGCGAGCCTCGTGTTCATCCCGGCCCTGCTGGCCAGCCTGGCGCCGCCACCGGTCGAGCGGACCGAGAGATCGTGACGGGCTGGGGCCAGCCATTCGCGCTCTGCCTGCTGCCGTTGCTGCTTGCCGGCGCCGTCGCACCGCTACCCGACTGCCCGCCGGATACCGGCAGCGAACAGGTCGTGCCGATGCCGCTCGATCTGCCAACACGGCCGGACGAGTCGGCCGGACACAGTTTCGCGATGCCGCCCGCCGCCGCCGGGCCTATGGCGTGCCAAACGCCGCTGCCCGCTGCGACGCAACCCGGGGCAACAAGCGGCGATTCCGGCGATCCGCTGCACGAATTGCCGGCGCCTGACTTCCTGGAGCCGACCGACGCACCGAAACCGGCGCCTCACCTTCAGTAACGCGCACAGCCATTTGAGACGAGGTCTGATTTCCCGGAAGTCCCCCAGCAACCACCTGCAAGCGGTGCAATCCTGAAAGGAACCCCTCGCATGAAGAAGTTGCTGCTGGTCGCCCTGATACCACTCAGCCTTGGCGGCTGCCTGAGCTTTCACGACAACCCGCCGCCCCGGAACACCACCGTCGTGGTACCGCCGGGCTCGACCGTGACATGCTCGAACGGGATGCCGGGTCCCTGCTAACCACCTGCGCCGGTCTTTGCCGCGTTATCGCGAGGACCGGCGCAGTTCCCATGCTTCGGTCAGCAGGCAGAGGATTTCGAACAACACTGACGCACCGTTGAACGCGGTCAGCGAACCGACATCGAACGGCGGCGAGATCTCAACCAGATCGGCACCCACGAAGTCGATGCCGCGCAAGTCCCGCAGCAGGCGCAACGCCTGCAACGCCGTGATCCCACCCGCCTCCGGCGTTCCCGTACCGGGCGCCTGGCTCGGATCGAGGCTGTCAATGTCAAAGCTCAAATAGGTCGCACCAGCGCCCGCGACGCGGCGGGCTTCCTCAGCCGCATAGCGCCAGCCTTTGTCGTCGAATTCTTCCATCGCCAGCACCCGCATGCCGCTGCGCTGGCTGAACCCCCACATGTCCGGATCGTTGGTCGTGCCCCGAATCCCGATCTGCACGACGCGGTGCGGGTCCAGCAAACCCTCCTCGACCGCTCGGCGAAATGGCGCGCCGTGGTGGAAGCGTGAGCCCATGTAGTCGTCGCCGGTGTCGCAATGGGCGTCGATATGGATCATTCCCACCGGTCCGTTCGCCGCCACCGCGCGCAGGATCGGCAGGCTGATGGCGTGATCGCCGCCGACCGACAGCGGCACGATGCCCGCGGAGGTAACAGTGCGATAGAACGCCTCGATCTCCTTCAAGGCGCCCAGAAGTTCAAACGGCTGCTCGATCCAGCAATCACCCAGGTCGCGAACGCGCGCGGTGGCGAATGGTGTGACCCTGGTGACCGAATTGATACGGCGCAGCAACGTGGATTGCTCGCGCACGGCGCGTGGACCATGGCGCGTGCCCGATCGGTTGGTGACGCCGCCGTCGAACGGCACGCCGATGATGCCGATATCCACATCCTGCGTCTCCTGCGAAGCCGGCGCACGAAAGAAAGTCGCAATCCCGGTATAGCGCGGGTGGGCCTGCGGGTCCTGGAAGTCCTGATACGTCGCGGGGTGTTTGATCATGCGTTTCGCTCTTTCCATGCTTCGCGTGTAGGCCACATCACCGAGTCCCGGCCACGTTTTCATCCTGCGCCAGGGCGGCGGCCTTTCCTTTCCGGCCAAACCTCCGGCATGCTGCTCGCCAACGGGAGGATGACATATGAACACGGTGGTCGAGACAACATCTGGAAAAGTTGCCGGGACGCGGACCGATGGCGTGCTGGCCTTCAGAACAATTCCCTACGCCGCCTCCACGGCCGGCGCCAACCGGTTCCGCCCGCCGCAGCCACCGGTGGCGTGGACCGGCGTGCGTGACTGTTCGGCGTTCGCGGGAAAGGCGCCGCAGGCCGGTCTGCGCCCCGCAACCCGCCCGGAACTGGAGAATTTCTCCGGCACAGCGGACCCCTCACCCGAAACCGAGGATTGCCTGACGGTCAATGTCTGGACCCCCGGCTGCGACACGGCGAAACGCCCGGTCATGGTATGGTTCCACGGCGGCGCTTTCGCCTATGGCAATGCCAACTCGCCGCGGACCCATGGCACACGACTGGCCGCACAAAACGACGTCGTCGTGGCGACGGTCAATCAGCGCCTGAACATTTTCGGCCATCTCGATCTCTCGGCCTTCGGCGGCGAGCCATTCGCCTTGTCCGGCAACGCCGGCACCCTGGATATGGTGGCTGCTCTGCAATGGATTCGCGACAACATCGCCGCGTTCGGCGGCGATCCCGGCAACGTCACGGTGTTCGGTGAGTCGGGCGGCGGCGCCAAAGTCAGCACCCTGCTCGCCATGCCCCGCGCCAAGGGCCTGTTCCATCGCGCCATCATCCAAAGCGGTGCGGCCGTCCGCCTGCGCAGCAGGGAACGCGCCCTGGCACTGACCGAATGCGTGCTGCGCCATCTCGGCTCCGGCGCGGCGACCGTGGCAGCGATCCAGTCCGTTCCGGTCGCCGATCTGCTGGCCGCGGTCGACCCCGCAACCAAAGCGCTCGGCCCGGCGCCGTTGCCGCTGTTCGATCGCTACCCGTTCGGCCCGGTGGTGGACGGCGACGTGCTGCCGGCACAGCCATTCGACCCGGTGGCCTCGCAAGTCTCCGCCGACATCCCGCTGATCATCGGCGACATGAAGACCGAAACGACAAGTTTTCTGGCGGTTGTCGACAAGGTCTGGGACCGCTCGCTGACCGAGGCGGAACTGCGGCAACGGGTCGAGGCGATCGCCGGTCCGCATACCGGGCGGGTGCTCGATCTGTATGGACAGTTGTATCCCGGAACGAACCCGGCCGAACGGCTGATCGCGGTCACAACGGATTGCAATTTCCGCAACCGCTCGCTGGTGCTGGCGCAACGGCGGGCGGCGGTAAAGCGTGGTCCGGTCTGGATGTATTCGTTCGAGTGGGAAACGCCGGTGCTGGGCGGCAAGCTGAAGGCGCCGCACGCGATGGACGTGCCGTTCTGCTTCAACACGCTGGACCTGACCAACGCGACAGGCGGCAGCCGTGACGCCCAGACGCTCGCCGATACGATCTCCTCCGTCTGGGCCGCGTTCGCTCGGCATGGCCGGCCGGATCACGCCTCTATTCCACCCTGGCCGGTATACGACGCGGATCGGCGCGCCACGCTGATGCTGGACACCGCCTGCCGGATAGAGAACGATCCGCGCGGAGAAACACGTCGCCTGTGGCAGGATATCACCGGCACCGCATAGGGGAAACGATTGATGCAAATTCAGACAGTCACTGGCCCGATCGGGCTGGAGGATCTCGGCCGCACCCTGATGCATGAACACCTGTTCATCGCGTTCCCAGGCGCCGAGTTCGATCCGACCGCCGTATTCGACCGCGCCGCATTCGTTGCCGAGGCGGTGCGCCGGCTGCGCCAGTTGCGCACCGAACACGGCGTGCGCACCTTCGTCGATCCCTGCCCGATCGAACTCGGCCGCGATGCCGCGCTGATGCGGGAAATTTCGGAAAAATCCGAAATGAACGTCGTCTGCACCACCGGCTTCTACTTCGAGGAGATGGGCCTGCCGGTGTACTGGCGCGCCCGCACGGTCGAAGAAATCGCCGAATTGTATATTCGCGAGATCACCCAGGGGATCGGCACGACCGCGGTCAAAGCCGGCGCCATCAAGGTGGCGACCGGCGCGCCGGCCATCACCGCGCTCGAGCACAAATTCCTCGCCGCCGCCTGCATCGCGCAGAAAGCGACCGGCGTCCCGATCATCACCCACACGCAGGACGGGTGCGCCGGTCCGGATCAGCAGGAGGCGTTTGCCAAAGGCGGCGTGGCGGCGCATCACTGTCTGATCGGTCATTGCTGCGGCAATGCAGATCCGGCCTACCATCAGCGCGTGGTCGAAGGCGGATCGTATATCGGTTTCGACCGGATCGGCATATTGCGGCTGCAGCCAGATGAAGTCCGAGCGGATAATCTGGTGCGGTTGGTGCAGAATGGTCACCGGGCGCAGATCATGATGAGCCAGGACCGCCATTGCGGCTGGCTGGGCAAATTTGCCCGTCAGCTTTCCGCCGCGGAACTCGCCAAGATCGAGGCACTGCGGGCAGAAGGACAATATCCGCCGCACTATACCTATCTGTTCACCGATTTCGTGCCGATGCTGCAGGAACGGGGCCTGACGGTGGCGGAAATCCACTCGATCCTGGAGGACAACCCACGGCGCTTCTTCGCCGGCGAGCCTCTGCCGCTGTCGAACCGGATCTGAACGATGGATGCTGATTACGTTGTGGTCGGAGCCGGTTCCGCCGGCTGCGTGGTCGCTGCCAGGCTCAGCGAAACCGGCGCAAATGTGGTGCTGCTGGAAGCCGGACCCAAGGATACGCTGCTGTGGATCCACATTCCGGCCGGCACGCTGAAGCTGCTGTATAATCCGGTGGTCAACTGGAACTACAGCGCGCAAGGTCCGCAAGACCGCAGCATCCACTGGCCGCGCGGCAAAACCCTCGGCGGATCGAGCTCGATCAACGGCATGCTGTACGTGCGGGGCAATCCGGCGGACTTCGACGGCTGGGCGCAGATGGGCTGCCGCGGCTGGAGCTTCGATGATGTGCTGCCGTATTTTCGCAAGTCGGAGACCTACAAGCAGGGCAACGATCCGCAGTATCGCGGCACCGGCGGTCCGCTGAAAGTGGAAGACTACCGCACGATCCTGCCGCTGACCCATCGCTTCATCGAGGGTGCGCAACAGGCCGGCTACAAGTTCAGCGCAGACCTGAATGGGCGCCAGCAGGAAGGCGTCGGCTACTCGCAGATGACCCGCATCGGCAAGTGGCGCGGATCGACCGCCCAGACGTTCCTGAAGGAAGCGCAAACCAGGCCCAACCTTCGGGTCGAGACCGAAGCGGTGGCCACGAAGCTATTGTTCGATGGCAAACGTTGCGTCGGCGTGGCGTTCCGCCAGCGCGGCAAGACCATTGAAGTGCGCGCCCACAAGGAAGTCATCCTGTCCGGCGGTGCCGTCAACTCGCCGCATCTGCTGCAAGTATCCGGCATCGGACCGGCAGAGCATCTGCAGTCGATCGGCGTTCCCGTCGTGCATGACCTGCGCGGTGTCGGGTCCAATCTGCAGGATCATTACGTCGCTCGCGTATCCCACCGCGTGAAAGGATCGATCTCCATCAACAAGCTCGCGCGTGGCCTCCGGCTGGCGCGCGAAATACTGCGCTTCGGGATAGAAGGCCGCGGCGCGCTGACCTTTGGCGTTACGACCGCGCAAGTATTTTGCCGATCAACGCCGGAAAAATCCAGTCCTGATTTACAGCTTTTGTTCACCCCGGCGAGCTACGATCCGAGCAAATTCGGCACGCTGGAGCGGGAGAACGGGATGACGGTGGCGGTCTGCCCGGTTCGTCCCGATAGTCGCGGCACCATCATGGCTCGGAGTGCCGATCCGCTGGAAAAAGCGGTCATTACGCCAAATTATCTTTCGGACATGGCGGATTTTCGCGTCCTGAAGGCGGGCATCGGCTTCACGCGGACGATTTTCGCCGCGCCGGCGATCGCCCAGCACAGCGTGATCGAAACCTTGCCAGGGCCGGACATCACCACCGATGACGGATTGCTGGACTACGCACGCCGCTTTGGCACCACGATCTATCACCCGGTGGGAACTTGCCGGATGGGCGACGGACCGTCCGCCGTGGTCGATTCACGATTGCGGGTGCACGGAATTGCCGGACTACGCGTCATTGACGCCTCGATCATGCCGACGCTGACGACGGGAAACACCAATGCGCCAACGATCATGATCGGAGAAAAAGGCGCCGCAATGATCCGGGAGGACCACGCGGCGCGGGTTCAAGCCGTTATGCAGCCTGCTTGAAAGCCTGCTGGTTGATCTCCTTGCTGGCCAACTGGTTCAGCAACGTGTCGGCCTTCTTTTCCTCGGCGAGGGTTTCTTCCAGCAGGGCAACCACCTCCTGCTGGCCTACGGTCTTGCCCCACGCAATCAGCGCGCCATAGCGAGCGATCTCGTAGTGCTCGACAGCCTGGGCGCAGGCCGCCAAACCCGCGTCGCGAACGCTGCCCTCGGGAAATTCCTCGATAACCTCTTCGGTCTCCTCGATCAGCCCGTTGATCGCCTCACAGGTAACGCCCCTTGCACGCTTGCCAAGCGCTTCGAATGCCTTTTGCAAGCGCTCGACCTGGCCCTGGGTTTCCTCGCGGTGATGGGTGAAGGCTTCCTTGAGCTGCTTGTTGGATGCCGCCTTCGCCATCTTCGGCAGCGCCTTCAGAATCTGCCGCTCCGCGTAATAGATGTCCTGCATGAAGGTCAGCAGCAGATCATTGAGATTTTTGGAAGTCGCCATAAAGCCTCCTAAGCAATCGTTTCGATATCGGTAGCCCCGGCAGCACGTAGAATTGATTCTGCCTCGGCCCGTTTCGCCGCTGTCGTCGCCCGCACCGCGAGCACCAGGTCGCCGGATGCCGCGCGAGCCTCGCGGTCGTTCTGTTCCATGTGGCTGGCGGCACCCTGGACGGCAAAGACCGAACCGCCCGCCGCCCCGCCGGCGACGACCGCCGCTGCGACGGCGGGCAACGCAGCCCCGCCCGTCGCAACGGTGACGCCGGCTGCCGCAATGGCTGCGGCCGCTGCTGCCATACTGGCCCCCAGCGTCCGAGCCTGTTGGGCATCCGACTCGGTTGCAGCCGGTTTCGTCCCGGCCTCTGGCGTTTCCGTCCCCTGGATCAGACCAGGCGACGGAAGGCTCAGATCAGCACGGTCGAAACCGGACATGGACAACCGGCTGACCGCATCCTGCATCTGATCGGGGCTGGCGAAGGTCGCGCGCATTTCCCGAAGCATTGCCAAGCCGCCCGCTGGATCGTTCATTTCAACCACCTTTCGTTCGAGTCAGCGCTGGCCGCCCTTACGGCCCGCCTCCGAGGCTTTCTCGCGATCGTCAGCGAAGTTGCCAGACCGGTGCTCCGCGCCGCCGTTGTCTGAATCCGACGATCCGCTGGCGTGCGAAGTACCATGGCTGGCCTGCCCACCCTTGCGGCCGGCTTCCGCGGCACGTTCACGATCATTGGCAAAATTGCCCGAACTGTGCTGGCCGCCGACCTGCCCCGCGCGGGCAGCCTTTTCACGGTCCTCGGCGAAGTTGCCCGAATTGCCAGAATGTTGTTTTTCAGCCATTTGGTTTCCTCTTTTCCAGTCTGCCAAAATCCCGGAATCGTTCGACCCGGTGCTATCCCAACGAGACAGACCGGATCGGGTTTGTTCAAAAATTCTGTGATTCAAATGGCGCATTTCCGCAGCTTCCTGCGGCCTTGTTAACCAGAGGCCACTTTTCCGCCGGATTCGAAGACGGAAAGCGATTATTCATAACTGAAAGATAATAAGGTAGTCGATCTGCCGAGGATTTGCCCACTAGAGCCAGCGGCGGGCAGGCGCACCCATGCTATCCCAGCCCGCAGCACCCGGCCGTCGCAACACAGCCAGCGCCCCCGCCTGCACGATCAGTTCAACCGGAGCTCCGGCTTCGGCACCGCGTGAATAGACAGCGTCGGCCGCGGCGGTGCCGCCGGTGCATGGGCGTGCAAATACTCCTGCGGATCAACCGCCAGGTAGCGGGACGGCCGATGCGACTCGTCCTGAAATACGGCAACAGCCGTCAGCAGCCGCTTGTCGTCATCGGACAGCCGGATCGCCTCCCGCAGATGTTCGGTCCAGCTTTCCATCGACCAGACCTCCACCCAGCCTTCCGGATGAGCGACGTCCTCATACACCTGCCAGAACACCGCCCCGGCTCGGCCGCGAACGTGATGCAGCTCGTTCATCAGCTTCAGGAACTCGGTGCGCTGGGCGGTCTGCACCCGGTAATACGCCATCTCCATCACGCGGCCGCGGGCGTTCCGCAGCAACGGCACGAACTCCGGCGCTGGCGCTTCCGGCAGCAGCACAGCCGGTTCGGCGGACGCACTTGGCGCGCGGACAATCGCCTCGATGCTGAAGAACCGCGCGATCACCATCAGGATCAGGCCAACAACGGCTGCCGTCAGAAAGGTGTGGGGAATGCCGATCGTCCCGCCCAGGACACCCCAGCCGATCGATCCCAGCGTCAGCGCGCCGTTCTGCGCCAACTGGTAGATCGACAACGCCCGGGCCCGCACCCAGGGCGGACAGACAAGCTGCGCCGCCGCCTGGATGGTGGCGAACGCCGAGGTCCATCCCAGACCGAACAACAACATCCCCAGCGCCGCTGGAATCCAGTGGCGCACCGACGCAATGACCGCCATGCCGGCACACGACAGCAGCGTGCAGCCCACCACGGTGGCGCCGCGCGACAGCCTGGTGCGCACAACCGGCAGCAGCATGCCGGACGTCACGCCGCCGACCCCCATCATGCCCAAAATGAAGCCGTACATGCCGGGGCCAAGATCGAGATCATGCCGCACATACAGCGGCAACAGCGCCCAGGGGGCGGACGCCGGTATCGAGTACGACGCGGTGCGGATCATCGCCGCCCGGATCGCCGGCGTATTGCGCACGAAACGCATCCCCGCCCGCATGGCGGACACGAAATGCTCCCGCGGCAGCCCGGTAAACCGGCGGTTCCGGCGCCACACGAACAGCGCATGGATCACCGCCAGGATCGATACCGCATACAGCGAGAACGCCAGGCTGGACCCACCGAGCAGGATCAGGAACCCCGCCAGCGCCGGTCCGACTGCGCGGGTCAGGTTGTAGCCGATGCCATTCAGGGCGATCGCCTGCACCATGTCCTCGCGCGGCACGAGTTCGGGGACGATCGCGCTCCAGGCCGGGGCGGTCAGGGCGGACCCGATGCCGATCGCAAAGGTCAGCACCAGCAGCCAGCCAGCGGTCATCAGGTGCAGCACGGTCAGGACGGCGAGCAGCGTCGCCGCCATGATCGTCCAGATCTGCGTGCCCAGCAGAAACACGCGGCGATCGACAATGTCGGCCAGCGCACCGCCGGGCAGCGCCAGCAGGAACACCGGCATGATCGTCGCGGCCTGCACCATGGCGACGATCAGCGGTTCGGGCGCCAGCGATGTCATCAGCCAGCCGGCGCCGGTGTTCTGCAGCCAGGTGCCGAGCCAGCCGACGACGCTGGCGAGCCACAGATGGCGGAACCTGCCGTTGCGCAACGGCATCAGGGCGGTGGGCAGTCGCATCAGACTTGCGGCGCGACGAAGGGGTCGGGCAGCACGACGCGGATCCGAATGGTCGATCCGCCCAGCAACGGACTCCCCTTGATCCCCCACTCGGCGCGCCTCAGATGCCCGATCGCGACGACAGTTCCGGCCGAGCGGCTCAGCTCCAGCGTGACCGGATGGGTCTCGCCATGCATCGTCAGGTCGCCGACCACCGCATCGCCTTGGCAGGCACCCTGAAACACGAGGCCCGGAAACTGCGCCGCATCCATCATGTCCGGCCCGACAATCCGGTCGCGGACGATTGCATTTGGCATCGCCAGACTCCCCGCCTCAATCTGCAGCATAACCTGACACTGGTCAGTGTTGGACGGATTGTAGCGCATCCAACCTTGCAGGCGGGTGAAGTTTCCATCGAACGGAATCAGGCCAAAGCCATAGGTCCGCAGTTCCACCGCGGTGCCCGGCGGCCGTAGGCTGACCTGCTCCGACAGGGCGGTTCCGGCGATCAGCAGCAGCGGGAGGAGCATCAGCAATGAGCGCATGACGGCCCGTTTCTAAGCTTTTCGCGGCATTTCCGTGGCGCTTGGTGGGGTGCCGTCATCTGGCCACTGCTCCGATTCTGCTGCATAAGACGATGGTCGATCAGGGAAGGATGCGTGACGTGCCGGTGGAGAAGCAAGCCTACCGTGAGGCGATGGCCCGATTGGGTGCCGCGGTGAACGTGATCACCACGGACGGGCCGGGCGGCCGGGCAGGCTTTACCGCCAGCGCGGTGACCAGCGTGACGGATACGCCCCCGACCCTTCTGGTCTGCGCCAATCGCACGAACGATTCGTATCCGGCGATGAAGCAGAACGGCGTGCTGTGCGTGAACACCCTGACGCCGGCGCAGGAAGGCCTGTCGCCGGTCTTCGCCGGCATGACCCAGCACACGATGAACGAGCGGTTCGACGGCTACGCCTGGCACACGCTGGAAACCGGTGCGCCCGTGCTGGACCAGGCCGTGGTGGTGTTCGATTGCCGGATCACCCAGGTGGTCGAGGTCGGCACGCACGACGTGTTCTTCTGCTCGGTCGAGGCGGTGCGAACCGGCCCCGCGCATGAAGGCCTGATCTACTACGGGCGCGGCTACCATAAGGTCGCCGGACAAAGCTGACAGCGGCCAACCGCTGCTGCAACTGGGGGAGGTTCGGGACGATGGCAAGCGGCTGCGCCTGCTGTGATGTCGGGGTGCTGGGGCGGCGCAGGCTGCTGACCGGAGCCGCTGCCCTGGGTTGGTTCGGAACCGCGGCGGCGGGGGAAAAACCGTTTCGAATCGATGTGCATCATCACATCGCCCCGCCCGCCTGGGTCACCGCCCTGAAGGCCGCCAGGCTGGATACCCCTCCGGTGACCAACTGGACTCCGGAACAGTCCCTGGCCGACATGGACGCCGGCGGCGTCGCCACGGCGATGGCCAGCCCGACCCTGCCGCAGGTCAGCTTCCTCGGCGCCGCCGATGCCGCTCGGGTCGCCCGCGAATCGAATGAGTTTGCCCGCCGGATGGCCGATGATCATCCGGGGCGCTTCGGTGTCTTCGCCATGCTGCCAATGCCGCATATCGACGAAAGCCTTGCCGAGATCGCGCACGCCTTCGATACGCTGCACGCCGACGGCATCGGCATGATGACCGACTATGGCGAAAAATGGCTGGGCTATGCCGAGTTCCAGCCGGTGTTCGATGAACTGAACCGGCGCAAGGCCGTTGTCTATACCCATCCGACGACACCGAACTGTTGCGTCAACCTGGCGCGCGATGTGCCGGATGTGGCGGTGGAGTATGGCGCGGATACCACGCGCACGATCGTCAACCTGATCTTTTCCGGCGCGTCACAGCGCTATCCGGATATCAGCTTCATCTTCTCGCACGGCGGCGGGGTGCTGACGGCAGTGGCGGAGCGGCTGCAGATCCAGTTGGAGCGCGTTCCGCCGTACAAGGGTCGGTTCACCCGCGACCTGGTGCAGCATGAACTGAACCGGTTCTTCTACGACACGGCGCAGGTGTCGAACGCCGTGACGATCGAGGCGCTGGCACACCTGGTGCCAACCCGGCAGATCGTGTTCGGGTCGGATTTTCCCTATCGCACCTCTGCCGAAACCGCCGCCGGCCTGACGCAGCGGTTTCAGGGCGACACGCTACGGGGGATCGAGCGGGATAATGCGGCGCGGATTTTGCCCCGCGCCGGGAACAGTGGGTAGCAGCCCCAAGGCCGCCACCCGCCACAACCGTGCTACATCTCGGCGTAGGCGCCGTTCTTCCACACATAGAACACATAACCGCCGCCGGTCGTGTCACCCTTCTTGTCGAAGCTGATCGGCCCCAGCACGCTCGGCCAGTTGCCGCTCGCTTTCAGCTCTGTCGCGACCTTTTTCGGATCCGTGCTCTTGATCTTCTTCACCGCATCCGCCCAGACCTGGATCGCGGCATAGGTGTAAAGCACATACCCCTCGGGATCGATATTCTTCGCCTTGAATTCCTTCACCACGTCTGCGGCGGACTTCATCAGGCGCGGGTCGGGCGGGAACGTCATCATCGTGCCGGCACCGGCATCGCCGGCGATCTGCCAGAACTCATTGGTCACCAGCGCATCGCCGCCGACCAGCGTGGCCTTCATGCCCTGTTCCTTGGCCTGGCGAATGATCAGCGCCGATTCCGTATGGTAGCCGCCGATATAGATCACGTTGACGCCGGCCTCCTTCAGGCGGCTGACCAGCGACGAGTAATCCTTCTCACCCGGCGTGTACGCGGTGGCCAGCACTTCCTTGCCGCCGGCCGCATGCAGCGCCTTCTGCGTCTCATCCGCGAGGCCTTTGCCGTAAGCGGAGTTGTCATTCAAAATCGCGATCTTGTCGTTCTTGAAGTGCTTGGCGAGGTAATCGCCGGCCACCTTGCCCTGCTCATCGTCACGCCCGCAGACGCGGAACGTGTTCCAACTTCCCTCATCGGTATATTTGGGGTTGGTCGAGGCCGGCGAGATCTGCAGAATGCCTTCCTCCGAGTAAACCTTGCTGGCCGGGATCGAACTGCCGGAGCAGAAATGCCCGGCGACCAGCTTCACACCCTTCGACGCGAACTGATTGGCCACCGAAACCGCCTGCTTCGGGTCGCAGGCGTCGTCCCCGATATCGAGAACGACCTGCTGGCCCAGCAGGCCGCCGGACTTGTTGATGTCGGCGACGGCCTGTTCGGCGCCTTCCTTCATCTGCTGGCCGAACGAGGCATATTCGCCGGTGATCGGACCGGCGGTGGCGATATGGATCTGTGCCTGCGCTTGTTGTGCCGCGCCGGCCAATGCGAAGGCGAGCATTGCGACCGCCCCCAACAGGCCTTTGCGCAGGCCCGACTGCATGGTGTTGCTAAGCATTGAGCTTCCCCGTTTGATGATGCCGCACAGCGGGCGCGGCGCCGCCGGACCCTAGCAGCGCATTGAGAAAAGAGCCAGAATCGATCACTCGGACGTTCCCAGGGAGACCAAAGCCGTGAAGGCATCACTTTTCTACCTGCCCAGCACCGGCAGCCGCGCGGAAATCGAAGCCGGAATGGCGGGAACGCGACCGGAACTCTACCAGCGGATGCTGCGGGAACTCTCCGAACAGATCAGGCTGGCGGACGACCTCGGCTACGACTCGGTCAGCTTCACCGAACATCATTTCCATATCGAGGGCTTCGAGGTCTCCAACAATCCGGTGCTGCTCGACCTCTATTTCGCCATGCAGACGAAGCGGATCCGCGTCGGCCAGTTGGGCATCGTCCTGCCCGCGGCAAATCCGATCCGAGTGGCCGAGGATATTGCCATGCTCGACCACATGACCGGCGGTCGCGCCAACGCCGGCTTCGCCCGGGGATACCAGCGCCGCTGGGTCGACATCATGGCGCAGCAATCACACGGCATCAGCGGGGCGCTGCCGCACCAGCACGATGCGATCGACGCCGCCAACCGCGCTGCCTTCGAGGAAAACTTTCAGATTATCAAAAAAGCCTGGACCCAGGAAATGCTCACCTTCGACGGTCAGTTCTGGAAGGTGCCGGCCGGCGAGACCCCATGGACACTGGATACCACCGCGAAATACGGCAAAGGCGTGGAAAACGGCGTCCTTAAAGCGGTCGGCGTCGTGCCGAAGCCGTTGCAGAAACCCCACCCTCCTGTCTTCCTGCCGTTCGCGTCCTCGGAAAACTCCATCCGCTGGGCCGCGAAAGAAGGCGTGACCGCGATCCTGCCCGCCATGCTGCCGGTCTACGAGAACCACCTGTACGACGTCTACGCCGAGGTTTCCGGCCGCCCCCGCGGCCATGGCACCGGCCTGTTGCGTGATGTCATCATCGCCGATTCGGACGAGGAAGCGATGGCGCTGTGGCGCGATTCCGGGCAGTTCTCCGGCCGCGCCTGGTTCGAGCCGTTCGGCTTCCGGCGCGGCATGCAGGACCCGAAGAGCGGTTCATTTCTGACCCCGGAGGAAGCCGTCGCGCGCGGCTACAGTCTGGTCGGAACCGTCGATACGGTGATGCGCGGCGTCGAGGCGAACATGCGGCGGCAGAACGTGGACTGGATTTTTTGCTACACCTACAACGCGCTCGTTCCGCATGCGAAGCTGATACGCTCGATCGAGCGGTTTTACACCGAGGTGATGCCGCAGTTCGGCTGAACTCGTCCGACGCCCGCCTTAACAGCCAAGCGCATGCAGAAAGTAATGTATCGCCTGGCCGACCAAACCCGGTGTCTGCACCGACGCAAAATGCCCGCTGTTGAGTTCCAGAAACGCCGCACCGCGGACCTGCCGTGCCATCGGCTCGATGATCGACGCAGGCCGCAGCCCGTCGTGCCGCCCTGCGGTGAACAACGCCGGGCAGCCGATCCGAACCAGTTCATGCTCGATCGACTCCCCGGCCAGCATGCGGTTGATCGCGGCGAAACTGGCCGGATCGTTGCCCAGCCAGCGCGCCCGGAACGCCGCGAAAACGGCCGGATCGTGCCGCACCACAGGCGGATACGACGCCGCCAGACTGGCTTCGACCACCGAACGCATACCGCCCGCCTGCACCGCCGCGGCTCGGTCCAGTGTCGCCTGCCGGCGCTCCTCGGCAACCCCGACAGCAGGACCGTGCAGCACCAGTGCCGCCGCCCTGTCCGGGTAACGCACCGCGAAATGCACCGCGATCGCCGCACCCACCGCGATCCCAGCCAACGCAACCCGGCCCCGGATCTCCAGCGCATCGAGCAACGCCGCAAGATCGTCCGCCATCTGGTCCCAGGTGACCGAAGCGCGGATCTTCTCCGAAAGACCGGCACCACGCGTATCGTAGCGCACCACGCGACGGCTGTTGTTCAGCGCCGGCAACACCTGATCCCAACTGTCGAGCGTGCCGCCCATCTCGTGGATCAGCACCAATGTGTTCGGCCCGTTGCCGCTGACCTCATACCGCAGGCTCGTGCCGTTGACTTCGATCCAGTTCATGACGAACGTCCCTCTCCCGTTCGAAATGATAGGCCTGACCACAGGCTCCGTGAAGGTACGCAGATGTCCGAGACGATGATCCTGCATTGGTCCCCCCGCTCGCCGTATGTGCGTAAGGTCTTGATCGCTCTGTCGGAAATCGGGCTGCAGGACCGGGTGCGGACGGTGCGCACGGTCACCGGCGGCACCACCCCGCACTGGGAGCTGATGAAGCTCAACCCGGTCGGCAAAATCCCCACCCTCGAACTGTCGGACGGCACCGTGATCTACGATTCGCCGGTGATCATCGAGTATCTCGACACCCTGCATGACGGGCCGAAACTGTTCCCGGCCGCCTGGCCCGAACGGCTGACGGCCTTGCGGCGGCACGCTCTGGGACAGGGCATGCTGGACAGTGCGCTGCTGCTGCTGGGCGAAGGATTCCGCCCGCCCGAACGCCAGAGCGAGCCGCACAAGGACCTTTGGCGCGCCAAACTCAAAGCGTGCGTCGAGGCGCTGGAAACCGAGGCCGACGCGCTGGCCGCCAGCGCCTTCACCATCGGGCATCTGGCGATCGGCGTGGCGCTGGCCTATCTCGACTTCCGCTTCGCCGCGCTGGAGTGGCGCAACGGTCATCCGAAGCTGACCACCTGGCACGAAACCTTCAACGCGCGCCCGGCCGTGCAGGCGCATCCGCCGGTGGATGACCGTTGACGCAATCGGTTCAGCAAGACAGGCACCGCGCGCGCCGCGATACAACCCGTTGCCGCTTACGCCCTGATCCCACCCCACTGCTATCGGTCCGCACCCTGTGGTATTCTGCCACCCAGGGGTGAATGGGCATGAATTGGTTCTACGGCGTCGACCCGCTGTTCATGTTTTCGGGCTTCTTCGTCGGCCTGCTTATCGGGCAGACCGGAGTCGGCGGCGGCTCGCTGATGACGCCCATTCTGGTGTTGCTGTTCGGCATCCATCCCGCCACCGCGGTCGGAACCGACCTTCTCTACGCCTCCGCGACCAAGTCGGTCGGCACGGTGGTTCATGGCCTCAATCACACGGTTGACTGGCGCATCGTGCGGCGGCTGGCATCGGGCAGCGTGCCGACAACCGTGCTCACATTGCTGGCGATTTCGCATTTCGACATCACCGGCCCCACGAGCGGACGAATCATCTCGCTGGTCCTGGGCGTCATGCTGCTGTTGACCGCGGTGTCGCTGATCCTGCGCCGTCGGTTCCTCAGCGTCATGGGGCCGACACTGGACCGGGTCACGCCGCGGCAGGCGGCTCGGCTCACCGTCATAACGGGCGCGATCCTCGGCGCGCTCGTCACTCTGTCCTCGGTCGGCGCCGGCGCCTTGGGCGTCACCGCGCTGCTGATGCTGTACCCTCGGACGGCGATGGCAGTGATCGTCGGGTCGGACATCGCCCATGCCGTCCCGCTGACACTGGTGGCCGGGATCGGGCACTGGTGGCTGGGGTCGGTGGACTGGCCGCTGCTGGTGTCGCTGCTGAGCGGCTCGATCCCCGGGATCATCCTGGGCAGCTACCTTTCGGCGCACATCCCAGACGCCGTGCTGCGACCGATTTTGGCCGCGGTACTTTGCTTCGTCGGCGGCCGGCTGGTGTTTTAGGTTGCGCGGATGAATACCGCCGCCATCTGACCTGCACACACTGTCTGAACCGCCGCTCGGAGGACATCATGCGACGTAAGCACCAGGCCGCGAAACGGGACAACGGCCGACGCCGGCTGCGCGAACAAGAAGTGCCAACCGTGCCAACAGTCCGGCCAACGGAGCGTTCCACCCCCGTACCGCCGACCCAACCCGCATCGCCCACCGACACCGAAGCGGAGGAAACGGTCAGGCGGATGGTCGAGGCGGCCTACACCTGAACTACCCGGTCACCTGCCGCATCACCCCCACCCACTGATCCAGGATCGGCAGGATCGTATCCTCCTTCTCCGACGGCAGGCTCGGATACACGATGTCCACATCCAGCGCCTGATACCGCCCGATCAGTGCCGCATCCGGCGGCTGCGCCCCCATCACGATCTGCATCGCCGCCGGATCCCGCCCCGCCTCGGCCGTCATCTGCCGAAACCGTGGAATCAATTCCGTCAGCGGCGTTTTGTTCGCCGACGTCGCCTGCGGCATCCATCCATCCCCATACCGCACCGCACGCCGAGCGCTGTAGGGAAACGCGCCGCCAATCAGAATCGGAGGATGCGGCTTCTGCACCGGCTTCGGCCACGCCGCCATCGGCCCGAAATCCACCAACTCGCCGTGATATTCCGCCGCATCCTGAGTCCAGATCGCCTTCATCGCCTCGACGCGCTCGCGCGCCAGCTTGTGCCGTTGCGCGAAATCAGTGCCGTGATTTTCCATCTCGTCCTGGTTCCAGCCGTTACCAATGCCGAACACAAAACGCCCGCCGGAAACCTGATCGATCGACGCCACCAGCTTCGCGGTCTGAATCGGGTTTCGCTGCGCAATCAGGCACACGCCAGTCGCGAGCTTCAGCGTCGTGGTGACAGCGGCCGCCGCCGTCAGTGTTACAAAAGGATCCATCACGTCATAGTATCGATTCGGCAGTTCCGGCCCCAGCGGGAACGGTGTCTTGCGCGACAGCGGGATGTGCGAATGTTCCGGTGCCCAGAGGATGTCGAACCCACGATCCTCCAGCGCGCGCCCCAGCGCCGCGGGTGTCATCGAATAGTCAGTGAAAAACATCGATGCACCGAATTTCATCGGGCGCTCTCCTGTGCTATGCTGAACCGGTCGGCGGAGAGTGGAAGGGTTCACGCCTTGGTGCAACCGATGGCACCGTCCAGCCGGCACATTACGCTAGATCAGCAATTATTACATATCCCTTCCCACAACCGGCACCGTTACGCTAGGGAGGACCCATGATGATCGATCGCATCGTTTCGTGATGGCGCTTCAGCCAGTTGACGGCACCACGAAGCCATCAACCGATCGGGCGTGGCTGGCTGAAGACTGGTGGGCCGTCCTGATCGGCGTGACCGCCGTCATCGCCGCGGTGATCGCCTTTCGCGCCGGGTCAAGCCTGGCATGGTTCACCGTTGCCCCGCGGACCTGGTCCAGTTTCCCCGAGTTGCTCACGCAATACGCCCAGGATGGCGTCCGCTACGCCGCGCTGGGTGCGGTCCTGCTCGTGCTGTTCACCGGCGCGGCGAAAATGATGGGCCTCCGCGCTGCGCCATTCGCTGCTGCCTTCGTCCTGATCTATCTGATGTCGATTCTCATCCTCAGCGTGACAGCGTGGCGAAACGCAAGGCAACTCTACCTGGAAACGCCGATCATCGCCCTGGTCCTCGGCCTTGTCCTGGCCAACGTCACGCGTCTGCCCGCTTGGCTGGAACCCGGCCTCCGGGTAGAATTCTACATCAAGATCGCCGTCGTACTGCTCGGCGCCGGTCTGCCGTTGCCGGTGATCCTGCAGGCAGGTCCGATCGCGATCGTGCAGGCGTCGATCGCATCGATCGTAACCTTTTTCATCATCTATCGCGTGGCGAGGTTCCTCGATCTCGATAAGCGGCTCGGCGCAATGCTGGCCGCCGGCGGATCAATCTGCGGCCTGTCGGCCGTGATCGCGATCGCGGGAGCGGTCCGCGCCCGACGCGAGGATATCTCCGTCGCCACCACGATCGTCGTCGGCTGGGCATTGGTGATGATCGTGCTGCTGCCGCTTCTCGCGCGCGCCTGGTATCTGTCGGCCGGCGTCGGCGGCGCATGGATCGGCACATCCGAATTCGCTGATGCCGCCGGTTTCGCAGCCGCTCAGACCTTCGGCAGCTTCACCGGCACCGGCGGCGTCTCCGGCACAGCGGATCAGGCGCTGTGGTCCTACACGCTGGTGAAAGTCGTCGGCCGCGATATGTGGATCGGCATCTGGGCCGCTGTCCTGTCCCTGGTCGCGGTCACGCGCTGGGAGCCCAAGGAACAGGATGGAAAGATTCATCTGGTGCAGATCTGGACCCGGTTCCCCAAGTTCATCCTGGGCTTTGCCGTGGCGTCGCTGCTGATCACCTGGGCAGCCGACGGCCACTCCTTTGCCGATTTCAGCATCGTCACCCGTCCCCGGTTGATTGAGCCGATCGACACGCTGCGCAACTGGGCTTTCACCTTCAGCTTTCTCAGCATCGGTGCGTCGCTGCGGATCCGCAAGTTGGCGCCTGTCACCGGCAATGCGTTCGTCGCCTTCTCCGTCGGCGTCCTCGTCAACCTGGTTCTCGGCTTTGTCCTGTCGTCAATGGTGTTCGGGTCCTACTGGAACGGGATCAGGCCATGACGTCGCGTCTCGCGCGCCTCCTGGCCCGGTTCAGCCGACCGGACGGAGCCTCCTGCGCCGCATGCAGGCATTTCACCTCGGACCCACACCGGATCGAGGCGATGCTTCCCGGGCTGACCACGCTGACCTCGGCATTCGCGTCGGTCGCATCAGGCGACGGCATATGCCTGAAGCACGACACCTATCAATCCGGCCGTTTCCGTTGCAACGACTTCGCAGTCGACCCGGCGCCCGGTTCTACAAGTGATCCGCCGAGACCCTGACCAGCAACTTGCCAAAATTGCGGCCCGTCAGGATTCCCGTCAGCGCGTCGGGGGCATTTTCCAGCCCGTCGATCACATCCTCCCGGTACGCCAATGAGCCATCGGCCACCCACGGCGCCGCCATCTCTCGCCATTCAATAATCCGCTCCGGCCGGTCGGACACGATGAAGCCCTGGATCAGAATCCGCTTGCCCACGACGAACCCCAGATTCGGACCCGGCGGCATGGTCTGCTCGTTGTATTGCGACACCATCCCGCACATCGCCACGCGCGCAAACGCATTGAGGTGATCGAACACCGCAGCCTGCACGACGCCACCGACATTCTCGAAGTAACAGTCGATGCCGTTCGGACACGCCGCCTGCAATTCCCGGCGCAAATCCAAAGACCGGTGATCCACGCAGTCGTCAAATCCCAAACTGTCCTGCACCCAAAGGCACTTGTCCGGACCGCCGGCAATGCCGACCACGCGCGCGCCCGCCCGTTTGGCGATCTGCCCGGCGACCGAACCAACTGCGCCAGAGGCAGCAGACACCACAAATGTCTCACCGGCCTTCGGTTTGCAGATTTCCGTCACGCCTGCATAAGCCGTTGCACCGGGCATCCCCAGCACGCCGAGATAGGCCGAGAGCGGCGCACCGCCCGTTGGTATCTTTACCAGCCGCTCGCCCGGCGTCACCGAATGCGTCTGCCAGCCACGCGACCCCACAACAACGTCACCCGGAACGAAATCCGGATGCGAGGAGGCAATCACCTCGCCCACGGTTTCCCCGATCATGACTTCACCGATCTGAATCGCCACCGCGTAGGTCTGCTCCTCCCGCAGGCGCCCGCGCATATACGGATCGATCGACAGCCAGATGGTGCGGGTGACGACCTCGTTCGGACCGGCTGTCGGAATTTCGTCTTCCTGGATCGCAAAATCGTCGGCGACAGGTTCCCCCCGCGGCCGCCGTTTCAGCACAACCGAACGGCGCAGACCGGTGTTGCTCATCACGCCGCCTCCGCTTTCAAGACCAGCCGCCCGGTCACCTTGCCGTCTCGCAGGCGCATCAGCGCTTCGAAGGCATGGCTCTGCGGTATCGTGGCGACGGGCAGCGCGAGCAATTCGCCGTCCTGGGCAAGTTTGACAAGTTCCCGCAGTTCCTTCGGATTGCCGACATAGCTGCCCTGGATGGTCAGTGCCCGGATCGCCATGATCGGCAGCGGCAGCATCAGTTCGCCGCCGAACAGTCCGACCTGGATCAATTTGCCGCCCTTGGCCAGAGCGCCAAAGGCGAAGCGCGCCGTGGCGGTGCCGTTCACCAGGTCGATCACCGCGAGCACCGGGCCGCCGGCCGCCTCGATGATGCGCTTCGTCACCGTCGGACCGTCACCGCTGCCGTCCACCGCCTTGTGCGCGCCGGCCTTCAGCGCGGCGTCACGCTTTTCGGCGCTGACATCGACGCTAATGATATTCTGGTGCTTCAGCGCCTTCAGCACGGCGATGGCATTCAGCCCCAGGCCGCCGGCGCCCACCAGCACGATCGGCTGTGTCGGTGTCAGCGGCATCGCTTTCTTGATCGCGGAATAGACCGTGATGCCGGAGCACGCATAGGTCGCGGCAACGGCCGGATCGAGCGTGCCCGGATCAACCAGGTGGCGCGGATGCGGCGCGATCACATGCGTCCCGTACCCGCCGTTCGCGTACACGCCGAGGCTGTGCGCGGCGACCGAGCACATATTGTCTTCTTCGGCGAGACATTTCTCGCATTTGCCGCAGCCGAGCCAGGGAAAGACGATGCGGATGTCGCCGACGTTCACGCCCTTCGCATCAGGACCAAGTTTCACCACCCGCCCGACGATCTCATGCCCCATGGCCAGCGGCAGGGTCACGCCGCGATCCACCAGCGACATTTTCTGGCCGCCGCCGATGTCATAATAGCCTTCCCAGATGTGCAGGTCGGAGTGGCAGACGCCACAATGCGTGACCTCAAGGAGAACCTCGGTGCCCGTCGGCTCCGGCGTCGGAAACTCGATTTCCTTCAGGGGTTGCCCGTTTTCAACGACGGCCCATGCGCGCATGTATTCCTCCTCTAGTTCGCGGCGATGGATAGCGCGTGGCGTGAGGGTATGGAAGGGCGCCCTGTCCAAAGTCATGGTTCCAAGGAGCGTCGCTCCTTGGCGGGTCCAGGGCAGCGCCCTGGCCTTCCCTTAAGCTGCCTCCGCCATAGTCGACCGCTCACACGCCACCGTGGTGCGGTGCATATCCCTGATTTCCTTAGGATCGAACGGCCGCGCGCGATGCATCGTCGCCCGATTGTCCCACATCACCACATCCCACTGCGTCCAAGTATGTGCATAGACAAACGCACGCTGCGTCGCATGCTCGATCAGGTCGCGCAGCAGCGCCCGCGCCTCCGGCACCGGCCACCCAACAATGGCCCCAGCGTGCGACGCCAGGTAAAGCGATTTCCGGCCCGTGGAAGGATGGGTCCGCACCAGCCGTTGCAGAACCGGCTTGAAGCGCACGCGGTCTTCGTCCGTGAAGTCGGTGAACCCCAGCAGCGACCGCGAGTAAAGCTGGCTGTGCTCGCACGCCAGCTCAGCGATTTCGGCCTTCGTTTCGTCGTCGAGCGAATCATATGCGGCCCGCATATCGGCAAATTCCGTATTGCCGCCGGCCGACGGGATCAACCGAGCGGACAGCAGCGAGAACTTTGCCGGTATAGACTTGAACGAACTGTCGGAGTGCCACAGCCGGTTCCCCAGGCCGAACAACCGCTTGCGGTTATCCCGCGCCAGCACCTGGTTGTCGACATCCAGGTTCGAGATGTCGTTCACCAGGGCGGACTCGAGACGCCGCGGCTTGCCCCAGTTCAGGTCGCCGCTGGCCTCTTCCAACGCGCCAAAATTGCGCGAGAACGCCAGTTGCGTTTCGTCATCGAAGTGCTGACCGTGGAAGACCAGCACGCCATATTGGTCCATCCCCTTTTCGATCGTCCCAGCCTGTTCCGGCGTCAGCCGACGGGTGATGTCGATACCCGACACCTCGCCCGCAAAGAATGGGCGGGAGACCGGATCGATCGGCCGGATCGATAGCGTCATGACGGAGCCTCCGGTTCAGTGCAGTTCGGCAATCCCCATCGCCTGGCCGAAGCGGCGGGACGGTTCCTGCGGATCGCCATACTTGCGGTGCATCGCCGTGTGATAAGCCGCGGCCAGCAGCAGCTTGTCGCGGTCGGGCTGCCGGTTGGTGCCGAAATCCATCAGCATGCACTGGGCAATTTCCTGATTGTGTGGATCGTTGCCCATCTGGCACGCGGCCAGCGCGATCCGCTGCACCAGTCGGTCACGCTCAGACACGTTATCGCAGGACGCCTGCGTCCACCCAATCGCCTCCGCCCCGTTCAGCGCCAGGATCGAGGCATTCACCCGATCCAGCAATTGATCTGCGCTCAGCGCGCTCGCGCCCGACGGCACCTGCAGCGGGACAGGATGCACCTCGCCCAGCCCCTGCTGATTATACCCGACCCGGTTGGCGAACAGTGCAGCGACATAAAGCAGCCGCAGCCGGCGCGGATGGTCGAAATTGTCGAAGAACCAGGCGAGCGTGTTGTGATACTCGTAGCAATGATGCGGCATGTTGAACGCGGTCGGATCGCGTGTTTCCAGCACGATCTGGCCCACTGCGATTTGCAGCACATCCAGAATGCGGCGCGGATCCTTCCCCGATTTCAGCAGCTTGGTCAGCGATTCCAGCACCTCGATTTCGCCCTGCCGCAGCACGGCATTCGTCAGGTCGGCCGCTTCCTGCTGGTTTACCGGCTCCTCGTTGCGCAGCACCGCCAGTTCGGCTGCGTTGACACCGCGATACGGCACCGCATGCAGCGCCTCGCCCTCGATCATCATCTTGATGTAGTTGCAGGCGACCTCATAAGTCGAATACCAGCGCGGCCCAACAGCGATATCCAGCGCGCCGGCATAGACCACGTTGTGCGCATTGTCCCAGCCCAGCGCATGGCCCAGTTCGACGGTGGACCGGGCGCGATACGCCTTGTGCCCGGTCGTGTAGGATCGGTTATGCAACAGCCGGTCCTGCACGTCGATCAGCCCGGCGAAGCACATTTCCGCCAGCACGTCCTTGCGCTCCGCCGGGTTCTGCATCAACCCGAGGAACGTGCGATAGGCCTGCACGACCTCGCCACGGTGCACCAGGGTCATCCAGTTGTTCAGGCGCTCGCTCAACGGCCCGCTCTGCGCTATCGGCTCCTGATCCGGCCAGTAAACCACCGGCGCCGGCGGGTTCTCCTCAATCCCGAGATGGCCGCGATGCCGCGTGTAGTGACCGGGCGCCTTGTCGAGCTTCTGGTTCCAGATATCCAACCCAGTCGGAATGTACCAGATGGTCTGCGCCATCGGCAGCATCGACAAATGCGACGGCAGCATCCGGGTCAGGTTGATCGTCGCCCGCGCGCTCAGCAAACAATGGTCATTATTGACGAAATTCGGGTACCCGTCATCGATCCGCTCGTGGTACGGCACGTGGGTGTAGGGCGCGTGGATGCGCACACCCTCGGCGATGATTTCCGTCAACGGCCGGCCGGCGCGAACCAGGTCGTAATACACGTCGCTGGCGCCTTTCTGGTCCCGCATCAGGCAGCGGTCCTCCAGCCTGTCATACAGGCCCTGTACTTCGCTGCTGCTCCGCTCGCGGGCGACGTTCGTATCCATCCTTGGTTCCCTCCGACTGCTCGTCGATCTCACCGATCCTACGCTTGACAAGCAGGTGGCGACAACCATCGTGCCGGCTCAAGGGGAGAATCCGCCATGAACTCTGGTCTTTGGACAGTCAGTGTCGTCGCTGGAACCGGCGAACCGGGTTATTCCGGCGACGGATCGCCGGCGCTGAAGGCGCAGCTGAACAATCCCTTCGACCTGGCATTTTCCCCTGATGGCAGCTTGGTTTTTTCCGATACCTTCAATCATTGCATCCGCCGCATCGACGCCGGCACCGGTATCATTTCGACGATCTGCGGCACCGGAGAAAAGGGCTTTGCCGGCGATGGTGGCCCCGCCGAACGCGCACTGCTGAATGAACCGTACGGCATGGTGATCGACCGATCCGGCCGCATCTTCTTTGCCGACCGCCTGAACCGCCGCGTGCGGGTTATCGATAACATGGGCGTGATCACAACGTTGGCCGGCGACGGATCAGGCGTCACCAGCGGCGACCGCGGGCCGGCGGCTGCAGCAGGCCTGGTCGAACCAAACGGGCTCGCGATAGACCCCGAACAGACCCATCTGTTCATCGCCGACGTCGCCGGGCACCGGGTCCGCGTGATCGATCTGGCAACCGGAACAATCGAAACATTCGCCGGCACCGGCGAGGCCCGCCACGACGGCGACGGCGGCCCAGCCATCAAGGCCGGCATCTTCGCCGCACGAGCTGTCGCCGTCGCGCCCGAAGGGTCGCTTTACGTGATGGAGCGCCAGGGAAGCTGCATCCGCCGCCTCCGTGACGGGATCATCGAGACCGTCGCCGGCACCGGCGCCCGCGGCTACGCCGGCGACGGCACCGATGCGCGTCACGCCGTCTTTGCCGCGCCAAAGGAAATGGCGGTCAGCCCCGAGGGCGATATCTACGTCGTTGACACCGAAAACCACGCGATCCGCCGGATCGATGCAACAACCTGGATCGTAACGACGATCGCGTCAGGCCTGGCGCGTCCCCACGGAGCGGTGGTGGCGCCCGATGGCACCGTACTGGTCGGCGACAGCGAGCACCACCAGGTGATCAGGCTGACACCACCTCGCGCATGATCACCACCGCCTCCTCGATCATCGAGGCCGACACGTCCAGATGCGTGCAGGCCCGGCCGCGGAACCTATCGGACACCGAAACCGTGACGCCATGCGGCCGAAGCCTCGCGGCGAATTCCGCTGCGGTCAGGCCGGTGCCTTTGGTATCGAAAAATACCAGGTTCGTTTCCGGCGTTTCGACTGTGAGTCCCGGTATCTGCGCCATTCCCCGGACCAGTAGAGCAGCATTCGAATGATCCTCGGCCAGCCGATCGATGTTGTTCTCCAAAGCGTAGATACAGGCTGCCGCGTTCATGCCGCCCTGGCGCATCGATCCACCCAGCCGCTGCTTCCACCGCCAGGCCTCGCCGATAAAGTCCTTCGATCCCGCCAGCACCGCACCCAACGGTGCCCCCAGTCCCTTGGTAAAGTCCACCCAGACCGTGTCGCAATCCGCCGTCAGATCGCGCGCCGCCACGCCCAGCGCCACCGCCGCGTTCAGCACCCGAGCGCCGTCCATGTGAACGTTCATGCCGTGCTGGTGCGCAACCTCGGCGACCGCATGCAGTTCGCCGACCTTCCAGCAGGCGCCGCCGCCTTTGTTCGCGGTCTGCTCCACCTCCACCAGCGTCTGCCGCGGCGAATAGCGGGAAACCGGACGGATCGCGCTGCGCAACGTATCGGCGCTGAAGATACCCCGCGCGCCTTGCAACCCACGGATCATCACGCCGCTGATCGCGCCCGGACCACCGGCTTCGCTGGATTGGATGTGCGCGTCCTCATGCGCCAGAATCTCGTCGCCAGGCCGGCAATGCGTGGCAATCGCGACCTGATTGCACATGGTGCCCGATGGCAGGAACATCGCCGCCGGCTTGCCCAGCAGCACCGCCGTCCGGTCACACAACGCCCACACGGTCGGATCCGACCCACCCTGCTCGTCGCCCACCTCAGCCGCCATCATCGCGTCCTTCATCCCGCGCGACGGCTTCGACTGGGTGTCGGAATAGAGATTGATGCGGACAGGGATGGAAAAATCAGCCCGCTTCGGTTCATAGCTCATGGACCCTGCCATACCAGACGAGGCATTGCCTGCAAAGCCGCGCCATCGGATGCTGCCGCCTCCACGAAAGGGCGCCGGATGAGATTCTCCAACTTCCTGTTTCCCGCCAGCCTGACCGCGGCGGACGACGGCCGTGTGATCGACGAGACCCTGCAAGAGGCTCGTCTGACCGACGCGCTCGGCTTCGACACCATCTGGCTGGCGGAGCACCACTTCGACGGCATCGTCGCCTATGTCGATCCGGTCGCCTTCGCCGCCGCCCTCGCCGTCGCCACCACCCGCGCCCGAATTGGTTTTGCTGTCGCACAGATGGCGCTGCACCACCCGGTCCGCTTCGCCGAACAGGTCGCGCTGATCGACCATATCAGCAAAGGACGGCTCATCGTCGGGCTGGGCCGCGGCACCGCCTACAACATCTACGATTACCAAGGTTACGGGATCGATCATACCGAGGCGCAGGCACGCTTCGAGGAAGCCGAGGCCATCATGTTCGACGCCTGGAAAGGCAAACCCGTAGATCACCACGGCCAGTTTTTCGATATCCGCCTGCCCGAGCTCCGGCCCGGCGTGTTCACCAAGCCGCATCCCTACGTGATCCGCGCCGCCGCCACCGAACACGGCATGCTGGACATCGCTCGGCGGGGCAACCCGTTCATGATGAACGTGCAAAGCAATGCAGTCACCGCACAGCGCATGGAACTGTACCGCCAAACCCTGCGCGATCTGGGATTGGACGAACCAACGATCGCGGGAAAAGCCGATGAATGCTGGGTCTGGCGCAACGTCTTCGTCGCCGAGACCGACGCCGAAGCGGAACGAATCGCCGTCCCCGCTTTCACCGCCATGCACGAACACCGCGTAGCGATGCGCAACCGTATCTACGCCGAACAGCAGGCCTCGATTCTGCCGATGCCCGCTCCCGGCAGCACGCCTCCCGCACATGCCGCAATCGAGCACGCCCTGGTTTGCGGTTCCCCCGCGACAGTCGCAGAAAAACTGGCCCCACTGAAAGCAACCGGCGTCGGCGGACTGATCATGCAGTTCCGGCTTGGTCCGATGACCTACGATCAGACCGCGAGCAGCCTTAGCCTGTTCAACGACAAGGTCATCCCCGCGCTGTGAGCGACGACGCCGGAACTGCCCATTGGCAGCGCAACCTGTGGGTTTGCGTCTTTGGATCGCTGACCACGATCATTGCGATGACGTTGCTGCTGCCCTTCCTGCCGCTGTACGTCGAACAGCTCGGCGTCAGCGATCACGCTGCGATCGTGCAATGGTCCGGCGTCGCCTACGGGGCCACGTTCCTGACCGCCGCACTGACCGCACCGCTGTGGGGCCGGCTGGGAGATCGGTACGGCCGCAAGTTGATGCTGATCCGCGCCAGCCTCGGGATGGCGGTGGCGATGTCGCTGATCGGCCTGTCGCAGAACGTTTATCAGCTTGTGGCCCTTCGATTGCTGGCCGGACTGCTAGGCGGCTATTCGTCAGGCTCGATGGTTCTGGTCGCGACACAGACGCCGCGCGCGCAAACCGCCTGGGCGCTGGGCATGATGTCGTCGGGAATCATGGCAGGAAATCTGGCGGGGCCGCTGATCGGCGGCGTGTTGCCGCAATTGATCGGCATCCGCATGACGTTCATCGCCGCCGGCGCCATCATCTTCGTTGCGTTCCTGGCAACCACGTTCCTGATCAAGGAAGAACCCAGACCGCGCCGGTCCCGCAATGTAAAGCACCAGGCCGGATGGGCCGGCGTTACCAACAAAGGACCGGTGCTGGCGATGCTGGTCACCGGCATGCTGCTGATGCTGGCGAACATGTCGATCGAGCCGATCATCACCGTCTATGTCGCACAAATCGTTCCCGATCCGGCGCACGTCACGATCGTCGCGGGCTTCGTCATGTCGGCCGCCGCGCTTGGCAGCATCCTGTCCGCATCACGGCTGGGGAAATTGGCTGACCGAATCGGCCACTGGACCGTCATCATCGGCTGCCTGCTGGTTTGTGCCCTGCTG
>Ga0302320_10005081_pt1 | contig 29609 bp, 26 predicted proteins | sample Bog_T0_3_FD_202130 | JGI IMG/M metagenome (GOLD analysis project Ga0302320, IMG submission 202130) | Peat permafrost microbial communities from Stordalen Mire near Abisko, Sweden - Bog_T0_3 | ecosystem: Environmental > Terrestrial > Soil > Wetlands > Peat | place: Sweden: Abisko, Stordalen Mire...
AGCCGTCGGCGTTGATGGGCAGATGCACCGTCGAGCGGGTGCGGCTCACCAGCATCACCTTGCCCGACTCCCGGTGCAGAATGCGCACCACAAGATCGGTTTCCCCGTCCGGCTTCTGCCCGTCCACCAACATGCTGGCCGAAGCGGTTGCCGGGGTCCCCAGCGATGGGTCTTGGTCGCTGGGGTGGTTTGGCGGGCCATCGGCCTCGCCAGCTTTTGCCACCGACGCAGCCGGTTCGCGGGAGTTGGTCACCAGATACTGCCCGGTTGGGTCAAGTTCCAGCCAAAGCAGTGGCCCCGGAAATTGCAGCAGCGGCTTCAACACCAGCGAGGCATCACCCTGCGCAAGGCCGTCGCGGTCGCGCAGCAGAAAGCGGCCGTCCTTGAGCATCCACAGGTAGCGCACCCGGTCATGCACGGTCCACAGCGCCTCCGCCTCGACCTTACCCTCCGGCAGCGTCAGCACCACGGCGCGAATCTGCCGCTCGTCGCTTTGCGCGGTGTCCTCCGCCTCGCGGTGCATCAGTCCCGGTACGCGAAAGGTGAAGAGCAGCCGGTTTTCGTCGAGAAAATCAAGCGAAGCTAGGCTGTTGCGCGCGCCCAGGTAGAGCGTGCCTGGCGTTGAAAACCCCAGCGGGCCAACGGGAATGGAAAACGCGGGCGGCAGGGATGGCTTGTCCGGAAGCCTGCCGGGAAGCGGGCGCTCTTTGGCTTTGCGAGACTGTCGCTCGGGAGCCTGGGCCACCGAAGACGGGTCCGGAACAAGCGCGACGCTGTCCTGAGCCTGCGCACCCGGCAGGGCGCACAAGAACACGCAGCCCACCGCCAGCCACAATCCAGACCGCAACCCAATTCCTATCCCAACGAGCCGTTTCACCATCGACTAGTATTTTCGCCGATGAGGCTGGCTTTGGGCAGTGACGCGGAGATCCAGCAAGAGCAGAGCAAACACATCCCAATTTCGCCGGTGTATCTGGTTTTAAATTGCGAATCGCTACAGTGGGCTGTTACGGAGGGAGCAGGGGTCTTCAGACCCCTGGATATGATGCCTATGGAGTGTGGCCTTCAGGCCTGGATCGTGTATTGGCCGCAAACAAAAGGCCCGTGGCTAAAGCCCATCACGATTATGCCTGGTTCAGGGGTCTGAAGACCCCTGCTCCCTCCACGAAAACAAGCAAAGGAAAAGACTACAAAGCTGACTTCCAAGAGAATCATTAGCATTGTTTCAAGTAGTGGGCCAAACCTTCAACCCAGCGGACCTGCTCAGGCGTATCAGGCACCTGTAAGCCTCGCGCCTTGGTGATGCGAATGAAGGCGTCAGCCGGCGAGAATCCTTCCGCGCATAACAACGACGCCAGTAGCAACGATGCTCGGCCAATCGAAGCTCGACAGTGGACCGCAACACTTCTTCTTGCGTGAAGCTCCTGTCTCAATTCCTAAATGAAGGCCGCAAATGCGGCGTTTGAGACAGGCACTTCCCGATCTGCGACAGGGTATGAGCGACAAATCATTCCCACTTGTTCACAATATTCGGCCTCGTGGGAGAGACCCAACTCAGCGACTTCTTCTTCGGTGAGCATCGATACCAGCGCGTCCACTCCCGCGCGCCGCATCGCCTGAAGCTCATCTTCCAACCAATCGCCGCCACGCGGGCGCGGAACAATCGCCAGACGGAGTTGATTTCCGGTCTCTATCCAAAATGGATTCATAATGAAAGCTTATACGGATTGGGCATTGTCATCACGACGCGGATCGGTCGAACCCATTCGCCCCCAAGCCCATGTGCGACATTAAAAGAAGGATGTCGCACAACGGAACAACGAGTCGGCGCGTCAGGTTTCTGGGCTACGGCGCTTGCGCGCTGGCATCGTGCCTGTGGGGCACGGGCTTCTACTTTGGCAGGCTGGCGCTCAATGAGATGAGCGTGGAGCATATGGTGCTCTACCGCTTTCTCTTTGCCTCACTGGGTATGACGCCAGTGGTGCTGATGAATCGGAGCCGGTTTCGCCTCACCGGCCGTGAGCTGCGCCTGCTGCTGATCTCCGCCGCCCTCGGTATTCCCATCCAGTTCCTGCTTCAATTCCATGGCCTGGCATTGACCACCGTGAGCCACGCCTCGCTGATGGTGGGCGCAATGCCGGTAATGCTGGCCGCCGCTGCCGCATTTTTTGCTCCCAAGGGTTCCCATGCGGAACGGCTCGACTGGATTGGCTGGCTCGCCCTCTGCGGCTCCACGGTGGGCGCGGCGCTGGTTGTGCTCGGCGGCCACCGCGGCCCGGCCGCTCGCGGTGAGCCTTCGCTGGCGGGCGATCTGCTGGTCGTTGCCTCCCTCATTGTCGCGCTGGCGTGGATTCTGCTCAGTAAAAAGCTGATGCAAACCCACAGTCCGCCGGTGGTCACCGCCTACACCATCCTCTCCGGAACGGCGATGCTGGCCATCGCAGTTCTTGGCCCATGGCTCTTGAATCCCCTGGCCCACCACGTGTTCCAGCCGCCGCCCTTCGCCCACGTGAGCCCCACCGCCTGGGCCGCGCTGGCCATCAGCGGCCTGCAGTGTACGGCCACTACGACGCTGCTCTGGAACTGGGGCATCCACCATGTGCCGGCCTCGCGTGCCGGGGTCTTTCTGAACATCGAGCCGGCCCTCGGCTCCTTGCTGGGCGTCCAGTTGCTCGGTGAGCACCTGGGCTCTTACGCCTGGGCGGGCGGCGCGCTGATTCTGGCTGCGGCCATCACCCTCACTACCCGCGGCCACGAGCCTGATCCCGACGTGATCCTCGAATAGCGACACTGGCACTCAAAAATCGAGTCTTCATGCCGGGCGGTATAATTTGGTCGGCTTGCGGCATTGCCTGGAGGCGCTCTGTATGGAAAAGTATGACGAAACAGCTTCTTGGATTACCAGACGCGATTTGCTGGCTCATACTGCGCGCGGCGCGGTCCTCGCGGCCGTGGTGCCCTATCTGGGTCACGCACAGGCCCTGCTTGCTCAAGGCAACCCTGCCCCCAGAGTGAGGGAGAGTTTCGACTTCGGATGGAAGTTCCTGCGCGGCGATGCGCCAGGCGCGCAGGCCATGCAATATAGCGATGCTGCGTGGCGCGATGTGGATCTGCCGCACGACTGGAGCATCGAGGGACCATTCGACAAAGATGAATCCAGCAGCGGCCCAGGCGCATACCTTCCCACCGGCATCGGCTGGTATCGCAAGAGGTTCCGCCTGTCTGAGGCAGATCGCGATCGGGTCATCGTGCTTGAGTTTGATGGCGTATACCAAAACAGCGAGGTCTGGATCAACGGCCAGTACCTAGGCCTTCGCCCGTTCGGATACGTTCCCTTCAGCTATGAGCTAACGCCCCATCTTAAGTTCGGGGGCGAGAATGTAGTCGCGGTCAAGGTAGACAACTCCAGCCAAACAAACTGCCGCTGGTACTCGGGCTCCGGCATCTACCGGCACACATGGCTGCTCTCAACCAATCAGCTCCGCGTCGCTTATTGGGGTACATTTGTCACGTTTCCCCGCGTTACGCCGCAGTCGGCCATCGTCGAAGTCAAAACCAGGATAGCCAATGGCCGCAGGATCAGCTCCCTATGCACGCTGACCACCGATCTGCTCGACAAGGACGGGAACACCGTTCAAACCCAGGAGGCATCGCAGGCGGTTGGGGCCGGCGCGGAATATGAATTCGTTCAACGAATCACAGTCGGCAAACCAAACCTCTGGTCGCCCGCTAACCCTTATCTCTACACGGTACGCAGCACAGTGCGCGAGGCGGGCCGCGCGGTCGATGTCTACGATACTCCCATTGGTATACGCGAAGCTCTCTTCGACGCCAATCGTGGCTTCCTGCTTAACGGAGAACACATCAAGCTGAATGGCGTGTGCCTTCACCAGGAGGCCGGCAGCGTAGGCTCCGCTGTGCCCGAGCGCGTCTGGGTGCGGCGTCTGGAACTCCTTCGCGAGATGGGATGCAATGCAATTAGAACCAGCCACAATCCCTACGCGGCAGAGTTTCTCGACCTCTGCGACAAGATGGGCTTCCTGCTGATGAATGAGGCCTTCGACGAGTGGAGGATGGCCAAGGGTCAAATCAAGAACGGATATCACGTCTATTTCGACGAATGGCATGAACGCGATCTGATGAACTTCATCCATCGCGACCGCAACCACCCCTCCGTGGTGCTGTGGAGCGCAGGCAATGAAGTTCCAGACCAGTTTGACCCCGAGGGCGCGGAGACACTGCGCAGGCTCAACCACATCTTTCACAGCGAAGACCCAACGCGGCCCGTCACTGTGGGCTGCGACCATGTTTACTCCGAGCCGTTTTCCGAGATGGCGCGGCCCGAGTTTCTGGCCGCGCTCGACATTGTGGGCTATAACTACGTTGACCGCTGGCGCGATCGCGCCGAAAAGTATTACAGCATCGATCGCGAAGCATTTCCCGCACGGCGCGTCATCGGCACCGAAAGCCCCGGAATGGGCGGCATTCGAGGCGAGTACAGCAGTCTGTTCCCGCAACTCGCACAGGAGAATCTCCGGCCGTGGTATCGACCTGGCAGAGATCTCGACGTAGAAAAACTCTGGCAGTTTGTAAGAACATACGATTATGTGGCAGGCGACTTCATGTGGACAGGCATCGACTACCTGGGAGAATCTTCATGGCCTGCGAGAAGTTCGGGGTCGGGAGTTATCGATACATGCGGCTTCAAAAAAGATGGCTTCTACTTCTACCAGAGCCAATGGACGGATAGTCCCATGCTTCATCTGTTTCCCCACTGGAATTGGATGGGCAAGGAGGGCCAGGTCATTCCCGTTACCTGCTATACCAATTGCGACACGGTGGAGCTGTTCCTGAATGGCAAGTCGCTGGGAGTCAAAGGCTATCGGTTCCCGCGCTACGGCATGGAAGACAGGTATGGAAACTATGCGGCGCATGCCCGCGCACCGCGCACCACTTCCGACCTGCACCTGACCTGGGATGTGCCCTACGAGCCGGGAACGCTCAAAGCCGTCGGGACCAGAGACGGAAACATTGCCTGCACAGTTGAAGTTTCAACCACAGGAGAACCAGCCAGGATTCTCTTGACCGCCGATCGCACGACTCTCGCCGCTGATAGGCGCGATGTGGCCCACGTAACAGTGGAGATTCGCGATAGTCAGGGACAGCTGGTCCCGGAGGCTGACAACCCAATTGCATTTGCCATCGAGGGCGAGGGAAGAATCATCGGCCTGGACAACGGCGACCCGAGAAGCCACGAGGATTTCAAGGCAAAAAACCGCAAGGCTTTCAACGGAATGTGCCTTGCTATCGTCCAATCCACGACTCGAGCCGGCCAGATTCGACTGACGGCGTCATCGCCTTCGCTCCAGCCGGATACACTCACCCTCTTGTCGAAAGCATGACCGGGGCCAATACACGATGGAAGAGGCTCGCGCCGAGAGCGGAACGCCAACTGTTGCCGCAGGCAGCAAGCGCCGTGCTCTGGCTGAACTGGCCACCTCCTATGGGCTGATTCTGATCGTCGTCTGGATACCACGCCCTTGGCAAAAGCAGCTCTGGTGGATTGCCGCAGGTGCCATCTTCTACTTCATCTCGATCTCCTTCGACGGCCTGAATGCAATGGGCCTGCGCGCGAAGAACTTTCTTCGCGCGCTCTGGGTAGTGGGCGCGGCGTTGCTGTTGGCTGGGGCTGCCGTCTTCATCGCCGCGTGGCGCCATACCTTGCACATGCCCGCGGGCCCATTTCTGTTCATCCAGACCTTTTGGGCCTATGCCATTTGGGCAGGCGTGCAGCAGTTCCTGATGCTGGCATTCTTTTTGTTGCGTATGCTACGGTTGCTACCAAACGCCTGGTCCGCGGTAGCCGCAACTGCTCTCATTTTTTCTCTTGCCCATCTGCCCAACCCTATCCTCACGCCGGTCACGCTGATCTGGGGCGTTATCTCCTGCCAGATATTTCTCCGCTACCGTAACCTCTATCCACTCGCCATGGCGCACGCCATCCTGGGTATTGCCATTGCGATTACGGTGCCTGGTCCCGCGATCCACAACATGCGGGTTGGCCTCGGCTACCTGACCTATGGCCACTCGCACAGGCCGGCTCCGTCCCAACAACCATAAAGCTCCGACCGCTTTCCACTAGACCTGGTGGCGGAGGGTTCCCAAAGGAAGCTTCGGGCTCCGCGCGCCCATAGACCACGTCGCAGTAGCTCAATCCACATAAACCTTCGTCACCAGCGCGCAGTAGTTTGCCTGATCTCCCAGCCAAGCCTGTCCGATACCTATATTGGCAGTGTTCGGAGGCTCATGACCCTTTTAACCTGGAATCACGGGTGTACCGTCGGCGTTCGCGCCATGGACGACCAGCATGGCATTCTGATGGATACGATGAACGAACTTCGTCTGGCCATGGTGCGCGGCAGTTGCCGAGAGCAGGTAAGCGAACTGCTCGACCGGCTGATCGAATTCACACGCATGCACTTCTGGAGCGAGGAGCAACTGATGGAGCTGACCGGCTATCCGGGCCTGGCCGAGCACCGCGCGGAGCATCACAGCATGCTGGCGCAAATCCTGCAATCTGCCCACCGCGTGCAATACGGCGAAGGCGTTGAGATGCGCCCGCTGCTCCGCTTTCTGCGCGAGTGGTTTACCGAGCACATTGAAGGCCTTGACCGCGAGTACGGTCCGTGGCTGAACGAGCATGGCGTCTACTGACTACGTGCAATTTTGCCGGGCTATTGCATGAACGGCTCTTGAGATCGCGAACCGGTACCCGTTGCGACGACTCGGAGATTAAGATGCGTTGGCCCTGATTGCCATCCGCTTATTTCCCGCAAAACTACGAAAAATATTTTCTGGGTCTATTTGCAGTTAACAAGAAAGCGAACTATAAAGAAACAAAAGTGCAAGTTCAACAAAACAATGGATGAGTTTTGCGATCCCACCCTAGCGACAAAAGCAAGAACGTCGCGAAGGTGGGGCACCCAGTTTCATCCTGCGTGGGCCGGCAACGCCGGTGGGGGATGAATACCGTCTACTGCACCGGAATTCGACTAGTTCTCGCCGGCAGGTTGTCCATCCCTTGACCCGGACCACAGCCATCTTCGGTTCATGTTTCCTGCGGCAGCGCCGATAAGACCTTTGTTGGCCCGATACTGCCGGTACGGGCCGCGGAGGCGAGGCACATTGAGAATCATGCAGAGCGCGACTCAATATCAGCCCCAGTCCTTCCAGCCGCAGCCCTCGGCTTCTGGCCTTACGCTAGTCGAGGTAGACTCCACCCTCGCGACGCAGGTTGTGGGCGTTAGCGCTGCATGGCGCAAGTTGCTGATGCAGGCTGAGATGACCGCGCCGCATTTGCAGGTGGCTGCCATTGAGGGCGAACACGGCGCCGGCAAGCAGACCCTGGCCCGCTATCTCTTTAGCCGCTCACCGCTGGCCGGGTCAAGTTTTCAGAGGCGCGACGCACGGGAATGGCTGGTAACCGACGCCGATCCGGCCACGCTGGGAGGCTTCACCTATCTCGATCGAGTGGATCTGCTGGCGCCTCCGGGCCAAGGTCTGCTGCTCGGCGTCTTGAAGGCGCTCCAGGACCGTCCGCCGGGGCGCGCCGTGCTGCTGGCCTCGTCCCAAACTCCGTTGCGCCAGATGGCCGGCCAGGGCCTCATTTTGCCTGACCTCGCCTTCCGTCTCTCCGCCGTTCACTTTGCGATTCCCCCGCTGCGCCAGCGCCGGGAAGATATAGCCCCGCTTGCTCAATATCTGCTGGAACGTTTTTGCCACCGCTATCAGCAGCGCCCTGTGATGCTGGGGCCCGGCGCACTTGCGCGACTCCTGCAGCACAATTGGCTTGGCAATGTGCGCGAGCTGGCCTCAGTGCTTGAAACCGCATTGCTCGAAGCGGTCAACGGCGTCATCCGGGCCGAAGATCTGTCTTTGCCCACCGGCCAGGAAACGCCGCCGGATATTCCGCCCGCCAGCCGGACGGAGAACCTGTCGCTCGATGCGGTGATCCGCCATCATGTGCAATATGTACTCGATTTGAACCGGGGCAACAAGCTGCGCGCTGCCCGTCAACTGTGCATCAGCCGCTCCACCCTCTACCGCATTCTTGGCAATGAGGCCATTTTGCCTCATTGAGCCTGATTGATGTCCCGCATGAACTGCTGTTGATGAAGTTGAGTCCATGATGAACGAGGTACGGCAACCTCGCCCACACCGGTGGAAACAGGTTGAAAGCGCAGATAATCGGAACTGTGAACAGTGAAGGCAATCTACAGCTCCTGAAGGACTACCAGGCGTATCTGCGTGTGGAGAAGGGCCTGCGACCGCTTACCTGCGAGGCCTACGACAGCGACCTGAAGACCTTTTCCGAGTTCATCGAGGGACGCCACGGCGTGCTTTTGACGGCGGTGCAGCAGGATGTGGCGGGGTTCCTGGAGCACTTGAGGGAACACGGCATCGACTCGCGCTCCGCTGCGCGCAAGCTGAGCTGCCTGCGCGGCTTTTATAAGTGGCTGCTGCTGGACCGCCGCATCCATCACGACCCCACCGTCAATATCGAGTCGCCCAAGGCATGGAAAGTCCTGCCCAAGTCGCTGGCCGAGCCCGAGGTGGCCGAAATGCTGGAGCGGGCTGGCATGGCCGCATCGCATCCGCAGGCGCTGGCCACGGCGTTGCGCGATCGGGCCATTCTGGAGCTGCTCTATGCGGGCGGGCTGCGCGTCTCCGAGGTGACGGCTCTCTCGACCGGCGATCTGGGGCTGGACCTGGGCCGCGTGCAAGTGCGCGGCAAGGGCGACAAGGAGCGCATTGTGCCGCTCGGCCGCATCGCCATCGAAGCGCTGGAGAGCTATCTGCGCGAGGGCAGGCCGCACCTGGCGCGCATCAGCTCGGCGCGCAGTGGCAACCGTGCAGGGCAGGACGCCACCCGGCTGTTTCTCTCGTTGCGCGGCATGCCGCTGACACGCCAGTGGGTGTGGCAGGTAGTGAAAGTGGCCAACAGCGCCGCCAGCCCGCACCGGCTTCGCCACAGCTGTGCCACCCACATGGTGGAGCACGGCGCAGACCTGCGCAGCGTGCAACTGCTGCTGGGCCACGCCGACATTTCAACGACGCAGGTCTATACGCATCTGGCGCTGGGCCGGCTCAAGACCGTGCATCGCGAGCATCATCCGCGCGGGCGGCGGCGCGAGCTGGAGGTCGAGCAGGAGCGCGAGCAGGAGATTGAGAAGCCGCCTCAACCGCACGGGGGGCTGCGTCTTGTTCCACGCGCCAAGCCTGCTAAAGTCCCCGAGATGGAGACGGTATGACTACGGCTGCCGCAGCTGGCTCTGGGCTTGACGCTCTAGTGGCCGACTACCTGCGCGTGCTGACCAATGAGCGCGGCGCATCGGAGCATACGCTGCGCGCTTATCGGCGCGAATTGCACGGCTTTGCGGCCTTTTTCGCCGTGCGCTACGGCTGCGGGCAAACGGTGGAACAGATCGAGCACATCCACATTCGCGCCTACCTCGGGACTCTGTACGATCGCGGCCTTTCAAAAGCTTCTGCCGCGCGGGCGCTGGCGGCCATTCGCAGTTGGTTCAAGTGGCTGGCGCGCGCGGGCCATCTCGAACTCAATGCGGCCGCGCTGGTCGCTACGCCCAAGCTGCCGAAGCACCTGCCGCGGGTTCCCTCCATCGAAGAGATGAACCGCGTGGTGGACTCAGTGGGTGAAGACGCCGCGAGTTGGCCCGCGCGCGACACTGCGATTCTGGAGCTGCTATACGGTTGCGGCATGCGCAACGCGGAGTTGACGGGGCTGAATCTCGAAGACATTCACTGGGCCAACGAGGCCATTCTGGTGCGCGGCAAGGGCCAGAAGCAGCGCTATGTTCCCCTGGGCGATGCGGCAGCACAGGCTCTGCGGGCCTATCTAGCGGAGCGGTCGGCGCGGCTGGCCGCAGCCGGCACGGGGCAGGGAATTGAGACACCGGCCCTCTTCCTCAATCTGCAACTGCGCGGTTTGAGCAAACCTGGCGGCCAGGCGCGGCTCACAACGCGTAGCGTTGGCCGCATCGTCAAGCGCATCGCCATTCTGCGCGGTCTCTCCGCCGAGGTGCATCCGCACACACTGCGCCATGCCTTTGGTACACACTTGCTGGAAGAGGGCGCTGACCTGCGCGCCATTCAGGAGCTGCTGGGTCACGAGCGGCTCTCGACCACGCAGCGGTATACACAATTGACGACCGCGCAGCTGACACAGGTCTACGATCGCACGCATCCGCGGGCGCGATAGATGCTCTTCCTCACTCTTCCCGAAGATTCAACTTGCTAAACTCTTATCAAATGACTGATTCCATCCACGACCGCAAGGAGGTATTGTTCGAAGGACTCTCAGAGAACGATATCCTCAATCTTTCCTCTGAGCAGATTGAAGGGTTGGTGCTAACCGGCCAGCCGATTGTCTTCCGTGCAGGCTCGGCTACGGTGCTCGGTGAATTTCGGCGTGATGGGGACCGCCTCATGATTGAGCTTGCGCAAATCGACGGTGGCGGAGAGGGCGTTCTAGTCTCCCTTGGCGCACTGGCGAAGCGTTATGCGCGACTTCACGGGCTTGTAGCCGTTGAATGGATTGTGCACGCCGTTACTTGTGCCAGGCCGAATCTAAAGCTGCGCACGGTTCTTGAGCGCCGCGGCTTTTCCGTCCGCGACATTCCTGGAATTGGCCAGGCCTACTACTTCCTCGATTGAACCTACTCTGTGCGGACCTAGACTTCTGGCCATGGATACTAACTGCGCGCAGAATCGGATCATTGCCCAGCATCTCAGCGGGTTGATCAGCTCCTATCTGGCGCTCGGCTAAGGAAGGGCTACCAAGTCATCCATTGAGAATGTAAACTTGCGTAGTACCAATGAGCCTGCATATCCCGACCAGCAATTCACTGTTTGCGGTCTGCCCGGAGGGCAAATCCATCCCATGAAATCGTCGCGCCGTCTCCTGCTTGTTTGCTCGACAACCCTGGCTTGCGCTGCTCTGCCGACCATGGCGGCAGCACAGGCTGCGCCTCCGCAGCCTGCCAACGTGGATTTGAAGTTCGATTTCAGCGCCGGTCCTGCTGTGCCAGGCTACACCCGAGTTGCGCCGACGGCCGTTTATGCGGACGATGCCGGCTATGGCTACGAACCCGGCGCGCAAGTGGTCACCGGCGACAACGGCAACACCGCGACAAGCGATCGCCCGTTTCTGTTTTCAGCCAAGGTGCCGGAAGGCAACTTCAATGTGACAGTCAGGTTTGGCGACTCCACCACTGCTACCACCACTACACTCAAAGCGGAGTCAGGCCGCTTGATGCTTGAACGGATTGAGGTACCCGCCGGGCAGGTTACCGAGCGCACGTTCACGACCAATGTTCGCACTCCGCACCTGCCCAAGCTGCCGATGAACGCTACCGGCCGTGAAGAAGTGAGCCTGGACCAGTTTGACGGGGGTAACACGCGCGATTGGGACGGCAAGCTGACGGTTGAAATCGTCAGCCCGCACGCTGCGCTGCGGTCCATCGAAATTAATTCGGCGCCCACGACTCCGACGGTTTTCATCGCAGGCGACTCCACCGTGACTGACAGGGATGGTGGCGGCGATGTCAGTTGGGGGCAGTTGCTCTCCCGCTTTTTCAAGCCCGGCGTCGCCGTTTCAAACCACGCACAGTCCGGAGAGACCTTGAAGTCCTTTGCCAATGCGCTGCGCCTGGACAAGATTCTGAGCCAGATGAAGAAGGGCGACTATCTCTTCATCCAATTTGCGCACAACGACTCGAAGGTGCAGTGGCCGCAGACCTATGTGGAGCCGGAGACCACCTACAAAGCCTATCTGAAGGTTTATGTCGCTGAGGCTCGCCTGCGTGGCGCTACCCCCGTGCTGGTTACGCCGATGGATCGCGGCGTTCGCGGCACCGGCGCGCCGACCCACGGCCACGGTGGGTATCCAGATGCGATGCGCGAAGTAGCCACCGAGGAGCATGTCCCGCTCATCGATCTCTACAACATGAGCATTGCCTTATATGAAGCCGCCGGCGCCGACGCACCCAAGATTCTGGCCGATGGAACTCACTCGACGGCTTACGGCGGCTACGAATTCGCCAAGTGCATCGTGATGGGAATCAAACAGAACAAGCTCGATCTCGCAAGCTTCATCGTGGACGACTTCAAAGACTTTGATCCGGCTCATCCCGACACTGAAGCCTCTCTGAACCTCGGCACCCTCTTCACCAGCGGAGGAGGCCGGCGCGGGGTACGTGGTGGGGCCGGCGGGGAAGCGCCCGCGCCATCTCCAGGCGCGACGCCTGCAGCGAATTCCCCTGCGAGTACTCGCAACCCTGGTCTGGGCCCTTTATAAGAAATCACGCGGGAAGACGCCGGTTTCTGAGAGTCGATTGCTGGATTCCACGTTTCTTTTGCCGCATCTTGGAACGGTAGGCGTCATCTTTTGACGCTCCCTCTGCAAACATCGGATTCCGCCCATGAATGGAACCGCGTCTTTATGCGGCGCCATGTGCAGTGTGCACTGGTCCTAAACCGCGTTCGTCAGAGCTTTAGCGCGCCAGGCCGGCATCTGCGAGGGATTCTCTGTATACCGTGCGGCCCAGCGCCAACGCGCGCTCGTCAAGCTCGACCCATTTCGGACTCTTCACCAGACGCCGCACCGCGGCGCATACGCTCGCCTCCGGCAGCACGGTTGTAATCGCAAGCAGCGCGCCCAGCATCACCATATTGCCGGCACGGGCATCGCCAAGCTCATCGGCCAGTTGCGTGAATGGCCGCGCCAGCATATGCACATCCTCCCGCTTGCATTCCTCCGGGAACGACTCGCCGTTGTATAGAATCCATCCGCCGGGACGCACGCTCGCATGGAACTTTCTGAGCGATGGCTCATTCATTGCCACCAGCACGGTAGGCTGCGTCACCAGCGGCGAGTCGATCGGCTGACTGGCAATCCGCACATGGCAATTCGATGTACCCGACCGGATCTCCGGTCCATAAGATGGCAGCCACGATACCTCAAGCCCGGCATCGAGTCCAGCCTCAGCCAGCACTTCTCCCAGCAATAACACTCCCTGCCCGCCAAAGCCCGCCACACGCACGCGAAGATCCAGGTCGTCCGCCGCGCCAATCTCTGCCGAGTGGTTTTCAGGCAAGCACTCTGGGTCAAGGTCAAGAATCCTCTGAATTTCATTAAGCGACGGTCCTGCCTCAGTCAGCGGGCGCGGATCCACGACTCGGGTGCGATCCTGAAATACCCCCAGCGGAAAGGTCTTTTCCATCACATCGCGCACCCAGTGCTGCGCTTCCACCGGCTGCATTTTCCAGATCGTCGGGCACGGCGACAGCACTTCAACCAGCGAAAAGCCAAGCCCGCGCACCTGGTTATCGACTGCCCGCCGTATCGCGCGCGTTGCCTGCGCGATTTGCTTGTTGTCTCCCAGCCCTACGCGCTCAATGTAGACCGGAGCATCCAGCGTCGCCAGTAGCTCGCAAATATGCAGCGGATAGCCTTCGCTCGCCGCCTGCCGTCCGCCGGGAGTGGTTGTGGTCTTTTGCCCCAGCAGCGTGGTCGGCGCTGCCTGTCCGCCCGTCATGCTATAGACCGCATTGTTGATGAAGATTGCCGTGAAATTCTCGCCGCGATTGGCGGCGTGCAGAATCTCCGCCGATCCAATTGCCGCCAGATCCCCATCGCCTTGGTAGCTGATCACGATGCTCTCCGGCCTGCTGCGCTTGGCTCCGGTGGCAACCGCCGGCGCACGCCCGTGCGCGGCCGAAATATTGCCAACATCGAAATAGTTGTAGGTGAATACCCCGCAGCCCACCGGGCCGGTCAGGATGGTCCTGTTCTGGATGCCCAGCTCATCGATGGCCCGCGCCAGCATCTTGTGTACGATGCCATGCCCGCAACCAGGGCAAAAGTGGGTTTGATGCTGTAGCTCCTGTTTCCGGTCATAGCGCTCATAGAACGATTTGGCCTTGGCGTGAGCCACGGTGTATTCGGCTGTCATCTCGCTAGACATGCGCCAACCGTGCTTCCTCCGGCTTCAACTCCGGCAAGTAATGCTGAGCCTGTTCCCGCACAAACCGAAGCACCTCCTCATGCGAAGGCACGTTCCCGCCCATCCGGCTGAGGAACTCGACCGGCCGCGTTCCATCCAGCGCCAGCCGTACGTCTTCAAGCATCTGGCCGTTGCTCATCTCCACCACCACAAAGACGCGCGCTGAGGCGGCCAGACGCTCAAAATGCTTTGCCGGAAACGGAAACAGCGTAATCGGCCGCAGCACGCCTACATTCAGGCCGCCTGCGCGCGCCTCCGCAGCCACGGCTTTCAGAATCCGGCCCACGATTCCGTATCCAACCAGCACAATCTCAGCTCCATCCGTGCGCCACTCTTCGGCGCGCGCTTCATGCTCCTGGGCGCATTTGTACTTTGCCTCCAGATGGCGAAGATGCGCCTCCATTTCATCGCAATCCAGATGCAGCGAGGTAATCAGATTGCCGCGCGTTTCCGCCGTTCCGGTGACGGCCCATTCCGGCGGCGGGGGCTCGATCGCTTCCTGAAAGAATTCCACCGGCTCCATCATCTGGCCAATGAATCCATCGGCCAGCAGCACCACCGGGTTCCGGTACCGGTCCGCAAGCTCGAAGGCCAGAGCCGTCAGGTCCGCCATCTCCTGCACGGAATCGGGCGCGAGAACGATGGTTCTGTAGTTGCCATGGCCGCCGCCCTTCACTGCCTGGTGGTAGTCGCCCTGTTCGGCGGCAATATTGCCCAACCCCGGTCCGCCGCGCGTGATGTCTACGATCACGCAAGGCAACTCCGCGCCCGCCATGTAGCTGATGCCTTCCTGCATCAAGCTCATCCCCGGCCCGCTCGACGCGGTCATGGCCCGCACGCCCGTTGACGCCGCGCCGTAAATCATGTTGATGGCAGCTACCTCGCTCTCCGCCTGCAAGTACACGCCCCCCGCTTTTGGCATATAGAGCGCTGCCGACTCCGCAATCTCGCTGGCCGGGGTGATGGGGTATCCATAGAACGCGCGGCATCCGGCCAGAATTGCGCTTTTGACAATAGCTTCGTTCCCCTTCATCAATTGCTTGCGCATCAGCTTGTTCTCTCCGTGCTGAGATGCAACCCTCTATCTTGGTCTGCGGCGGAATTTGCCCTGCGCAGCACGGCGATGGCCCCCGGTTCGGGACACGCCATGAAGCAGATGCCGCATCCGGTGCAGCCCGTGCCCGCATACATCGCGGTCCGATAACCGTAGTGATTCATGTGCGAGCTCAAATAAATCAGCCTCGGCGGACACGCTTCCACACAAAGCCCGCAACCCTTGCATTCCTCTGTATCCACACGCAGCAACCCTCGGTCGCGCTTCTCCGCATTGCTCATCCGCTCGCCTCCGGTCCGCTCCACAATCGTCACTCTCAGGCCAGCTCAGTCCCAGGAATGCCATGCCGGGCCTGCAGAAACACCACCAAGCCCACATCAACATACTCACGGCCAGAACGGCACGCGGTGATACACGTCACTCCTTCCATTGCGCCCACGGGAATGCCGAAGATGAGCGGACCTGAAGAGGGTATGGCGAGAACAGCCGTCTTTGCGGGCTTTTTGGGTATTGAGTCAGACGGATTGAGTATGTTCAAGCAGTGCGTCCACGGCCTCGGCGAGCGATGGAAAGCGCAGATCAGCCAGTTCGGCGGCTGCCTGGGCGCTGGGCGGCTGGCGCTCCGGGTCGCCGTCGATGAAGACGGTCAGCATTCCCAGCCGCTGGCCAAACTCGATATCGGAGAGCGAATCGCCGATCATGGCGCTGTTGGCAGCCTCGATGGCGGGGAAATCTTTGGCGGCTTGGTCGAAAAGCCCAGGCAGCGGCTTGCGGCAGTTGCATTCTCCCTTGCCGTGCGGGCAAAAGTAGAAGCCATCCACATGAGCGCCATGGGCCTTCAATACGTTTTGGAAGGCGGAGTGGATTGCCTCCACATCCGCGACTGAGTAGAGTCCCCGAGCAATGCCGCGCTGATTAGAGGCCACCACCACCGGCAATCCTGCCCGGTTGAGCCGGGCGATGGCTTCGGGTACGCCGGGCAGCAGATGAAAGTCAGCCCAGGAAGCGACATAGCTCCCCTCTGGCATCTTTTCGTTCAGCACACCATCGCGGTCAAGAAAGATGGTACTCAAGGGTCGAAAGGAGGGCGCGATTGCGGAGCCGGTCACTTGGTCATGATAGCAACAGCGGCACGCGTGGGCTGGCCCTCAATGCTGTAAAATTGCTGAAACAGCGGGATGTCTTCGAGGATGGCGTACGCGTCTTGGATTGCCCGGTATTTCCTGACAATCGCGGCAGGCTGTTAGCGCGCGCTACTAAAGGTTGCTTTCAATGATCATTTCCAGCGCTCCAATGCGGATCAGCTTTGCCGGCGGGGGTACCGATCTCCCCGATTTCTATACCAAATATCCAGGCCGAGTTATTTCAACGGCAATCGACAAGTTTATTTTCATTGCCATCAACCATGCGCCATATACCAATCACGTCGCTGCGCGGTATTCCTTGTCAGAGGAAGTTTCACATCCTTCGGAGCTGAAAAACACGCGCATACGGGAAGCTCTGCTTGACCTTGGCATCGAAAAAAATATCGAGATAGGATCGTTCGCGCCGATCCCGGCCAAAACCGGCCTTGGCTCGTCTTCAAGTTTTTCGGTGGCCTTGATGAAGGGGCTTTACGCGTATATCGGCAAGAAGCTCGATAAGAGAGAAGTGGCGGAAGCGGCTTGCCGGCTGGAGATCGATCTGGTCAAAGAACCGATTGGCAAGCAGGATCAATATGCCGCGGCTTTCGGCGGATTCAATGTGCTGCAATTCAACCCCGATGGAAGCGTGGACGTGGAGCCTGTGCTGCTCGACTATAAGAAGCGGATGCAGTTGGAGAGTCACCTGATCCTCTTCTTTCTCGGAACAACGCGCGATGCGTCGTCCGTCCTGACGGAACAAAAGGCAAACACCCAAAAGAATTTTGAAATATTGAAGCGCATGTCGGATTCAGTGCCCGTCTTCAAAGAAGCGCTGCTGCACGCGGATTTCAAGAGCGCCGGAGAGATGCTACTCGATGGCTGGACCATGAAGAAGCAGCTCGCCTCGGCAATCTCGAACACGGGCATCGACAACCTGTACGAGATTGCCATCGGCCGTGGCGCATGGGGAGGCAAGATACTGGGCGCAGGGGGAGCGGGATGCCTGATGATGCTGGCGCCGCTCGATAAGCGTGCAGCGGTCGTGGAAGCATTGACGGTTGGCGCCCAGGCCGAAGGTTTCGAGGCCGCCTGCGAAATTCCTGTAGGCTTTGTTCAGGCCGGAGCAGAAATTGTTACCAATTCCTATGGAAGGTAATTCTCAATGGAACAGTTTATCCAGGAGTTTTCGCAAAAGGCTATTGCTCTTCTTAATAGCCTTCCCAAAGTTGAGATAGCCAAGGCGATGAATATTCTACAGGCAGCCTTCGAGCGCGATGGCCGCATTTATGTTGTCGGCAACGGAGGCTCTCTTGCGCTTGCCACCCACTGGGTTGCCGATTTCAACAAGACAGTCTTCAGCCACAATCTCGACGAGCACCAGCGCAGATTCCAGGCGATCCGCCTGCCTACAACAGAAGAAGAATTGACCGCCTGGGCGAACGATGTTGGCTATGACATGGTATTTGCCGGACCCTTGCGGAACTATATTCAGGATTCCGATGTTTTGATCGCCATATCGAGCTCCGGAAATTCAGAGAATATTATCAGGGCCGTGGAACTCGCCCGTGAGCACAAGATTCCCGTCATCGGGATCACAGGATTCGACGGCGGACGTTTGAACCCGCTCTCGGACGCGAAGATATTGATCGAGACCACACAGGGCGAGTATGAGCTTGTCGAAGGTATTCACGCCATTGTCCTTCACATTTTCACAAAGTATTTCAAAGAATACTTCGACCATGTTCTGCTTCTGCGCAGGCAGCGGGACAAGCTTCATGCCGCGGCGCACTGAAGCGCGCTCGATGCGATGACCAGGATCAAAGCAGTGATCTGAAGTCAATTGGCGTTCAATTCAACAGCCTGCAACGGAAGTACAGCGGAGTTAAAATGAGTCGAGTCCTAGTTACAGGCGGCGCAGGTTATGTGGGGTCTGTGTGCGCCGAGGAATTGCTTCGGCAGGGTTACGAAGTTTCAATCGTGGACAACTTATCGACCGGCCACCGCCATGCCGTGCCCGAGGGAGCAGAGTTTCATCAAATAGACATTGGCGATGCGGCAAACATGCGCCGGGTGCTTGCCTCCAAAACCTTCGATGCTGTGTTTCACTTCGCGGCAAAGGCGCTGATTCCCGAGTCGGTAACCAATCCAGCGGCGTTCTATCAGGTGAATGTGGTTGCGGCAACCACGATGATCGACGCGATTCTGGAGGCGGGCATCAAACGCTTCATCTTCTCGTCGACGGCTGCGGTTTATGGAAACCCAGTTGAGGTGCCCATCCCCGAGGACCACCCGAAAGCGCCTGTCAATTCCTACGGAGAAACAAAACTCGCCTTTGAACGGCTCTTGAAATGGTATTCCAGCGCGTATGGCATCAGTGTTTGCGCGTTCCGCTATTTCAATGCCTCCGGAGCTACTCTTGCGCATGGCGAAGAGCATGTGCCGGAGACCCACATTCTTCCTTTGCTCTTTGAAGCAGCGGTGGGCGAACGTGAGTTCTTCATGATCTACGGCTGTGACTATCCCACGCCCGACGGAACCTGCGTGCGCGATTATGTGCATGTGCTCGATATTGCCCAGGCGCACATCCTGGCTTTTCAGGCCATGAACACGCCTGGGTTTTCCGTGTATAACATTGGACTCGGAAAGAGTTACTCCGTGCGGGAGGTTCATGCCCGCGCAGAGCGAATCATCAAACTCAAGATTCCGATTCGTGAGGGCGCGTCACGTGCGGGAGATCCAGCGGTTTTGTGCGCCAGTCCCAACCGCTTGATTTCGGAACTGGGCTGGAATCCAAAGCACTCCGATCTCGATCACATCATTGAAACTGCCTGGGCCTGGAAGAACCGTGCCAGCGGCGAAAGCAAGCGAGGCTGACGTGAAAGGCTTCCTTCTGGCGGCTGGCAACGGCACGCGCTTGCGCCCGCTCACCAACAGCATTCCCAAGTGCCTGGTTCCCATCCAGGGTACGCCGCTGATCGGCATCTGGCTGCATTGGTGCGCGCAATACGGCGTCGATCAGGTACTCATCAATACACATGCGCATAGTGAGCGTGTTGCCGAGTATCTGGCTGCATACCGGGGCTCCGTGAAGGTAACAATGACCTACGAACCGGAATTGCTGGGCAGCGCAGGAACGTTACATATCAACCGTCAGTTTGTAGCCGGCGAACAGGAGTTCGCGGTTCTTTATGCGGATGTGCTGACAAATTGCTGCTTCGATAACATGCTGGCCTTTCACCGGCTAAGTCAAGCGCCGGTAACATTGGGAACCTACCGGGTACTCAACCCGACTCAATGTGGAATTATCGCAACCGACGAGACGGGAAGAGTGCTCGATTTCACGGAAAAGCCCAAGTTCCCCAAGTCGGATACGGCGTTCTCCGGTGTGCTGATCGGCGGCCAAGCTCTTCTTGATTTGCTCCCTGCCATAACTCCCTCGGACATTGGCTTCGATGTGCTTCCGCAACTTGTGGGGAAAATGTTTGCATTCCCCATCGCTGACTACGTTCTCGATATAGGGACGCTTGAGAAATACGAACAAGCTCAGCGGGAGTGGCCCGGGCTAACGAACGGTTGATTGCGTCCCAAGGACTAAAGGCCTTAAGGTTCAATTTGTGGAAGATGGGGAAGCAATGAAGGCCGCGCAGGGAACAAAACGACCGCGCCTCTTACCGGGGCTGGCGGTTGAGGATGGATATATGCGGCATCCCTTCGACCTTGAGTTTGGAGTTAGGACGAGCGGGCTGGTCGCGGGACGCCACCTGAAAACCGGGCACCGGCATGACCGGCATAACACTGCTTACTACGGCGTTGCGCCTTCCGTGTTTCACTCACTGGTTGCCCGCTGGCGGAGGAGCCAACATGTTGCGCCGGTGAGCGAGTGCTCATTTGTGGATTTGGGTTCGGGGATGGGGCGGGCGGTGCTGCTCGCCTCCGAGTTGCCTTTTCGCAAGGCAATTGGGGTGGAACTCAATCCCACACTGGCGCGCATTGCGCGGAAGAATGCCGCGGCATGGCGCGCGGCGGGCCGGGCGCGGGCGCCGATGAGGATGGTTTGCAGGGACGCGGCAGAGTTCAGTTTTCCCAATGGGCGTTGCCTGGCGTTTCTCTTCAATCCATTTGGCGCGCCCGTGCTGAGGCAGGTGCTGAAGGAACTGGCGACGGGCTTTAACGGGCGGCCTGGGCATCTTGACCTGTTGTATGTGAACAACGAGCACGAGAGCGTGCTGGAAGAGCAGAAGGGGTTTGAGCGGCTGTTTAAGGGACAGGTGAAGCGGTCGCGGGAGGATGCGATTGCGGATCATAGGATTCTGGCCAACCAGCCGGACGGGGAATATGCATCGTCTAATTGGGAGGATTGCTCGATTTGGCGATGGGTAGGTTGACCTCGGATCGATCAGCGTATCCGCACGGGATTTGACGAAACGGCCTTGCAGGGAGAAAGCTGTCAACTGGACAGCTTGCGCTTCCATTTCCGAGAGAAAGGAGTTTTATCCTCCGGAGCTGGTTGCGCTCAGGACCAGGCTTCCGACGGAGTAAGACATTGAGAGAACCGCATCTGATTCTAGGTTTGGGCGAGTTGTTGTGGGATGTGTTGCCGGAGGGGCCACAGTTAGGCGGCGCGCCTGCGAATTTTGCCGTGATGGCAGCGCGGCTGGGCAATCACGCAGCCATCCTGAGCCGCTTAGGGCGCGACGATCTGGGGCGGGGGGCGATTGATCGCCTGGAATCTTTCTCGGCGGACGCGAGCCAGGTGCAGGTGGACCCGGCGCATGAGACAGGGCGAGTGACGGTGAGCTTTGAAGCTGGCCAGCCGAGTTATACCATCCACCAGCCGGCGGCGTGGGATTTCCTGGAGCTATCGGATGAGTGGGTTCGGCTGGCGGAACGGGCGAACGCGATTTGCTTCGGGTCGCTGGCGCAGCGCTGCCTGCACTCGCGGCAGACTATCCAAACGCTGGCAGCGCAGACCTCGTCGGCGTGCGTGCGGGTCTTCGATGTGAACCTGCGCGCGCCGTTTTATTCAGGCGAAGTGATCCAGGAGTCGCTGGAGTTGGCGACGGTGATGAAGATGAACGACGCCGAGTTGCCTCCGGTGTTGGGTCTTTTGGGACTTCCCGCGGATGAGCCGCTGGCAACGGACGGGTTGCGGCTGGGCGCGAAGCGTCTGCTGGGCGAGTTTCCTACGCTTGAAATGGTGGCGATTACCCGCGGCAGGCATGGGAGCCTGCTAGTGACGCGCAAGGAATGGCACGAGCACCCCGGCATCGCAGTCAATGTGGCCGACACGATCGGGGCGGGCGATGCATTTACCGCGGCGATGACGCATTACCTGCTGCGCGGGACGGATCTGGCGACGCTCAACGAGGCCGGAAACCGCTGGGGCGCATGGATGGCGTCGCAGGCTGGCGCCATGCCGGTGCTGCCAGACGAAGCGAGGGCTGCCATCACGGCTACGATCGAAGGGTAAGCAGCGGGGGAAAGCGTTTTCCCACTTGCCAGATGCCGGGGTAATCCCCTAGTCTGGCCTTCGTCATGAATAAACAAATTTCAGCACTCGCCCTGCTCGCCGCCCTTGCACTTCCTTTAAGCCTCGCCGCTCAGATCGCTTCACTCACAATTCAGGTAGATCATCCAACCGCGAAGGTCAGTCCTTTGCTTTATGGATTGATGACTGAGGAGATCAACTACTCGTACGACGGCGGGCTTTACGCCGAGCTCGTCCATGATCGAGCTATCGGACGCGGGTGGGGGGCGCTGCAACACTGGACGCTGGTGGAGCGCGGAGACGCCGCCGCGAAGATCTCAGTGGATGAGACCACAGGCCCGAGCGCCGCGCTGCCGCGAAGCTTGAAGGTGAATGTGACCTCGGCTTCGGAAGCCAAGCCGGCGGGCATTCAGAACGATGGCTATTGGGGCATCCCGGTGCGGCCGAATACAACCTATAGCGGCTCTTTTTACGCAAAGAGCGAAGCGGGCGGTGTTCCGGTGACGGTCAGCCTGGTGAACGATCAGACAGGCGAAATTGCGGCCAGCGCGATCGTCGGCGGCTTGACCGGCGAGTGGAAGCAGTGCAGTTTCGAGCTCAAGACCGCGGATGTCCCGGTAACGGCGAACAACCATCTGGTTCTGACGATTCCGCGGCCGGCAACTGTCTGGTTCGATCTGGTTTCGCTGTTCCCGCTAACCTATCAAGGCCGGCCCCACGGCAACCGCATCGATCTCATGGAGAAGCTGGCTGCCATGCATCCCAAATTCCTTCGGCTGCCAGGCGGGAACTACCTGGAGGGCGATCACATCGCGGAGCGGTTCGATTGGAAGAAAACCATCGGCCCGTGGGTTGACCGGCCCACGCACCCCAGCCCGTGGCATTATCACTCATCCGACGGCATGGGACTGCTCGAGTTTCTGGAGTGGTGCGAGGATCTGAAGATTGAACCGGTGCTGGCCGTGTATGCTGGCTACTCGATGGCGCAGGAGCATGTGGAACCGGGGCCGGCGCTTGAGCCTTATATCCAGGACGCGCTCGACGAGATCGAATACGCGACCGGTGGCGCCGATACCAAGTGGGGCGCGGAGCGCGTGAAAGACGGCCACGCCGCGCCGTTTCCGTTGCATTATGTTGAGATCGGCAACGAGGACTGGTTCGACAAGTCGGGTTCTTACGACGGCCGGTTTGCGCAGTATTTCAAGGCTTTCAAGCAGAGCTACCCGAATTTGCAGTTGATTGCCACTACGCCGGTGAAGAGCGTGAAACCGGACGTGCTGGACGAACACTACTATATGTCGGCCGAAAAGTCTTTGGAAGATGCCAATCGCTACGATAAGACCGACCGCACTGGGCCGAAGATCTTTGTGGGCGAGTGGGCCACGCGCGAAGGCGAGCCGACCCCCAATCTTCATGCCGCTCTCGGCGATGCGGCCTGGATGACAGGCATGGAACGTAACAGCGACATCGTGATCATGGCCAGTTACGCGCCTTTACTGGTGAATGTGAATCCTGGCGGCATGCAATGGGCTACTGACCTGATCGGCTACGATGCTCTATCGAGCTACGGGTCGCCAAGCTACTGGGCGCAGGTGCTCTTCGGCAGCTATCTGGGTAGTGAGGTGGTGGCTTCGGCGGTGGCAAATGGCGGCCCGCATATCTATACGTCCGTAACGCGCGACGATAGTCGGCACACGCTATTCGTCAAGGTGGTCAACGTGTCGTCGGAAACGACCCCGGTGCAAATTGTTCTGAATGGCGTAGCAAAGGTCAATCCGCAGGCGAAGCTGGTTACATTAAGCGGCAAGACACCCAACGCGACCAACAGCATTGCTCATCCGGATGCGATTGTGCCGGTCGAGCGCACGATTAAGTTAGCCGGGACGCAATTTGAACAAAAATTTGCTCGTTACTCGATCAACGTGCTGGAGATCAGCTACTGAGCCGGGAGACCCGGAGACGGTGATACCACAGCAAAAGGAGCGGGCCGGTGCTTTGCGCGAAGATACGCGACCACCTGGGCAATCTCCGGGTCGGTGAGCGAGTCGCTAAAGGGCGGCATCTTCTGCCCGCCGTTGAGAATCTGGGTGGCGATCTTGGCCGGGGGCCAGAGCTTATTCTTGCGCAAGCTGGCCAAGTCTGGTCCTTTTTTGCCGCCGCTGCCGCCCGCTCCGTGGCAGTGGGCGCAGCCCTTGCTTTGAAACAAAGCCGCGCCTGCTTGCTCGTCTGCCTTCCTTGTTCCGCCATGGGCGGCACGTGCAGGGAGGGCAGTCAAGAGCAAAATGGCAGGTAGCAGGATGAGGCAATTCAGACGCGAGATCACGTAAGTCATTTTCGCATCTCTGAGGGATGCCGCGCCTCCATCTTTGGATAGTGTGTGCTCGCGACCCAATTTTGCCGCGATCAAACAGGTCCGGCCGCGCTGGGAGGGTTGTCCCAGACGCGGCCGGAGTCATGCGCCCGAAAGCGGTTTGCTGCTACTTGCGTTCTTTGGGCGCAAAGCCGAAGGTGACCGAGACCGAAAGGCTGCGAGCCGACAGGAAGGTAGGGGTGTCGCTGCCGCTGATCGGCGTGGGGCCTGTTGTGTTGAAGGGGTCGGTGAATGTGGTGCTGGGTGTCGTCTGCGTGAGCGCGCTCCCTGTCAGGCCGAGGGCGGTCAGGTTGTGCTGGCCGAGCAGGTTGTTGGCGCCTAGCCTGATCTTGGTCCCATCCAAGATGGAGCGGTTGCGGATGGTGTAGTTGATGTAAGTATTGAGGTTGCTGAAGGCTGGAACGATCCCCTGGTTGTGGTATTGGCCATTGTCCACGCGTTGCTCGCCAACACGCTTGTTGAAGATGCCCAGGTCCAGGCCGTGGCTCTGGTAGGTGAGGCCCTCCATCTCTGTATCGGCGGGTGTTTGCTGCACCCACAGGCCGCCAGGAGCCTTTACAAAGTAGGGGGCGGTCAGCTGCGTTGAGGTGGTGTTGGCGTTGAGTTTGCCGGAGTAGTATGCATTGGCCGCGGTTCCATTCAGATAGAGATTGAGGCCGGGCATCAGCACAGCGGTGGTTTCGAACTCGATCCCCTGCGTGATGGAACTGGGCTGTAGGTAGTTCACGGTTTCAGAGGTCGTGGGGTCGACGACGCTGCTGTAGCTGTTCTGGAAGCGAATGTGGTAGGCATCGGCATCCAGAGTGAAGCGCTGTAGCTTGAGCACAGTGCCTAGCTGATATGTGGTGGACTTCTGCTGCTTGGGCGGGGTCAGCAGGCCCGGTGTGGGATTCGTCGCAGAGGGCGTGTGGTTAGAGTCATATACGTTGCTTGGCGGCACGATGCTGCCGGTTGCAACCTGCGCATACGCCGACCAGTTGGACAGGAAGCGGTAGTTGAAATCCAGTGAGGGGAGGGGAGCGTAGAAGCTGCCGGTGTCAGTCGCAGTGGCGGGACAGCCGGTGGTCTGGCCGAGGGGGCACAGGTTACCGACCGTCTTGCCGTCGTCGGCCTTATGGATTACGTCGTAGGTGTAGTAGGCGAACTTGCTCCCAGCGGTCAGGTTGAACTTCGGGGTAATGTGGAACTCATATTCAGCATAGGGCTGATATGAGTCGGTGTAGAAGGTCTCGTCAAAGTTGCCAAGGGGCTGATCGGCCCAGCCGTTGAGCGGGTCGGTGGGATACTGGTGGCGATTGGTCTTGGCCCAGTCATACCAGATTCCGGCGCGGAATATACCGAAATTCGAGGTCTGCGAGAGGACTGCGGTCTCGCCGTATTTGCGGTAACTGTTGTACTTGTCCACAGCGCAAGGGAGGGCCGAAACCCCCTTCTTGGTGACTTGCACATTACAGGGCGCAATGGCCACGCCATTGTAATAAGCTACGGCTTTGGAACCGGTTCCTGCTATAAGGGCGCCGGGAACCAACGAGGGATTGGCGATGGCAGCTGCCTGGGTTACTTCCGTGATCGGAGCAGCGTTGGTGAAGAGTTCGCCGTTGTCGTAGTTATAGGTGTAGCCCTTCACATCGAGATACCAGCCACGGCCAAACTCGCTCTTGATGCCAACATACTCAAAGTCCGTTGGGACCTGGTAGTGGTTGTACTGGTAATCGAGCCAGTTGGCTGGGTCGGAGTTATTGACCATCATGAAATTGTAGCCGTAGCCGGTGTAGGGGAGAAGTCCGTTCGGCGCCGTGTTGTAGGTGACTCCGCTGATGCTTGTCGTGGCCGTACAGGTTGTGTTGCTGTTGACAGCCGATGCTCCCAGAGTCTGGCAGCGGGTAGGATTCAGACCGTAGGTGTTGGCATCGAGTTGGATGACGCCACTGAATCCGGTTAGCACGGTCTTGGGCGAGAACTGGTACTGGTAGAGCAGCGAACCCGCATTGCGCGTATTGAAGTTGAAAGTCTGGTAGCCGTCAGAGGTCATGCGATGCCAATCGACAAACAGGTTCGATTTGGCGGGACTGCCAAAGAGACCGAAGAGTCCGGAATTGAAAGCGCCGTCGAAGAGCTTGGTGTTCCATGTGCTCCACGAGAAGGCGCCTCGGATGTCCTGCTCGCTGGTGAGCGGCATCGACTGTAGATGGATGGAACCGCCGAAGGGTGTTGGGCCAGTGGTGGAGGCCGAACCGGGGCTGCGGTCGAAGTCCACTCCGCCGATCCACTGCGCCGGGAAGAAGGCCCATGAGTGGTGCGTCGGCGAGTTGGTGTCGTAAAAGGGAACGCCGTCGAAGTCGATATCGTAGTCGCCGTCGGGGAAGCCGCGGAAGTAGGTTTTGCTCTGGCCCAGGCCAACGCCGTCCGAGCTGGTGGTGAATGTGCCGGGTACGATCTGTACGATCTCGCCGTAATCGGCTACGGGTGAGATGAAGTTCCTTATATAGGCATTTGAGATCAGCGACTGCGCGGAACGCTCCTCAATAAAGCCGCCGCTGGGCGCAGCTTGCGCCGCAATCGAGTCGATACCCGCGTTGACCGTGATCTGCTCGGCAACCGAACTGATACTCAAGGTGAGAGCGATCTGCTGGGTCTCTCCCGCGGCAAGCGTGACACCGGTCTTCGAGGCTGTTGCAAACCCGTTGGCGGTTACCGTGAGCGAGTATGTCCCCGCTGGCAGCCCTTCGATCGAATAGTGCCCAGAGGTGTCGGTTTTTGTGGTTTTGGCACTGCCGGATCCGTTCTTGACAGCAACAGTGGCCGGGTAGATCCCTTTGCCTTGCTCGTCGAGGACGACGCCATTGAGTGTGGCACCGGTTGCCTGCCCGTGCAGGGCAGCGGCGAAGAACAGTACGAGACAGGAGAATACCAAAGCGGACAGACGTTTCCATGCGCTCGCAAAAGAGTGTTTCAAATTGACCTCCGAAGGTTGCTTTTGGTTAGAACTGATTTTTTTACGTAGCTTAGATGAGTGCGGAAGGGGGATTCTCTCCACACTTCCGGTTAGCCTAGCAATCGACTGTGACAGCCAGATGAGGGGAATGTTGCATTAAGGTTACAAACCAAGGAAGGGGACGATGGTTTCGGTGTAGGCTGCACAATATGACGATGAAGACAAGTTGGTTTGCGAGCCAACTGCGGCGGGAGCTTGGGCTGCGGAACCGGCGATGGGCGCGTGGCTATGCCCATGTGGAGAGCTATGGCAACCCGCCGGTGATTGCGTATTCACCCGAGACTCCCACAGACGAAGACCAGTCTGTGGGAACCATGCGAGGGGATAGGCGGCACGGGAATTTCTTCGATGCGGCCTATGCGGCCATTGGGTCGCGGCCGGAGTGGATACGCCGCTTCGAGAAGATTCATGCGCAGGGCAGGGCACTGCCGAAGGCAGAATCGGGCCGTAAGTGGCGCGAGCTTGATTCGTCGATGAGTTCCGATGCTCTGCTCATGAATGTTTTTTGTACGCCGGGTGTGGCTGAGGCGCTTGCGGTGCGGCAGACCCTTGGAGTGGAGAGCGATGGCCCGCCCATCTTTGGTTGGAAGGCGCGCGTGCTGCTGGCCAATGGCCGCTTTGATCGGACCGAAGTGGACATGCGTTGGAATGGGCTGCTGGTGGAGGCCAAGCTGACCGAAGGGGATTTTCAGACGCGCGCGGCGGCGGTGGTGGAGGGGTATCGGGACTTCGATGCGGTGTTTGAACGGGAGTTGCTGCCGCGGGTAGAGTTGCGGACGACGCGACGGAGGACAGCGGCGGAGTTTGCCGAGGAGTTTACGCAGGAGTGGGAGGACGCGGCGGTTGATGAGGCTGTGGCGCTTGAGTTTCAGGCCGGCATTGTGGCGCGGGCGCGGGAGGCTGAAGCCGCCGAACCTGGGTACGCGAGCTACCAGCTGATTCGAAATGTGCTGGCGGCGTACGCGGAGGGTTGCAGCTTTTGCGTCCTGCACGATGAGCGGCGGCCGGATCTGCGAGAGGCGTGGTTCGCGGTGATCGCGGCTGTGAAATCGGCAGATATGCGGGCAAGGTGCAAGGTAATGACGTGGCAGGAGCTGGCGGCGCTGCTGCCGGGCGAATTGCAGGAGTTTCTCGATCTGAAATATGGGATTGTGGAGGCGGGGAGGGTGGCTTCGGCGGTGGAAGACTCGGACGCCGATTAGGGGATGGGTAGCATCCGTCGCACATTTTATCGCCTCTACCCCAACCCAGACTCTGCGAGGGAATTCCTTGTTTTCAATGGGATAGAGTGGAGGCTTCGCTCTAAATTCTTGATTCTGCTGGAGTTCTTCGCAGATTCCTGATGGCAAAGGGGTTAGTGGCATTTAGACGAAGCTTTTAGCTTTTGGCTCCCACCCCTGGAGACGTTCGCATTGGCCTGCACGGGTTGTGAAAGACACCATGGAACGATTGTCAGGCAATGAAGGGAAATTATCTGCAAAAGCAGTGGCGGGGAGGGTGGCTTCGGTGGTTTTCGGATTTTCACCCGTAAGTGCGAATCATTTCTCTTGCAGATAGGAACGAATTGTGCGATAACTACGTCATGCGTAGTACTCGAAACGTAGTAGAAGCCGAGCCGGGCGCGGAGATGGGGCACTATTCCGACCCGCCGCTGCTTGTGCTGGCCAGCCTGGCGGGTGGGCCGAAGCATGGGCACGCGATGATCGAAGACATTGAGCTGCTTTGCGGAACCCGGCTGGGGCCAGGGACGCTCTACGGCGCGATTGCGCGACTGGAGCAGCAGGGCTGGATTGAGCCGCTGCCGCCCGAGGAGCGTCGCCGGCCCTATCGCATTACGGCTGACGGGCTGCGGTTTCTGCGCGCTAAGCTGATCACTTTGCATCAGTTTTCCGAAGTGGGACTGCAAAGGCTGGAGCCGTTATGAATCCCGGTCTCGCGCATCTGCTTATTCGCCTGTATCCGCGACGGTGGAGAGAGCGCTATGGCGCGGAGTTTGAGGCGCTGCTACTGGATTGCGATGGCGGTAATCGGACTTTGCTCAACGTGGTCTGGTCGGCGGCTTGCGAACGTATTTCGCCAACACAAGGAGGCAACATGGATCGAGATCCCCTTTCTTTTGGAGCAGTTGTTAGGCGGCCAAGCGCGCTTATTCCACTAGCGATGTCGTTGACGGCGCTGGCGATCGTGATGGGTCATATTGCGATGTACGGGCATGCCCGCGAGGCGGACGAGGGAGCCGCGGCTCACCTGTGGCAGATCCTCATGGCTGGACAGTTGCCAGTGCTGGCGTTTTTCGCGATCAAATGGCTGAGACGAGCGCCAAGACAGGCGCTTGAGGTACTTGCGCTGCAAGCTGGAGCTGTGCTCGCGTCGATGGCGCCGGTGTTTTATTTCAATTTGTGAACGGGCAATTCTCTCGCGAACTGAAGGTTCTAACGGAACTGTTCCCGGAAGATCTCCGAGGGTTTCTGGATTTGAAGTATGGGATTGTTC